>Ga0335397_10001404_pt1 | contig 32826 bp, 33 predicted proteins | sample MAT04_FD_205740 | JGI IMG/M metagenome (GOLD analysis project Ga0335397, IMG submission 205740) | Freshwater microbial communities from Lake Fryxell liftoff mats and glacier meltwater in Antarctica - MAT-04 (spades assembly) (version 2) ... | reverse complement strand
CAGAAGATTGTTTTGTATACATTCGAGAATATGAACAAGAAAAGCACATTATCGCGCTAAATTTTTCTGCTGAAGAACGCGTAGTTTCAATTCTCCAGGACAAAAGTACAAACCAAATTGTACTCTCAACGCACCTGGATAGAAACGGAAGAGTACATAATAACAAACTAAAATTGCGCCCTTATGAAGGTGTCATCCTTTTAGAAGCCAGTCAGAGTTAATAATCGCTTAGATCATCAGCGTTTGCGTGCCCACCCAATTTTCGCCCGTTGCCAGCCGAATTGGTTGAGAAGCTGCGGCAGCTTCGACACACACAAAATGCAGGTATCCTTCAGGTTCCATATCAGGCAGTGCAGCGCATTTCTCAGCGCCAGGGTTCCAGATCACAGCATCTGGAAAACCGGTGGATTGAATGGTGAGCGTGCGATTGCCATCCACCAGTCTCAGGGATGAAGGCGGATTCTGGTAAGTACGATCAACTTCAGCAGAGAAGATTACCTGCTGGGCTTCACCCTGCATGGATTGACCAGCCTGTGTAGAATCATGGTAACGTCGCCCTTGCAAGCCAGAGACTGCTGCAGTGTGTAGATCGTGAACCTTTATATAAGTATGCAAGGCGGCAGTGAACGTGAAAGGTGTGATATCAGTATTGATGATCGACAAAATCATTTCCAACCGATTGTTGCTGATCCGTATAAGGTATTCTGCCAGAAATCGGTGCGCCCAGACCCGATAAGTTTCTTCTGTTTCAGAAAGCCAAAAAACTGCGCTATTTGAATCAGCGCGAGCCAACTCCCAGGTCATAGTACGTGCGAAACCATGCTTTGTAAGCTTACCCAAATTTGCAAATTGCGGAAATATCACCGGAACACCTCCGCGGATGGCCACTCCTGGTCGGAATTCTGCCTTGGAGCTCATAAATAGGTTCTCCTGTCCGGCAGCAGAGATCCATGAAAGCACTTGGGCTCCATATGTGCTGATTTTTACAGTATCGCCTTCCGGGCTTTGAATAGTAGTTATTTGTGAGAAAATATCTGCAGGATCAGAATCAGCGGCCATCATGTTTTCTCCGTTTAGAAATGGTAAACTTAATTTGCTTATTTTACCTGACAACCTGCGCAACCAAACATCTGATTGCGAAAAATTATTATCGCTGTTCACCAATGTTCAATTGACATTAACGCAACTACTAATGCGGGAAGCGTGTTTTGATTGCCAGTAAAACCATGCTTTTAAGCAATCTTGCAAAGTTTGAAAGGATTACTTATGAACCAAAATGATTTCAACGGTTGGCCAACCCAGGTACTCGAAAACAAGTTTATCCACCTCGAAACAATGACAAGTTCCGCTCGGGTTGTGAGGCTCAACCTGGTTGGTAAAACCAATCTATTTGCAGACCTGGGCAACAAAGCGCTGCCAACCCCTTACGGCGATTTTTACCTTCGCGGAGGACACCGCTTCTGGCATGCACCTGAAGCCATGCCGCGAACATATCTTCCCGATCATGCCAGCGCAAGTATCAGCGAAATTCCGGGCGGCACCCGCATCGATCAACCCGCGGAACCATGGACGCATATCGCAAAGAGTGTGGAAATCCGCCTGAACCCCGAACGCCCTCAGATTATTTTACGGCACGAATTGCGCAACGACGGAGCCTGGGCGGTCGAGTTGGCACCGTGGGCGCTTACCATGCTCAGGCTGGGCGGTGTTGGTATTTTTCCTCAGCCGGTAGGGAATGTTGATGAGACCGGGCTGCTCGCCAACCGTCAACTTTCAATCTGGCCCTACACTCAAATGACCGACCCCAGGCTGGTACTTCGTGATGATTGCATTTTGATAAAGGCTGTACCCAGCCTGCCCCCCATAAAAATCGGTTATTTCAATCCGCATGGATGGCAGGCTTACTGGATTGAAGACACATTGTTTGTCAAACGCTTCGAAGCCATCCCATCTGCGGCCTACCCTGACGGCGGATGCAATACTGAAACCTATTGCAACGACAAATTTATCGAACTGGAAAGCCTTGGGCCGCTAGCCTCTCTGGCACCGGGTGCAACTGTCGTTCATAATGAAACCTGGGAACTGTACGACAGTCTGGAACAGCCTTTTATTCCGGCACAGATTCAAGAAATTCTGGCGAAAAATAACAGCTGAGCCCACCATAAAAATAACAAACACCGCTCAACCAGGTTTCTTTTGGGCGATATAATATTGAGTACCAATCGACTGGCATTTTAGTTTACGAGGTTATCGCATGAATTCCAAGCAGGTATATATTGGCACCGACAGCGGCGCAACCACTTCAAAAATTGGCGCAGTATGGAAGGACGGCACTACCGTTTCCACCAAACTGCTCCAACGATCTACGAATTCCCAACTAGGGCCTGAGGCAGTGGTGCGCAGTTGGGTCGAGGCCGTTGGTGAATATCTTGAACAAAACCAGCTTACCTGGGATCAGGTAGCGGGTGTAGGGCTTGCTATTCCGGGGCCCTTTCTGCGTTATGGTGTTTTAGACAAGACATCCAACCTGCCACTTTCATTTAAGGGCTGGGATGTTCATAGCGCTTACAGCAGTGCATTGGCACAAAAAGCCGGCCGCGCGGTTCCGCTGGTAGTAGGGAACGATGGTAACTATGGCGGTGTGGCTGAAGCCCAGCGGGTTCGAGGTAATACGAATAGCTCGGTATTAATGCTTGCGCCTGGTTCAGGCCTGGGTGTAGCCTACATCGACAGACATGGACTCCCGCTGGATGGTGACAGTCTGGCGGGCATGGAAGGTGGGCATATGCCCGCCCCGCTGCATCTGCTCGACATGAAACCGTATCCCTGTGGATGCGGCAAGGATTGGGGCTGTGTTGAGGTTTATACAACCATCTCAGGGCTGCCCTATTTGCTGGCAGAAAAGCTGGAAAAATTTCCACAGCATCCCCTTTCTCAATCCAGTGTTCCAATTAAGGAGAAGGTCTTATCTCTGCGCACTCTGGCTCAAAATGGAGACCCATTGGCGACAGAAATATTTGATTTTCAGGCAAAAGTGCTGGGGCTGCACGTGGCCAACCTGGTGATGGCACTCGACCCATCCTTTGTGGTGATTGGCGGCGGCCTGATGGACCCGGAAAATACTACCGAAGCTTTTCGCGAACGCTATTTACGGATTGTTCGAGAAACAGCTGATCCATACTTATGGTCTGCACAGCGCGGACACATCAGCATTGTGCCTGCCACCCTGGGCGATCTCTCGCAAGCCATTGGCGCCGCCCTTGTTGCGCTATACCAGAGCCGCTCGTAATTATTACAAGCATGTATGATGAATTCATAATCGTTAATGCCAAAATTAATTGGATTGAAGCAAAAGACTCAGAAACTTCCAAACCCCCGATTTTTAGAAAGTTGATTTTCTGTTAATCACGGCGATAACTGATCGTTGGTCGATTCAAAAACCATTCGCTCAAGAACGAACCTTCGCAAAAAATTAACGCAGCTCGAAAAGCTCGTTGATTTTAGGTTCACTTTAAATTCCACAATTAACCTTGAGCAGTTGATCAAGTTCATAATCTGCAGCGCGGCTGAGTTGCTCGAATGTGATGCTGTTTCAATTCTGTTCGCCCCGGGCTAGAGCCAGAATTTCATTCTTATCGCTGTAAATCTTCACCAGCTTGCCGTCCCGCATCTGAAGTACGCGATCAACATATTGCACCATACGCAAATCATGCGTGACCATGATGCCAGCCCGGTTATTCTCGTGTATCAGTGCGGCAAATGTTTTTACGACCTGAAAAGCGCGCTCAGTATCCAGGCTGGCGGTTGGTTCGTCAGCAAGCACCACTGTGGGGGCATGGATCAAGGCACGGGCAATGGCTACGCGCTGCTGTTGACCTCCGGACATCTGATTGGGAAGGCTATTTAAGCGATCTGTAAGTCCAAGACGGGCAAGCAATTCCTCAGACCGTATTTTTCCCGTTTTATCAAGCCTACCATTCAGACGCAGCATAAATTGCACATTTTCAAGAGCACTCAGAAAAGGAATCAAGTTATTGGATTGAAAGGTAAAACCAATCTTCTCTCGGCGCAAGGCAACCCGCTTCGTTTCCGCCATCTGCGCTAAATCCTGTCCGTCAATTAGCACCTGTCCGCTGGTGGGAGTGAGCAGAGCAGCCAGGATGGATAACATGGTGGTTTTCCCAGAGCCGCTCGGGCCAACAAGGGCAACAAATTCGCCATGCTCAACTGTAAAAGATACTTTATCGACCGCATTGATCGGACCAGAATCGCTATCAAAAGTTTTTATTACATCTCGAACTTCAAGGGCTAATGCGCTCATCTTATTCTCCTACGAAAGGCGCAATGCCTTGAGTGGTTCGATTCTGACTGCATAGAATACCGACACCAGGCCGCCCAGCGGGCCAATCGAGAGCAGGGCGAGAATGGCAAAAGCGGATGATGTTCCATTAAATGTTAAAGGAACCGTGGGAGGAAAACCGAGTGAAAATAGGAAGGTCATTAAACCACCGATTGCCACTCCGATTGCCGTAATGATTGTGATCTGGATAATCGCCGAAATTCCCACGACAAAGTTTGATGCTCCGATTGCCTTAAGAACACCAATCTGCGGCACCTTTTGCAGAATCTGGATTTGAAAAAAGCCACCTATCACCAGCACACCGATCAACAAGGTGAAAAAACCTTGAGTCTGAACTGTGCCCTGCTGGGCTGAATAACCAGGGACGTTATTTATGGTTGTCTGAATATCAGCTGTATCGATATTCAGAACGGAACTCTTCATTTTTTGCTGCATTTGTTTCATTTGAGTGGGGTCGGTCAGTTTGACAACCACTATATTGATGGCAGGCGTCAGATTGTTTAACTCTGCCTCTGATTTAGGGCGGACACGCTCCCAGACGTAAGGCGGCACAAAGATGGAAGGTTGGAAAAAGAACGCCTGCCCGCGAGAGATGCCAACCACTTTTAAATCAAAAAACTGATCCTTGGTTCCCTGGGTGGAACGGATTGTGATCAGATCGCCTAATTTAATACTTGAACGCTGCACCACGCGCTGATCGATAATCACCTCACGCGCTTGATCGGTTAGAAAAGAGCGACCTGATACGATTGCGGGCGTGCCGGGGCGTTCGGATTCGACACCAAGCAGTGATACCTTTAACACTTTATCATCCGGCAACAAGATAGCCGTATTGGCGGCAGAAACCGGCCCTGCATCTGAAATGCCATCCACACGCCTTATGGCTCGCAGAGTGTTTTCATTCATACGACTGGCGCTAATAATAAAATCAGCTTTTTCAGAAAACACGACCAGTTCGCCATCCAATTGGGAGATGTATTCTCGATTGTTGGTACCAAGGCCTTCACCAAGCGCGGCGATAAACAACACCAGCAGAGTGATTAATGCGATTACCATGCTCACAAGCAGAAAACGTCCGCGATTGCGCCAGACCTCTTTGAGGGCCAGATAAGAAGCGAGAGCTAAACTTTGCATAATTTACTCGGGTTGAATAGGGGAATCTAGCGGAATAGACCAATCCATGCCCATCACTCCGCGAAGAAGCAAATCAACAGATGGATGGTCAGCGATATCATCATAATAATAAGGCATTCGAATGCGCCCGTCTGGACCAATGATAAATGTACCTGACATTTGAAAAGCATCCTGGCCGGCCGGAGGCACTTCCGGCTTCCAGCCTTTTTCTGCCTGCAGGCGTTTGTTGGAGCGCATCACATGCAGGGAGAATACCGACTGAAGCATGGAGGCTCGTCCAAGGCCATAAGCCATGTATGATTTACGCTCCGGGTCTGCCAGGCAAAGGACACCAGGCGCGCGCTCAGAGCAGAAATTCTTTGCGGAATCTGGTGTACCCTGAGTCACAACCGCCAACACCAGACCCTTAGCAGCCAGATCCGGTTTTATCTGCACCAGGTGATCCATCATCTCCTTGCACTGCGGGCAGCCAAAATGGCGCGTAAAAGCAAGCAATAAAACCTTGCCCCGCCACAGAGATGACAACCGGACAAAACCGCCCCGAGTATCCAGGAGTTCCAAATCGGGCGCAAAGTCATTAAATTTTAGGTGAGCCATATTTGCCATGCTGGTATTTTATCCATTAAGGGTTGCAAAATCTCTCAAGTTTTGCGCTTGACAGTAATTTATCAACTCCTTTATAATTGATAATGATTATCAATATCATTTACAAAATTTAGTTTTGTTATTTCACAAATACACATAATTACATAAAACACCTGGAGCATAATGGCTCTTGCATAGTCTAAATCAGGAGGAATAAAATGAAGAATAAACTCACCACCGCAGCAATAGGGCTAACAATCGCCAGCCTGATGCTGGCAGCTTGCTCCACGGGAAATTCTCAAAGCACACCTGGAGCAAAAAAACTGCGCATAATGGCTGTGGAATCTTTCTTGACAGATATTGCTCAAAATGTAGCCGGTGAGCGCCTGGAAGTAGATACTTTAATCCCGATGGGCATAGACCCTCACGCTTATCAACCAACACCCCAGGATGTTGTGCGCATTGCAGAAAGCCAGGTACTGATCGTGAACGGTGCCCATTTTGAAGCCTGGCTGGACAAAACTCTGGAAAATGCGGGCGGCGAGAGGCAGGTCATCGAAGGATCCAGCGGGTTGATCAGCCGACAGCCAACTGCCAATGAAATCATTGATCCTGACCACAACGGAGATCCGCATTTCTGGCTGGACCCCAATAATGTCATTCATTATGTTGAAAATATTCGTGACGGTTTTAGCCGGGCAGACCCACAAGGAAAAATAACATATGGCAAGAACGCAGACCAATATATCGGCCAATTAAAAGAATTGGATCAGTGGATCGTTAAACAAGTGAGCAGCATTCCAGTACAGAACCGGCAGCTGGTCACCAACCATGAGTCGTTTGGCTACTTTGCAGACCGCTATGGGTTTCGCATCACTGGCACAATCATTCCCAGCACAAGCAGCGAAGCATCACCTTCGGCACAACAAATGGCTGCTCTGGTAGATCAGATCAGGTTGAGCGGCGCAAAAGCGATTTTCATTGAAACCGGAAGCAACCCACAGTTAGCTGAGCAAATAGCGCAGGAGACAGGTGCAAAAGTAATCACAGACCTGTACACCCACTCGATCACCGCAAAGCCAGGGGCTGCGCCCAGTTATATCGAAATGATGAAACACAATGTGAAATTGATTGTTGCAGCCCTAAAATAAAAACAGCAAATTTCCAGAAATATTTACGAACGCCTGGACAAGAGGCTTTCATAGACATTAATCATTTGCCTGGCGATAATTTCCCAGGCATAACCATGAGCATAAGCGGCAGCCTGCTCTCCCATTTGTTGACGCAATGCGTGATCGGCCAGCAACATCGTCAGGCGGGCGCACAATGCATCAGAATCGCCGTTGGGAACATGATACCCCGTGACACCATCCTGCACCAGAAAAGCCAACCCGCCGACCTGTGAGGCAATTACAGGTGTGCCGCATGACATTGCCTCCAAGGCGACCATTCCGAACGACTCATAATGAGATGGCATTACAAGTACCTCTGCGGCAGAGTAATAATACGGCAGTGTATCCTGCCCACGCTTTCCGAGAAAAATTACCATGCGGTCCATGCACAAATCCTGGCACAGCGCCTGCAGGCGGATCATTTCTGCGCTCATTTCTTCCGGGCTGGCATTTGGATCGCCGCCAATGATCGCCAGGTAAGCTGGCTTTTCCACATCATTCATGCGCATGCACGACATGGCACGGATCAGTGTATCGACTCCTTTTAGCGGCTCGATACGGCCCACAAAAAGGACCATGCGGTCCCCTTTCGGAATGCCAACATACTCACGGGCCTCGTCTGGCGGTATCGGGTAAAAATGACCGGTGTCCACGCCCGGTGGAATAACAACCACTTTGCGCACATCCGCCTTATACAACCATTGCAACTGGGCCTGCTCTGCCAAAGTGGCTGCAATAATACGATCAGCCTTTGCCAGAACCTGGCGCTCTCCATCCAGACGATAGAGGCCCTCTTTTTCGGCAGCACTGGTGGCAGTTCGATTTTTCATCTCGCCCAAAGTGTGGAACATATGCACCACCGGCAGTTTCCAATATTCTGCCAGCATGCCAGCGGCAATGCCAGACATCCAATAATGACTATGGATAATGTCGTACTGAATACCTTTTTCAGCAGCAAAGCGCTGGATGCCTTCCACAAACTGCGGTATGTACTCGATCAATTGCTTTTTCGGCAGAGGTTGTTCCGGACCGGCAGGGATGTGGACAACGCGGTTGCCATACCCCAGGTCGTGAAGCACATGCGGCACATGTTCATCCTGCGAACGTGTGAATACATCCACGTGAATACCCATCCGGCCAAGTTCACGCGTCAAGTCGCGCACGTAAACATTCATGCCACCGGTATCTTTGCCTCCCAGGGTTGCCAGAGGACAGGTATGGTAAGAGAGCATTGCAATGCGAATCATCTTTTCTATTTTACGCCAGATATATGTCGTTCTTCTATTAATTATTGGGAAGTTATAGTTCATTTTTGGTAATGTTGGTAACATTAACCAATCTAATCACCTGATAACCATTAAAGTCATTGCTTCGCAGTGTATCGTGATTGGTGATAAACTTTACTTTGTAGAAAAATGGCAATTTAATTAACTCATAAAAAAAGGCCAGCGGTGAATCAGACTACTTTTCGCTATTTTGCTTTTCTACGCGCCATTAATGTAGGCGGCCATACCGTAAAAATGGAATTCCTGCGAAATATATGTGAAGAGCTTGGCTTTTCACATGTAGAGACATTTATTGCTAGCGGCAACATTATTTTTGAATCTCCAATCCCAGATGTTCGACCGCTGGAAATTAAAATGGAAACTATGTTTTCCGAAACCCTTGCTTATCCAGTAACCACCTTTTTACGTACTGAAGCAGAGTTGAGCGCAATTCACAGTTACCAGCCCTTTTCGCAAGCCAGATTAGATTCAGCTCAGGCATTTAATATCGCTTTTCTTTCTGAGGCTCCTGACCAGAATAGTCTCCAAAAGCTGATGGCAAGAGAAACAGATATTGATGCTTTTCATTCATCTGGCAGGGAAATATATTGGCTTTGTATGAAAAAACAAAGCGAATCAACCTTTTCTAATGTTGCGCTTGAAAAGACTCTCGGCCAAAAATCAACATTGCGCGGCATTCAGACAATTCATAATCTCGCGGCAAAATATTTGAACAACAATGACTGAATGCAACTAGCCCCACCCATTCAGTACTCATTACGCAGTCTCTATCCTAGGAGCAAATTTGAACAAAGCCCTTTCGCAAAACCAATTGGATCATCTACTGGAATTTATCGGTTATGGCAGGTTGGATGCCGATATATGGTTTATAAGTATGGAAGAACTTGGCAGCGATGAAGAAAAAGTCCGTACCCGGCTTAAATTTGAACAGGTGGATGACATTAGCAAAACAATCCCACAACCCGATGAAAAAGCACCCATTAGCGGTCTTCGTGGTATGTGTGAGATTGTGCTTCGCTTGGATAATATAAACCCAACCAATGATCTGCTCAAAGAATACCAGTCCGATCATCTTGGCCGGCTAGATGGATCCACCCTGTTGTGCACATTAATGCCTGTTCCAAATTTTGGCGATGATGAGATAATTTACAAAAAGATAATCCCACAATACGCGTCACAAAAGGCTTGCTACGAAGCGATCAAAACAGATCGGTTCGATTTGTTCAGGCAATTGATCGAAGAAAACCGCCCCAAAATTGTTATTGCGGCTGGCAGTGAATACTGGTCAGAATACCAGGAACTCTTTAATCAATTTACATTTTCAGACCATGACCAATTTTTAGTGGGCTGGGACACAGATACAGTTGTCATTCTTACAGGTGAACTGGACTCACCAGAAATGCAAGAGAAATTTGTGGAAATCGTATCCATCATTCATGAAAATGCCCTGAGTATTGATACAAGTACTCATTCCAAAACCCCTATTGTTTCTGAGGCTGAAATCAAACGCCAAAAGAAACTCGCCGCCCGCCAGACTGCTGTCGCCAAGCGCAAACCATCCGCGACTCATGACCCGGCTGATCCTTACTGCGTTTGCGCATACTGTTTAAAATATGAAGCAAATGAGTAAAAAATTCCAACCGGTTTAAGCAAGCTTAACCAGCAAGTTTAGCCTGCAAACCTGCCTTGACTGCAGGCCACTCGTCCTCCAGAATACTGAAATAAACAGAATGGCGATAAGTTCCATCTTCCAGTACCATATGGTTTCTCAACTTGCCTTCATGTACTGCCCCAAGCCTTTCTATGGCCCTCAGGGAGCGTTCATTACGGGAATCTGCCTTGAATTGCACGCGTATGCAACTAAGCGTCTCAAAAGCGTGCTGAAGGAGTAAGTATTTTGCTTCGGTATTAACTGGTGTACGCTGATATTCAAGCCCATACCAGGTTCCACCTATCTCCAGGCTCCGATGCGCCTCACGTATCTCCATGTAGCGAGTGGCCCCAGCCAGCTTTCCACTGGCCAAATGTACCACCGCAAACGGCTGATCAGTCCCAGCGGCTTTCCTGGATAAGATTTCCCGCACCCAGTCGCCCATCTTTTCAGGGGTGGTCACTTCACCATACAACATAAAACGCCAGATGGACGCATCTTTGCCGACAATGCTTAAACCGGGGGTATGTTCGAGCGATAACGGTTCCAACCGAATATATTTCCCGCTCAAGACAACAGGCTCAACCTTCATACAGTCCTCCGTAAAAAATATTGCTTAATACCAAACAGGCAGATACAACCTTATTCAGGGGTCTCACTTGTAGGTAGATATGGCATATTCGGTCCAGGTATTCCCAAATACTCCGAAAGAGCTGCTTGAAGGGCAATACGGTCGTCCCAGGCGTATTCAGTACTTCCAAAACACATCGACTGCTCATGCCCCTTGCCGCACGAAATTACCACATCTCCAGGGCGCGCCAGTTTGAGCGCAAACCGAATAGCATCGCCGCGGTCTTTAACCCGCCAAAACGATCGACCTTCCTGAATATTCTGGCTACGCGCACCATCTGCCATTTCTTCAAGAATACCGTCCAGAGATTCAGTACGAGGATCTTCAGCAGTCAGAATGCTCAGATCTGCAAGTTGGGCAGAAACTTCTGACATCATGCGCCTTTTTTCTTTATCTCGCAACCCGGCAGAGCCAAAGATTGCAATGATCCTGCCTTCACCAGGACGCGAGGCAAGCATTTGCCGGGCTGTTTCCAGAGTAACCTTTAGCGCATTTGGAGTATGAGCAAAATCAACATACGCATCAAATTTTTGACCAAGATCAATGCGCTCCATACGGCCAGGCACACCTGGCAAACTGGCAACGCCTTTGGCTGCCATATCTGGTTCAATCCCCAGGCCCGCAATAGCAGCCGTCAAAGCAGCCAGGCAGTTAGAAACATTGTAAAGCCCAAGCAAGGGTGAGTGCATCTTCACCTGAAAGGTGCTGCCCACCAGGTCAAATTCCGTTCCACTAAAAGTTTGAACAATATTTTCAGCCCGTATTTCTGCTTGCGGTGTGAGACCGTAACTAACTTTTTGCGCACCTGTAACCTGTTCAAGATACGCATAAGATAAATCATCCCGGTTCAAAACGCCCAGGCGAATATTGCCAATTGCTTTGGGTGATGTCTCATTCAGCCCGGTAAACAACCTGGCCTTCGCAGCCCGATAATTTTCATAAGAGCCGTGGTAATCAAGATGCTCGTGGGTGATATTGGTGACCACCCCAATATCGAATTCACAGGCGTCAACGCGATACTGCGCCCAGCCGTGCGAAGTGGTTTCAAGCACAACATGGGTCAAACCTGCATCCACCATTCTTGACAGGTAACGTTGCACTTCGGGAGCATCAGGGGTGGTGACATGAAAACCTGTATCCAGAACTTCATCAGCGATGACAGCATTAACCGTTGAAATCATGCCTGTTTTGAAACCAGCTGCCAGCAAAATTTGATACAGAATATTGCAGGTTGTGGTCTTCCCATCTGTGCCGGTAACGCCAATCATCACCATTTTTTGCGCCGGATGTTCAAAAAAGGCAGCCGAAAGATAGGCCAGCGCCTGGCGCGCGTTGTCTACGCGCAAATAAGGAACTGCCAGGTTTGTGAGAGACTGTTCACCGACCACCGCAACAGCCCCTCTGAGCAATGCAGCCGCAATAAATTTATGTCCGTCCGCTGTGCCGCCATTGGCGGCTACAAACAAGGAGCCAGGCTGCACCAGGCGTGAATCGGCAACAACCTGATTAATGTTCAAATCAGGGGGCAAATCCCCTGTATAAGGCAATGGAAAAGCTGAGAAGAGTTTGGAAAGGATTTGGGGAGACATAAAGAGACACTACCTGAAAATAAAAACCTGACAGGCACGATGACCTGTCAGGTTTTGGCTTGTCAATCAATCTTAGCGCAGGCTCGACCGCAGGCCTTCGAGTTTACCAGAAACAGAGCCATCCAGAACCTTATCTCCGACTTTGATAACCAGACCACCCAAAATGGCGGGGTCAACGCGGAAAGCCACGGCCTGAGCGCCTGTTTTGGCAAGAACATCATTCTTGACGATGTCTTGTTCGTCTTTAGTTAAAGGTAGAGCGCTGGTGATCTCTGCGGAGGCGCCGCCGACCTTGGCATCTTCCATCATGACGATCTTACCCGCTTTTACACCAGAGAAGAATTCATCAATCAGAACACGCTGGCGCTTTTCATCCAGAGCATCGCCTACCAGTTTTTGAGTGGCTGCAATCGAGAGAGCTGCAACCTGGCCGCGCAAATCGCCCAGAATACGGTTGCGATCTTCTTCGACATCTGCAACCGCCTTTTCACGGGCTTTACCAGCTTCAGCTTCGATCGCGGCTTTTACATCACGGCCAGCGGATTCGGCGCGTTCTGTGGCATCGCGGACAACCTGGCTTGCCTTGGCCTGGGCTTCGGCAATAATCTTCTGAGCGTCTTTCTCAGCGCTGGCGCGGGCCTCGGCTGCGACGCGAGCATCTTCCAGACCGTTGGCAATCGTCTCGCGGCGTTTCTCGAGCATGCCAATAATCGGGGTGACAATCCATTTGCTCACCACCACGTATACAATGATGAGGTTTACTATCTGCACTAGCAGAAATGAACCATTGATACCAAGAGCTTCCAAAGTAGCCTCCCTGTCTTATTTTAGAAAACAAACAGGATCAGGAGAGCGACAACCAGACAATAAATGGCAACCGCTTCAGCGAAGGCGATACCAAGAATCATATTGGTCTGAATTGTGCCGGTTGCATCCGGGTTGCGGCCCATGGCCTGAACAGCACCGCTGGCAACGATACCAATACCAGCACCCGCACCAATTGCACCGATCATGGCCAAACCAGCGCCAATCAATTTTGCAGCAGCAGCATCCATAACTTACATCCTCCGTTTGAGTTTTCGGGCGATTTGCGATGCAAATCACGCCTTATGATTAATGGTGCGATTTGCTTGGAGCAAATCGCCCGGGCGGTTGCGCCCGAAGACTTACGCGTGAGCTTCTTCGTGGTGTTCGCCGCCATGTCCCTGCGTGGCCTGGGCCATAAAAGTCATGGCAAGCAAACCGAACACAAAGGCCTGGATGGCGCCCACAAAAAATTCCAAGAGATAGAAAATCGATTGTGCGAACACCGGCACAAGCGACCCGATGACGAACAAAAGAACCGAACCAGCGAAAATATTACCAAAAAGACGGAAGGCAAACGATAGAACTTTGGAAAATTCGGAAATGATTTCCAGAAGACCTACGCCGAAGTCAATCACGCCAAAAATTGGTTTTGAAAATACTGTGCTCGTATTCCAAAATTTCCCGAAATACGCTCCCCCCTGCGAACGTACACCAAAAACCTGGATCATGACCACGACCACCAGCGCAATAGCAACTGTAAAGTTCAAGTCAGTGGAAACAACTCGCACAAAGGGAATCAACAAGTACTCGCCCTTGCCTTCCTCTGCCTTGATGATCGACTTTATTGGTCCCACCTGTTGAACGGCATATTCGCCATGCGAAGATTTTTCGAGCAAACCAATTGTCTCAACGCCAGGCAGAAGTTCCGTCCAGTTTGCGATCATCACCAGTAGTGTTATGGTCGCGAACCAGGGAAAGATCGCCTTGGTCCACTTTCCGGCAGTGCCTTCGGTCATGCCATGCAGTATTTCCAGCAGAGCTTCAACAGCGCCGACCACACCTGTAAGGATGAGACCACCTTTTTTGATGGCTGAACTGATGCCAAAAGCCAGCGCAAAGATGAGTATATCCGCGAAAATTAACGCGACCAACGTCCCTGTGAGAGAAAAATCGCCTATTGGGGTTGGAATTTTGGCTGTAAGAGGCTCCGGGGGAAGAACAACCGCAGGCATAACCACCTTGATGCCGATGCCGTAAAACAGCACTGCGCCAAGGATTACTGCCGCGAGAACTACCCACCGACCCCATACTCTTTGTTTTGGAGTCTCACTCACGATTCACTACCTCCTTCAAAATTTTCGTGGTTTTTCTTCTCAACTACTGGCTTGATACGGCTGGTAGCAGCCTGTACGATACGAATCATCACGAAAAGTGTGATGGGCATGCTTGCCACCATAAACAAAATCGTAAAAAGCGGCTTTGTCTCAAACGACCGGTCAAGCCAAAGCCCCGCAATCAAAGCACCAAAAATAATGACCAGAGTAAAACACCCAACCTGGCTGGCAACAGCCGCCATCGTAAGGTTATAAACACGCTGATGACGGTCGTTTTCCAAGCGTTTTGGGTCACTCATGGTTGCGGATTATATCACAAAGGTTTTTTATCAGTAAAGTAAATAAAATCATATTGCCCTCACTTCAACGAGACCCATGAAGGCAATATTTCTATTCTTTAATAGAACAGGCTGAGCGCCGCATTGGTCGAAAAACCAAACCAGGGAGCGAAGAAAGATCCAACAATCACGATGCCCAGTGTCAGGACAATCATCGCAAACACAAAAGGCCTGGAGACCTGAATAGGGTGCGCTTCCTCGTTTTCACCTTCCATGCGGTACAGGTAAACATACTTCAAAACCGTCAGGTAGTAATAAAGGCCGATGATCGAGTTAAGCACGCCGATCATGACCAGAACATACCACCCAGACTGGATGGCTGCGGCAAATACCAGGACCTTGGCAATAAATCCACCAAAGGGCGGCATGCCAGCCAGTGACAGGAAGGCAACCATCATCGCCAGGCCCAGGTACGGTGAGCGGCGGCTCATGCCGTCGTAAGCGCGGATCTCATCTGAACCAGTGATGCGTCCGAAGGCCATGATGATGCCAAAAGCAGCCAGGTTAGTAAGTATGTAGGCCAACAGGTAATAAACCACACCTGTGACACCCAACTGGTTGTTGGCTACCAGCCCAATCAGGGCGTAACCCGCATGTGCGATGGATGAATAAGCCAGCAGGCGTTTGATGTTGGTTTGCGCCAGGGCTGCCAGGTTGCCAAGAGTCATGGTCAATACTGCCAGGATAGCCAGCAGCATCTGCCAGTCAACCGCCATTTGAGGAAAGGCACTGATGAACAGACGGATGAGTACCGCAAACCCGGCCGCTTTAGATGCAGTCGAAAGGAAGCCTGTGATGGGAGTAGGCGCACCTTCATAAGTGTCTGGCGCCCAAAAATGGAACGGCACCAGTGAAATTTTGAAGCCCAACCCAACCACCACCAGGAATAACACACCCAACGAAACTGGATTGAAAGTGCCAAAATAGCTGCGCATACCTTCATACTGCGTTGTGCCTGAAAAGCCGTACACAAGCGAAAGGCCGTACAGGAAGATTGCCGAAGTCATGGCACCAAAGAGCAGATACTTGAAACCAGCTTCAGTTGACTTGCGATCATCCAGCAGGAAACCCGCCAACACGTACATCGGGATGGAGGTCGTTTCAATTGCCAGATACAACATCACCAGGTCTGAGGAGGCTGCCATCAAGTTCATGCCAATGGTGGCCGAAAGCAGCAGTACATAACCATCTGCTCGATTTCCGACTTTCTCGACATCCATCATGAACAATGATGTGATCGCCGCGCCAAAAATAAAGAGCATCTTGAAGACGAAGGACAACCAATCGTAGCGCAGCATACCGCCAAATGCCGAACCAGCCTGATCGGGGCGACCAAAAATCAAGCTGATAGCCAGCACCACGCTAAGCCCGCCAGCACTCAGCCAACCCAGGTTTGTCCGGCGGCTTTCCTCTTTCCAGAAAGGATCAAGGATAAGAACCAGGATACCAACCGTCAGGATAAGAATTTCGGGCAGAATTGCCAGAAAATTGATGCTCATTTATGCACCTCCCAACAGGCGCAGCACATTATCAACGCCTTGCGACACCATAGGCACCATCACGTTCGGGAACATACCCAGGATGATCATAATGAGACACAGAGTCACAAGGGCGACTTTGTCGAGAACTGAGATCGGCCCAATATGGCCTTCTAATTTTGCTGGCATTTCACCAAAGAACGCACGGCGAACGGCAAGCAAAACATAAGCAGCGGTGATCACGATCGAGATGGAAGCGATTACCGCCGCCAGCCACTGCGTTTGCCAGACACCCATAAAGATCGGGAATTCGGCAACAAAACCGGAGAAACCTGGCATACCCATTGAAACAAGACTGCCAATGATAAAGGCGATACCCACCCAGGGCAACGGCTTAATCATGCCGCCCAACTCAGGGATTTGACGGGTATGCGCCCGGTCGTAGACCATGCCGACCGCAGAAAAGAAGAGAGCCGTCATTACGCCATGCGAGAACATTTGCATACTGGCGCCGGTCATGCCCTGGCGGGTCAGCGTGGCAAAACCCAGGGATACCAGACCCATGTGCGATACGGATGAGAAACCAATCATATATTTCAAGTCGGTCTGAATCATGGCAATGAATGCGCCGTAGACGACATTAACCATCGCAAGACCAAAGATCAGCCAGGCCCACTGTTTTGCACCTTCAGGCATCAGCATGATACCCACCCGCAAAGCCGCAAAGGCACCCAATTTCATCAACACGCCCGCATGGAACATTGAGACAGCTGTAGGCGCAGCGACGTGACCATCCGGGGACCAGTTGTGGAAGGGGAAAATGCCACCCAGGACTGCAAAACCCATGAAGACTGGCATAAACCACAGATATTGGAATGCGCCAGAAAACCCGGCTTTTTCCAACAGCAGCATATCGAAAGTCAGGACACCGTGCATCTGGTAATTTGTAAAGTACATCGCCAGCGCACCGACCAGCGCAAACACTGAACCAATAAACAGGTACAGGGTTAGTTTCATGGCTGCATATTCACGAGATACTTTCCAGCCCCAGATGACAATCAACAGGTACATCGGGAACACGGCGATTTCGTAGAAGAAGAACAGCATGAACAGGTCGAGCGAGACAAACACACCAAACACGCCGCCCGCCAACAGGAAAAGGAAGGCAAAAAACTCGCGCGGCCGGTCGTCGATACTCCAGGAAATCAACACGCCGGTAAACATTACGATACCGGTCAGCAGCACCAGCGGGGCACTGATTCCATCCACGCCTACATGATAAGAAATACCCAGAGCAGGCAGCCAGCTATATTTTTCAGTGAACTGGTATTCCTGGGTTGGATTGATGTAAACCTGATAGTAGACCCAGGCCGAAAGAACCAGGTCAAAGACAGCCGCCGCCAGTGCTGTAACACGCACTTCGGTCTTGCGCTCCGGCTTCATCAGAAGCATCAGAACCGCAATAACCAGCGGGGCAAAAACGATAACGCTCAGGATCGGAAATTGCATTTGCGCACCTCGCTTTAATGGAACAGCATGACCACGGCTTTATTGATCACGTCCAACAAGCCCATCGGCCAGATACCCAGGACAAGGATCATGATCATAAGGGGAGCCATCACCAAAACCTCACGGAGGTTGATATCGGTCAGGCGGTGTTCACCATGCGCCCAGTGTTCATTAAGCGGGCCATGCAAGACCTTGCGAATACCCTTGAGAATGTAAGCCCCGGTAAACAGCAGACCAATCATACTGATAGCGGTAAAGACGGGCAGAAGTGGGAAGGAACCCCGCACCACCAAAAACTCGGAGACGAAACCGTTCAAACCGGGCAGGCCCAGCGATGCCATGCTGGTGAAGATCAAGATACTGCCGTAAATCGGAACGAGCGGGAACAGACCGCCGAACTCTTCCAGGTTACGCGTGTGCGTCCGTTCATAGATCACACCAACCAGAAAGAACATACCAGCCGCAGAAAGACCGTGGTTGAACATTTGAAGAATCGCACCGTTCAAAGCGATGGTCGCATCCACAGTGCCAATGGCTTTGGCAGCGGCGGCAATGCCGAGCAGCACAAAACCCATGTGATTCACAGATGAGTAAGCCACCAGGCGTTTGAAGTCCGTCTGTCCGTAAGAAGCCAAGGCGCCAAACACAATTGCCATCGTAGCAAGAAATGCCATCCACGGCGCATACTGTGCCGCCTGAACGGGATAGAGCGGCAAAACCAGGCGTAAGAAACCGTAGGCACCTAGTTTCAAAAGCACGCCCGCCAGGATCATCGAACCAGCGGTGGGTGCTTCGGTGTGGGCATCGGGCAGCCAGGTATGGAAAGGCCAAACAGGCACTTTGAGCGCAAAGGCAATCACAAAGGCCCAGAAAGCAACTGTTTTAACAGTTGTAACACTCATGCCGAGCATAATTCCATCAGCAGGAAGAGCATTCCACTGTTTGACAATATATGCCAGGTCATAGTTTTGGAAGAGCACGCCCAGCAACTGAATGGCTAAAAGTAAGCCAAGAGAGCCCGCCATGGTATAGATCATGAATTTCAGCGAAGCATAGTTACGCGCCGAGACTTTCATGCCGCCCCATAATTCGCGTTCGCCCTTGGGGCTGCCCCACTGGTTAATCAGAAAGTACATGGGCACCAGGCCGATTTCCCAGAAGACAAAGAAGATCAGCAAATCCATCGCCATAAAAACGCCCAACATGCCCGCTTCAAGGAACAGGAAGAGCATCATGTAGGCTTTGACTTTTTCTGTGATGCCAAAGGAGGCCAGCAGCGCAAGGGGTGTGAGCAATGTGGTCAGCAGAACCATTGTTAGTGACAAACCGTCCACACCGATATGAAAAGTGGAATTGATCGCGTCATACCAGGGATACTGCTCCTGGTATTGGAAACCCGCGACACTCGAATTGAAGTACATCCAAATCCAGAGGGTCAAACCTAGCGGGATAAGACTGGCACCGAACGCTGTCCAACGGATAAGCTTCACCTGATCTGACGGCAGAAACAAAATAACCAAAGCCGTGAGGACAGGGATGAAGAGAATGCTGAGAAGCAGGTGAGTGCTGATAAAGTCCATTTTCCACTCCCCTTATAGGAAATAGTACAGCACGAAAGCGATGACAATCATCACGCTCACTGTGCCAACCAGGTAGGATTGAATGCGGCCTGTCTGGGTTTTGCGGATCGCCTGCCCGCGCCAGAATATTTCGGCCGTGCCATCACCAAGGAATTCATTGATGATTGGCTTATCGAATTTATTGCGTAAAAAGTTGCCAATAGCCAGGGCCAGGCGCGCCACGTTGTGCAAAATACCGTCAATCACATTGCGATCCATTGCCGGTGTAAAGACTTCAGCGATCCATGTCATGGGTTTGACGACAAAGTACGCATAGAACTCATCAAAGTACCACTTGTTCTTGAGAGCCGGGTACAGGAGGCCGAGTGGTTTTTCGAGCGGGTCGCGCTGACCAGCCTTCACATCCTTATAGACCAGCCAGCCCAGACCAAGTCCGCCTAGTGCAACCACCAGGGAGGTCAGCAGGGGCCACCAATTGAAAGCGAGTACCGGGGGCTCTTCCAGCAGGGTTGCGCCTACAAAACCGTGGAACCAGTTGGGCAGCAAGCCGCCAAGCACCGGGAAGTGTTCCGGAATTCCCACCCAGCCATAGCCAATCGCGAAGACCGAAAGGATCACCAGCGGGGCAGTCATAGTCCAGGGGGTTTCAGAAGCATGTTCGGCTTCCTTTGTGCGCGGTTCACCAAAGAAAGTCAGGGTGATCTGGCGCATGGTATAGAAAGCTGTCATCAACGCGGCGATTGCCAGTGTGGCGAAGATTACCCAATGCCCATTGACAAAGGCATCCGCAAGGATTTCATCTTTTGACCAGAAACCGGCTGTAATGATCGGGAAACCGGAGAGAGCAAAACCGCCGATCAGGAAGGTCCAGAATGTGATGGGCATTTTCTTGCGCAGGCCGCCCATATTCCACATATCCTGCGGGTTCACGCTATGATTACCGGTATGCAGCACACCATGCTCCATACCGTGAATGACCGAGCCAGAGCCCAGGAAGAGCAGCGCCTTGAAGAAGGCGTGCGTCACAAGATGGAAGATGGCTGCCACATAAGCACCAATTCCCAAAGCAGCGATCATAAAACCTAACTGGGAGATGGTCGAGTAAGCCAGTACCTTCTTGATATCATTTTGCGCCAAGGCAATCGTCGCCGCAAAAATGGCGGTAAACGCACCAATGAAGGCAACAATCGACATGGTAGGCGTGAGACCTGCACCCTCGACCCAGCCCGCGGAGAGCAGGGGAAAGATGCGGATTACCATATATACGCCCGCAGAAACCATTGTCGCCGCATGGATCATGGCGCTAACCGGGGTCGGACCTTCCATTGCGTCTGGCAGCCAGATGTGCAACGGCCACTGTGCAGACTTGCCAACGGTACCGATGAAGAGCAGCAAACCAATCAACCCGGCAGCCGATAAGCCAAGAATTGGCGTGGCAGTGGTGGCAAGCACGTGCAGCACTTCTTCGTTATAGAAGATTTCGCGGTAATTCAGGGTGCCAGTTGCCGAGTACAAGAAGGCCAGGCCCAACAACATGAATACGTCACCAACGCGAGTAGTCATGAAGGCCTTGACTGCCGCATTGCGGGCAGAAGGCTTGGCATACCAGAAACCAATCAACAGATACGAGCAGAGACCCATGATTTCCCAGCCGACGAAAAGAGTCAGGAGGTTGTCTGAGACTACCAGTGTGTACATACCAAAGGCAAACAAACCAATGAAAGCAAAGAAGCGTGAATACATTGGCTCAATGGAAAGCACGGCATGTGAATGACCATGTTCATCAGTAACTGTTGCACCGTGCGGCGGCAAACCGGGGTGATCGTGATCGCCCGCCGGCTGACCGTAGTTATGGTAGCCAACGCTATAGATGAAAATCATCAACACAGTCCAGCCGACAAAGAACAGAACTGCCGCAGAAAGCGGGTCAATTTGCACACCAATCCGGAAAAAAGTATCTCCGGTTGGCAGCCAGGGGATGGAACTGGCAAAAATGTGCTTGCCAAATTCTTCAATCTGCAAGGCGCGCACAAAAACTACCATGCTGCCTAGCCAGGAAAGGCCCGCGGCTCCAATAGCAATGCTGTGGCTAAGAGCCTTCCATCGATTGGTAAACAACACAATCAAGAAAAACGCCAGCAGCGGCGGGAGGGGGATCAACCAGATAATGGTTTCAGTTGCCATAATGTCTCCTACCACTTCATCAGATCGAGATCATCCGCAATAACTGTATTGCGGCGGCGATAGATGGAATAGATCAAGGAAAGCCCGACCGCAACTTCCGCGGCAGCCACAGCAAAAACAATGATCGCAAACACCTGCCCGGTCATTGACGCTGTGTTGCCGTAGCGCCAGAAGGCCACCAGGTTGATATTAACTGCGTTCAGCATCAACTCAACACTTAGCAGGATGGCAACAGCATTACGCCGTGTCATCACGCCAAATAAACCAATGCTGAAAAGTAACCCGGAAAGATAAAGGTACCAGCTCAAAGGTATCATGCGCGTCTCCTACTTTTTATTCATCGCGACGTAGACGGAGCCAATCAGCGCCGCCAACAGCAGGATGGACGCCACCTCGAAAGGCAGGACAAAAAGATCCGGCGAAGTGAGAGCCTTGCCCAACGCTAACAGCATTGCGTCTGAACTGCCTGCTAATTGACCGGGCAACCTGCTCAAGCCATCCCATTTGGAAAAGATGACAAACAAGCCGCCAAACGTCATCAGGCTGAGCAGAGCAGCGAAAGGCCAGGAAGCATTCACCTGAGCGCCCCTGTCACGCAGTTCCTTGCGGGTCAGCATGACAGCAAAGATGAACATGATCGCGATAGCTCCGATGTAAACAACAACCTGCACCACAGCCAAAAATCCCGCTTCAAGTACTGCATACAGTACTGCAACGCCAAATAATGTGGAAATCAGCCACAGAGCGGCATGAATCAGGTTGCGGGTTGACACCACCATCACGGCCGAAGCAATGATGAGCGCTGCGCTCAAGATAAATATGACTTGCGAAGCATCCATATGTCAGCTCCCAATCCTTTAATGTTGCGCCACAGGTTTGGACGCTTCCACTGCCAAACGCTGGCGACGGGTGGATGCGCGTAAAATTTCCAGCACAATCCAACCCAAAATGATGTTCGACGAGAACATTCCGAGGAAGTACGGCCAGAAACCCGCGCCCCTCAACAGCGAATGCACAACCGCGGTCACAATCAATAAGGCAAAAGCCACCGGGGTCAGGAATTTCCAGTTGAACGCCAACATGTGGTCGATACGGATACGTGGAACAGTATATTTGACCCACATGATCAACCAGTAGCCGAATAATGCTTTGGCAATAAAATAGAAAACACCCAGGAAGGGGTGTCCGTCAGCCCACGGGCCGTGCCAGCCGCCAAAGAATAATACCGATAGAAAACCGCCAAAGGTGAAGGCATGCAGAAGTTCACCAGCGTAAAATGAGCCGAACTTCATGCCGGTATATTCAATGTGGTAACCCGAAACGATTTCTGATTCGCCTTCGTTCAAGTCAAAGGGCGAACGACCGAGTTCTGCAATCGCAGAAATCAGGAACAAGACCGCACCCAGAGGCGAGAGGAAGAAGAACCAGCCGCCGCTTACCTGCATGTCAGTGATGACCTTCAGGCTTAAGGAACCGGACAAAATGGTGGGGATCAGCAGGGCGACAACCATCGGGATTTCAAAGGAAATCATGGCAGCCACCTGCCGGAAAGCGCCAAGCAGGGCATACTTGTTGTTCGATGACCAGCCCGCCATAATGATTGCAAGAGTACCGAACGAACCAGCCGCCACCAGGTATAGCAAGGCCACATTGAGATCCACACCATAAATGGTGGAAGCCAGCGGCACCACTGCCCAGAGGAAAATCACCGAACCAAAAGAAATGACAGGGGCCATGTTATAGACCACCTTATCCGCACCATCGGGGGTGATGTCTTCCTTGATGATCAATTTAATAATATCGGGGAATGGCTGAAAAAGACCGTAAGGCCCAACCCGGTTTGGCCCCAACCGGCCCTGAAAGCGCGCTACTACTTTGCGCTCCACCCAGACCAGCATGATGTCCAACACCATCACTGCGGTGATCATCAGCAGGATGCCCAACAGGTTGGCAATTACATTCGACAGGATACCCGAAAGGCCCCATCCGGTAAGCAAAAGCATCAAACCGTCGTACACTATTTTAATTGGATCCGTCCAAAAGCTCATGGAGTACTCCTCTTGGGACAAAAGTAAAAGGCTGAAAGGAAAAATCCTATCAGCCTTTCTTTCTTGATTTGTACGTTAAGATACCCATTCGAGCATCCCTTTGCGCCAGGCAAATGACAGCCCGGCCATCAGGATGAGAATGAAAAGGACGCCCTCTGCCACTGCAAAAAATGGCAGCGAATTGAGCGCGAGTGCCCATGGAAAAAGAAAAACTGTTTCAACATCGAAAATCAGGAACACCAGCGCAAAAATATAATACTGCGCCTTGAACTGCACCCAGCTATCTCCAACCGTCTCAATACCGCACTCGTACGTGCTTTGTTTGATGGGATTAGGTTTTTTAGGGGCGATCAACGCTGACAAAGCGATGGGAATGATCGGGATGATGATCCCGATGATGAGAAATAGACCAATATACATCCAGGGATTCTGCATAGAAACTCCTTTGGCGTTTGGGGCATTTATCACAAAACAAGCCTTTGCCATTCTATCACAGGGGTGTGCTGAGGAAAACTTACCCTTGTAAGGAATTGACATGATATTTGTCATGTATCGGAAACACTTATGCTATTTATTCGTTCCGCTTATCACAAATGATAGGTAAAAACCATTGCATTTCCCTTTCCAGACCACAGGCAGGTTTTAGCAAAAAAAGGCATGAATTCCCACGTTTAACTGCTGTTCTGAATTTGATTCGAGACCCACCTGAAAGCAAGCACCAAATATGGGAATGCCAGGAAAAGTCCCAGCAGCGTTCCGCCAACCCCAAGCCAACGCGCAAGGTCTGCCTTAATACCCAGGATTGAAGTGACTTCGATATCAATCTGTTGTGCGGATAGAGCCAACCGCTGCTCATCCCCGCCTTGCATCGGGATAAATCTTAAATAGAACCAGACGGTTCCTTTGTATTTACCCACCTCGGCTGGTAAAACGCTCCAGTAAAAGGTTACCTTTTGCCCTGGCAACAATGTTTCGCTAATAGTTGTATCTGGACGTATATCAACGCCTGGCATCTCCAGACGGGCTTCAACCATTACATGATGTGTTCCAAACACATTTGGAAAACTCCCACCGGGATTAAGGGTGCCAACATCCCCCATCTCAAACGCCAAACGAATAACGTCCGCATCTCCAGCCCGGATCACGAGCGGAAACTCCAAAGTAAGCTGGCGCTGCTCCTGAATGGCCGGTGTGAGAGCAAAGGCCGGATGCAGCGGAGGAACCGCAACAATTGTCACCGTTGACTTGCCTCGAAAATAGAAAAAAGCCCACACCAAAAAGGCAATCTGCGCAAAACAAAAAATCCAAATAAGGGTAGTTTTCCAGGCTTTTTTCATGGCATGTCCATCAAGGCTGCATCGTCATCGATTTCTAGAACGAAATAGCTTGCAGGTTAACGGTTCACTTCCTCCACTTCGGTGTACCAACGAATACGAGTGCCAACCCTATCTCGAACTTTCCACAAAAGTGGTTTATTAGCGCGGTCCAATAAACGCCGAATGATATTGATGCGGCTTAATACAAGCTGTTGTTGTTCCGCAGTCAGCCCGGGGTTGCTCTCAACCAGAATATTCTCTACTTTGCTCAAAGTGATGGTGAGTGTCTTATAAAGACCCCAATCCTTGATGCACAGGCGGGTGATATAGTCAATATTGATCTGGTTTTCATCGGTGTAACCCACTTCGTTATCGAGCAGCAAAGAGATAATATCCAGAGCATCCTTGCGGTTGAGTTCAACGATTTGGGTTTTAGAGAGAAAAAGCTCAGCCAGCGGAACGGTAACGGGGTGCGCATCAAGACGATCTTTCATGGGTAACTTATGACACATTTCAAAATCACCCACGAATACATCTATTCGGCGGCCACTTTCAGCATCATAAAATATCTGCCGCCGATCGCCATTCAATAAATTGAAGTTTTTCTCGGGAACATAACCCAGACTGGCAAAAAAGCTATCGAGCTTGCGCTTATCGCGCTTGGGTACCACCAAATCAATATCTGGATAGCTGCGCTGCAATGCCCGATGCGCTGCGGAAGGACTGTGAACCTTGATCGCCAGTCCACCAATCAAGCGCAGGTGTAATTTTTGCGCCCCGGCCGCATCCATCAGCCGGTTCATTTCTTCAAAAATATCATCAAACGGGGCCATGACACTCCCTTTTGGTTCAAACCTGACCTCCCTATACAAGGCAGGTCAGGTTCAGTAATGGTTATTCGGAGGGAATTTCCTGATGGACTTTCTCGATATCAATGCCCTTAGTTTTACGATAGGCCTTGAAACCATAATATATCCCTGCCGCCAGGCCGTACATGAGCACCATGTAAATGACGGAGGATGTGTTCGCCAGGCTGATGCCATAAAGGCCGGCGCCGCCGTTTAGCCAGGGATCAAAAAGCCATTCAACCAGCAAGAAGACCAAAAAACCGCTAAAAATAATGCCCGCCACCGTGATCAATGGAATACCCAGCACCTTATACTTTGCAATCGGTGAAGCCCGGTACAGATCTGGCTTTCGATAAGGCAGCAAGATGGCGGCAATTGCTGTTCCAAGGTATGTCACCGATATTACCAGGGTCGAATCAAGGGTGAGAGACTGAAAGCTAAAATAATTATATGCATATAAGTAGGAAACAATGATCGAAGGCACCACCATCATCATCAGAGCATACAGTGGCGTACGGGTGCGAGGTTCAATCTCAGCCACTTTCTCAGGCAACAATCTATCAAAAGCAGCTGCGAAGATGACGCGCGTGGAAGACAAGAACAGCGTACCGCTCCAGCCAAACCACCACAGACCCATCAAAGCCAATACGATAAACTGAACAATGCGGTTGCTGGTCAGGAAAACCGCCAGTAAGGCCGGATAAGGCCAGATTGGAAAAGCGGGCGCATTGGTAGTATAGCCCCAGGTAAAATTCCAAAATGCACCGTTAGCCTGCATAAAAAAGTCCCAACCAATTGTCTTCGAGATAGCCAACATTAAAACAACCGCCAATAAAGTAGTCGCACCCAGGGCCCAGGCCATCCCCGAAAAATTACGCTTAAAATCGGTGGCACCGCGCACTTCACCGTAAAGAGTTGCGCCCCAGTTAGGCCATAAATTAAAAAAGACCAGATAGGGTATCGTCAGGAATATCGCTCCAAGCGTGCCACCGGTCAATGGCATAGCTGCCCCCGCTTCGGTTCCCAGTTTGACCGTTGAATCATACACACCCGGCTGTGTGCCAAGGAGTGCAGCCGAGTTGGATTCCAATCCAGCCCTAAAGGTTTCGGGGGTCCCCGTCAACAAAAGAACGACGACAATCAATAGACCCAACATGCCACCATAAAAACAAATCTTTTGAATACGAGCATAGGTTTTCATGCCCAACATAATATATATCGAGACAATCGCCAGTGTGATGAGCGCTGTAACAAAAAAGCCATCCGGTAAACCGAACCACAGAGCAGCGTCTTTTGCACCCAGAACAGCCAGTAAAGGTTGAATTACGCTTTTACGCAGCATGTCGCTGTATAACGGCACCCACAACCACAGGATAAACCACCAACCGGTGACCGATAACACAAAGCCGATCCCGCCTCCCAGCACGCGGCTTTGCCAGATATAATCGCCGCCAGAACGCGGCATCACCGCGATCAGGGCAGCGTAGACAATCACTTCGAACAAGATAAAGACAGCACTGACAATCAAAGCCGGGATCAACCCACCCTGCAATGCATACATCAGGCTGATAATATACAATCCAAGGGTGATTAGATTAATCGAGAACAATGCGTATACAAACGCATCGAATACCGACCACGAACGTACCAAACCGGTCGCCTTGCGAACAAATAAATCTGACATAATTAAATCCTCCGCCTCTATTTGTTGTTTTTGTACAACAATCAAAATTGACACCCGGCCGCAAATAGGCACAGAATATCAAGGTCGATTGCTGGTTATCCCGTTGTTAGAACATAGTTTTCAATTTTCGATTTTCCCAGAGTAACAATTGCCCCCAACAGAGCACCCTGCTCATACATCGAGCCGGGATTAATGCAGAGGGTTTTGCCAATTCGGGATGAACCTCGCCCTTCATGGATATGCCCATGCAGCCCCAGCAGAGGCTGGCAGGTTTCAATCGCCTTGCGCAGCGCAGTTGAGCCAGTAGGTTTAAGCGCATTACCCGCATATTTTGGGCGCAGGTTTTCGTCAAGTTCCGGGGCTTCGTCCAGGTTTGAATTATGTGGGGGTACGTGGATATTAAAAATAGCGTTGCGCGGGTCTTTTAGCTCTGAGATCATTGCCTGATAGCGCTGTGCAAGCTGCGGCTCATCTTCTTCACGATATGTATTCCAGGGGGTCCGGTTCGACCAACCGGAGGTTATCATTTCGTGCTGTTGGTCAAGCCAGATGACCTTCCCCTCGGCGAGCGTTATGCTTGGAGTCGCGCGGATGATGTCATCAACTTCAAAACGGTCATCATTTCCTGGCGAGACATACACACGTATTCCCGTACCGGCCAGCTTGCGGGTCGCAATATCCATCCACTGCTGCACAACCTTCAGTGCTTCAGCAATAAACAGGCTATAAACTGCATCGGGATTTTTACCAAGTTCCAGGATTTCATCGGGGGTGGTAACGTAGGGATAGTAGCCCCGGCTGCGGATCCTTTTAAGCATATCGGCCAGCTCATCCCGGCCACGCAGTTCATAATCTTGTTGCAGCAAAGTGGTCTTATAAAAACCACCTGCCTGTTCTATAATCGGCACAATTGCCTTGCCGGTCATATCGCCGCCCAGGATCAGCACATCTGCTTCGTAAAATTTCCCCGCATTTAAAAACTTATTCCAGCAAATATCTGAACCGTGTATGTCTGTGGCAAAGAAAATTTTGGTCAAGCTGTTTCTCCGCATCTATTAAATTAATAACACAAAGCGATCGGCTCCGTGTATGGCGCGAGCCGATTCCAGTGAATGGTCCAGCCAGGAAAAATATTGATGTAAATATAATGGGGCAAAACTCTCAGCACCGGGCAGTTGCATTTCCGACGGCTGGATTTTTTGGCGGCGCACGATGCGAGCACCCGGCAAAAAACTCCATGCCAGCACCGCAAGCGAAGTTACCAAAACCACAAAGGCAAAAAAGAAACGCACTCGAGATTTTTGCATTGGCCCATTATACCTGTACAGCGGCAATACGCAACAAAAATCCCGTCAGAGCAGGCAATTCCAATTCTGAACCAAAATAGGGAGGCTCTGGAGCAATCTCAAGACCTTCTTCCATAAACAGAAAGAGATCGTCCAAAGATTCAAAAACGATATAACATATTAGGACACACAAGATCATTGAAAAAAGTTATCCGAGGACCCAAATCTCGCTGCAATCGCAGATTAATCGGCTCTACTATCTCCTGAATGGAGTGTATCAGGAAAGCGATATATTTAGAGTCGCCAAAACATTTGTGTCGTTATTAGGCGTTTGTCTGTCTGGCGCTGTCGTCCAAGGCAAGCGAACATGATTCAAGATGTTTTGCATGAAACGATTTTTGTATCATGGCAACCCATAACCAACCACATTTCCCCTATTTATTTTAGATTTGGAATTGGTGGAAAATTACACACGCGAAAGACAAACCGTGCTAAACTTTTTATGCTCAAAATAACATCTTAACAAGGAGTTAACATGCCCTATTATCCCCCAGAACCGTTTCGCATCAAAGTTGTTGAGCCGATCAAGCTGGTTTCACCCGATTCTCGCCGCGCGGCGATTGCGGCTGCCGGTTACAATCCATTTTCGCTTAAAGCCGAAGATATTTTTATTGATCTTCTAACCGATTCGGGAACCGGGGCGATGAGTCAACACCAGTGGGCTGCTCTCATGGATGGTGACGAATCGTATGCAGGGGCGCGTTCGTATTTCAGACTAAAAGATGTAGTAGAAGATATTTTTGGTTTTAAGCACTTCGTTCCTACTCATCAGGGACGAGCCGCAGAAAATATTCTTGCGGCAGTCCTTGTGAAACCCGGGAACTATGTTCCGTCCAATATGCACTTCGACACAACGGACGCCAATATTCGTGCCCGCGGTGGACGCCCAGCCAACCTTGTAATTGATGAGGCATTCGACCCGGCCATACAGCACCCTTTTAAGGGCAATATGGATCTGAACAAACTCAAAGGCTTCATTGAGCAGACCGGGGCAAAAAACATCCCCATGGGCATGATCACAGTGACGAATAATGCGGGCGGCGGCCAGCCAGTTTCCATGGAAAATATCAAGGCTGTAGCTGCCCTTTACCATTCCTACAACATCCCCTTCTTCATCGATGCCGCGCGATATGCTGAGAATGCTTACTTCATCAAGCTGCGCGAACAGGGTTATGCCGGAAAAACTCCCATTGAGATCGCTCGTGAAATGTTCTCATATGCCGATGGGTTCTGCATGTCTGCCAAAAAAGACGCCATTGTTAATATCGGAGGCTTGCTGGCTTTGAATGACGACAGCACCTTCCAGCGTGTTTCGAATGAATTAATACTGCGCGAGGGATTCGTCTCTTATGGCGGCCTGGCCGGGCGCGATCTGGATGCGATGGCTGTTGGCCTTTATGAAGGGCTCGATGAGGATTACCTGGCCTATCGTCTGAGCCAGACTGCCTACCTGGCAGGGTTATTGCGTGAGCAAGGTATCGGGCTGATAGAACCCCCGGGCGGGCACGCTATTTACGTAGACGCAGGTTCGTTTCTTCCGCACCTTGCACATGGAGAATTCCCCGGCCAAACACTCTCGGTGGAGATGTATCTGGAAGGCGGTATCCGCGCCTGTGAAATTGGCTCGGTCATGTTCGCCCACCCAGACCCTGAAACTGGTGAAATGATTTACCCAAAATTGGAATTGGTGCGTCTCGCTATTCCGCGCCGTGTTTATACGCAATCCCACTTGAATTATGTCGCGGAAACAATGGGGAAAATCGCAAAACGCGCAGCATCGCTGCCAGGCTATAAATTCACGTATGCACCTGAACTTTTAAGGCACTTTACCGCCCGGTTTGAACCAATTCACGCATAATATTTCAAAACAAAAACAAGTCGCACAGTCTACCGCGTAAAAACCGCCTGTGCGACTTTTTTCATTTGCACCCATTGTTACTTCTGCCCCTCTGCAAAGATACCAAAGTGGTTGCCCACCGGCCTCTCTCTGCCAGGGATGTAATTATCAATGGGCGAATTCATTACCCGTATCTGATGCGTTTGCGGATCTTGAATGACCAGCGTAGATGAGCCTCCACCATCAAGATTAACGGCATTATCCCCACCGTAGAAAAGCATCAGATCTGCCATTTCCTGCACGGTAACCCCCTCGCTGTACAGAGGCTGACGGCCGTCCACGACAATCATGATCAAGCGTGTCCCAGGTCCATCCAAACCAATGGCCGTGCGCGGCGCAATATTAATATCATTCAAATCCGGAACTGGCTGCTTTTCCTTCACCAGCCAACTTTGACCGGAAATGGCGTTGTACACTTTGCGATAAGCCGTCCCAAATGTAGCCTCTTTGGTGGAGTTGATAAACAGGGTTGGGCCTTTTACTTCGCCGTATTCTTTGCCACGCGAAGCGGCAAACCCATTGGGGGTAATCGGATCACCGTCATGCGGATAATAATCAAAAACACTTCTGGTCCACCAGGGCGTAAAGCCGTCTCCGTTAATGGCGACCTGTAATCCAAACTCTTCGGCAAATTGTGAAGTTGTCCGCGCATTGAGTGGGTTATTCTTATCATTTTTTTCGGGCGGTGTCACTAACACATTAACGTTTTTACATGTTAGGTCAACAGTCACAATGTGGGCGACCATCATGCGCGGATTGTAATGAACCCGGCGGTAATAAACCACACAGGGATAGATTTCCTGACGCATTTCAATCGGCGCGGGTCTACCCCAATAATACAGTGTGACCGTTGCTGCCACCAGGAGAAGGCCCATCCCCACCCCAAAAATGGATTTATTTTTCATCTCTTAATTGTATCTTGAATAAGCCTTATAATGATAAAAATTTTCACAACAAAAGAGGCACCTTTGATCCGTAACCAGTGGTACGTGATTCTTGAATCAAATGAAATCAAACAAGGTAAACTGACAGGCGTCACACGAATGGCAGAAAAGTTGGTGGCGTGGCGCGACGGGCAGGGCAAGGCAACTGTCATGGCAGACCGTTGTCCCCATCGCGGGGTGGCCTTGAGTATGGGGGAGATCAAATCCGATTGTGTGCAGTGTCCCTTCCACGGTTTTGAGTTCGATACATCCGGCTCCTGCACACTGATCCCGGCCAACGGCAAAAACGCCGCTCCTCCGCGCGCGATGAAAGTGAAAACCTATCCCACGCGCGAATCTCACGGACTGGTTTATATATGGTGGGGCCATGAGCGTGAAACCTATCCGCCCTTGCCCTACTTTAATACTCTGGATGAGCGCTTTGTATTTGCCACCCTGCGGGACCATTGGCACGCGCATTATTCGCGCGCTATAGAAAATCAACTGGATGTGGTACATCTGCCTTTTGTGCACCGTACCACCATTGGCGCTGGCAACCGCACCATCGTAAACGGCCCACAGTATACATTGACTGAAACCAGTTCTGGCAGCCTGCTGGAAGTATGGGTAAACAACGAGATGGATAACGGGCAGACCCCCAAAAAACCTGCCGAAATGCCGCAGCCCACGCGGCACGCGCAGCTCCAGTTCCAGTTCCCAAACCTGTGGCACAACTGGATCGGTGATAATATTCGCGTTTTCATTGCCTTTGCCCCAATTGATCACGAAAACACGATGATGTACCTGCGCTATTACCACACCGTCAAGCTGCCCATACTGCGGCAGATCACCGGCTGGTTAGGCAGCCTGGGGAACCTGTTCATTGAACGTCAAGACAAATGGGTGGTGGTCACAGAACAGCCCAAACGCCCCGATCTGGATATTGGCGAGGTTCTAATTCAAGGGGATGGACCGGTTATTGGCTACCGCAAGACCCGTAGGGCATTAATCGATGCTAAAGAAACCGGTGGTGAGTTGCCTGATGCTTAACTGGAGGGTTCAATAAGGAGGAGATAATGAAAAATAAGGCAGGGTTATTGTTGCTGGCGGGCCTCTCAGGGTTAAG
>Ga0335397_10001403_pt1 | contig 32839 bp, 27 predicted proteins | sample MAT04_FD_205740 | JGI IMG/M metagenome (GOLD analysis project Ga0335397, IMG submission 205740) | Freshwater microbial communities from Lake Fryxell liftoff mats and glacier meltwater in Antarctica - MAT-04 (spades assembly) (version 2) ... | reverse complement strand
CCGGCCTTGAGCAGCATCTGGGTCGATCACGAGCAGGTCGGCTACGCGGCGGCGGCTCTGCTCGATCGCCACATGCGCGGCAAGCGGGTCGCCGAGCGCACGCTCTACACCTGCGCGGTCCGCGTGGTCCCGCGTCCTTCGACCGACATGCTGGCCATGGAAGACCGCGAGCTGGCCCAGGCGTTGCGATTCATCCGGGCGAACGCCGTGAAGGGGATCGGCGTGGCCGACGTGCTGGCGCATGTGCCCCTTTCGCGCAGCGCCCTCGAACGCCGGCTGAAAGCGGCCATCGGACGCACCCCCGGCGCCGAGATCACGCGCCTCCAACTGGAGCGAGTCAAGGAACTGCTCACGCAGACCGATCTCTCACTGGCCGCCATCGCGCACCGCTCGGGATACGCCTACCTGCAGCACCTGGCGACGCTCTTCAAATCGCACTTCGGCGTTACGCTGGCCGAGTATCGCCGGCATTCCCCGGCATTGCCCCGAGAGGAATAGCCGGAACCTTTCTCGCCGGACGGCTGTCTACACGGACAGGATTTCGCTCGATTCCGCCAGTCGCTTTCTGTACCTTGGCCATCCATGGAAACCTTTCGCGTACCCATCTGCCTTTGGCAAGACGCTGGCGGGCAGCATACCGCCACGGTGGTCGATCCCGCGCACGAGATCACCGCCATTCGCCCCACCGCGCAAGCCGCGATCGAAGAAGTTGAAGACTTCCTGCGCTGGCGCTACGAGCAGCCCCACGAGTTTCCCCGCCCCGACTTCCTCGATCCGCAGTTGATCACGCTCAAGATCCCACTGCGCGGCGAGTACAAGATCGAAGAACGCGTCCACCCCTGCGCGTCGTCGCTGCCGGTACGCGTGCATGTCGTTCACGGCCGGCAGGAAGCCGGGCTGCTGGTGGCCTCGCTGCCGATGTGGGGCATTCGCTTTTCGTTCCATGACCCGGCCGACCTTCGCGATCTGGCCACTCGTTATGTGCAACTGGCGATGGGCGGAGCCACGCCGCGCGATATTTCGCGGTTCCTGCCCCCAGCCAACGTGCGTCTCGACGAAGTCGTGGTCCGTCTCAAGCCGCGCCCCCCTGGCAAAGAGGCAACTCCCGATACCGCCACGCTGGCGTCGGTGGCCGAACCGTTGGGCGACCGCGCGGTTCGCAAGCAATACGCCCGAGCCTGGGAGCGCGAGCGCGAAGCGACCGAGCTTTCGACCCGCTTCGAGAAACGGCAGAACAACGTGCTGCTGGTCGGCGAGTCTGGCGTCGGCAAGACCACGCTGTTGGTCGAGGCCGTGCGCGCTCTCGAGAAACGCTGGCACGACGAACAGATCCAGCGTGCGATCTTCGGCGCCAAGGAGGACGAACTTCTGCACGAGGATTCCGGACCGCTTCCCACGCGCCGCTTCTGGTCCACCAGCGCCGCCAGGCTGATCGCCGGCATGCAGTACCTGGGGCAGTGGGAGGAGCGGGTTGAGGAAGTCATCAGCGAACTATCCGACATCCGTGGCATTCTCTGTCTCGAGAACTTGCTGGACCTGATTCGCACCGGCGGACGAGAACCGCTGGCCAGCGTGGCCGCCTTCCTGATGCCCTATCTCCAGCGAGGCGAGCTGCAGGCTGTGGCCGAAGTTACGCCGGCCGAGCTGTTGGCCTGCCGGCGGTTGCTCCCCGGCCTGGCCGATCTGTTCCAGATCGTGCATGTCGCGCCGCTCGCCCGCAACAGCGCTCTGGCGGTGATCGATCGACTGGCCGGAGGGCTCAAGCAGACGTATGCCAGCGACCTGGAGCGCGGGGCGGGCGAGCTGGTTTATCAGCTTTTCCGACGGTTCCTGCCCTATCAAACTTTCCCAGGCCGCATCGGGCCATTCTTAAACGAGCTGTTCGAACGAGCCGGCCGCCGCGAAGCCAACGAAATCCTCCAGAAGGACGTCATCGACCTTTTCGTCGAGCAGACCGGACTGCCGGAGATCTTTCTGCGCGACGACGTGACACTCTCGAACGACGAAGTCTTCCGCACCTTCCACAAGCAGGTGATTGGGCAGGACGACGCCTGCCGCGCTGCGGCGCGCCTGGTGACCACCTTCAAAGCCGGCGTGAACGACCCCCGCCGACCCTTGGGCGTGCTGCTCTTCTGCGGCCCGACCGGCGTCGGCAAGACCGAACTGGCCAAGGCCCTGGCGGCGTTCTTCTTCGGGCATGGCCACAAAGGGGACCGCATGGTCCGCCTGGACATGAGCGAATATGCGGGCTACGGCGCGGCCGAGCGTCTGCTCGGCCCACCCGACGGCGAGCCGGGCGAGCTGGTCCGCCGCGTGCGCCAGCAGCCGTTGTCGGTGATCTTGCTCGACGAGATCGAAAAGGCCGCGCCCGAGGTCTTTGACGTGCTGCTGGGTGTCTTCGACGAAGGACGCTTGACCGACCGTTACGGGCGGACCACTGACTTTCGCAGCACGATCCTGATCATGACCTCGAACCTGGGTGCCCAACGCAACGCGCCGGTCGGCTTCGAGCGTGGTGCGGCCCCGCCCTATGCCACGGCCGCCGAGCAGTTCTTCCGTCCGGAGTTCTTCAATCGCCTGGACGGAGTCGTCTCCTTCCTGCCGCTGGAGCACGACACGATTCTGGCCGTGACGCGCAAGGAGCTAAGCGAAGTCGCCCGGCGCGAAGGGCTGATGCGCGGCGACTGGCGGCTGGTCTGGAGCGATGGGCTGGTGGAGCACCTGGCGCAGGTCGGTTGCGACCCCCGCTTCGGCGCGCGTCCGCTGCAGCGCACCATCGAGCGGCTGGTGGTCGCCCCGCTGGCGAAGTTTCTGCTCGACACGTTGCCGCGATCGGGCGTCGAGATCCGGCTCGGTTGGCAGGCAGCGCTGACGATCGAACTCGGTAAGTAGGCCGCCACGCGGCGCGAGCGCCGCGTTGAAACGATGGCGTAATCCGCCAATTCTGATTCGGTGGGTCTTCGCGCGCGGCCGACCCCGGAGGGGTCCAAGCCATTAGCCGGGGGGCAGCGAAGCGCCACCCCCGGTATGCGGCGAAGCATTTGATCCTGACCCCGAAGGGGTCATAGCATTTCCCGTCAAATGCAGGCTGCGACACCTTCGGCGTCGAATGGGTTCTCAGGCGATGCTTTCCGGGGGTGTCGCTTCGCTTACCCCCGGCTAATGGCTTGGACCCCTCCGGGGTCGGGGGCTCTACTCGTCTTCCAAACTAAACACCGCGTCCGTCACGTCCTTCGCAAACGGCGCCGACCGCACCCAGGTGTTCCATCCCAGGTAAGCACCCCCGCCCGCGCCGGCACCCAACTGACACCAGGGGACTTCGGGACCCTTCAGGACCGGGTGGACATCGAAATCGAACTCGGGCCCCACGTACGAGCGCGTTAACTGGCAGATCGGCCGCAGCGAATCGCCCGTCGGCATGAACTTGCGGAACTCGTTGTAGTCGAGCGGCCCCAGCTTGATCCGCAGTTTGCTTTGCACATCCCACACCCGCGAGCCCACGATCAGGTTCACTCCCAACTGGCAGTTCACTCCTTCGGGCAGGTCGCGGGTCGGCGTGCGCGAACAGTCCTCGCTGTTCAGATACAGCCACTGCCCTTGAAACTGCTCCACCTGCGTCGCCAGTTCGAAGTAGTCCTGCAGCAGGCACTCGAGACTGACCGCCGAGCGCGGAAAGTGCGAGTAGTGCCCCGCGTAATATAGGTAGGTCTCGTCGCTCACTACCTGCCGCTTGCGCAGCTTGGAGCCGGCCATACCGACGAGTGAATAAAGGCACGTGGTGAACAGGTCTTCTTCGCCACCGGCACGCTGGGCTCGTTCGTAGGCCAGCGGGAAGCGGTACTTCTCCCACGCGCGGCAGAACAAAGAGATCAGTCGGTGATTGAACAGGTCAAAGAAGTCGCGCAGGGCGAAGTCCTTGTCGCGGACCCGCGTGAGCAAAAGCGTGGTGAAGTGCTGCGGCAGCACGCCCGACGGACCGGTCAGCCCCATGAAGGACACGACCATCTCGACCTGCGGATCGACCGGATCGGGAACGGTGAACTCCGCAGGCGGCATCGCGCCGAGCGCGGTGGCCGGCCCCTTGCGAACCTGGGCGATCGAAGCCGCCGGAAAGCTGTGCGCCGGCAGCGCCTTGAAGCGGACCACTTCCTGCTTGGGATCGAAGTCGTGTCCGACAGACTGCCGCTCGAAGCGCGCGTCACCAAGGGCCAGCCCCTGGAAGTGACGCTCCAGGATTCGCACGGCTTGAAAGAAATCGAAACGATGTCCCTCGCGGAACAACCGCTCGATCAGAGCAGTACCTTTTCTCCCGCTCGGGGGGCCCATCGATGCAACTCTCCCTCACGCTGTTTCGTCCGGGCGATCATCTTCGAGAACGAGTTCACCGAGCAGTACAGGCCGAAGAATCGCTCCAGCACCGCCGCGAACAGGAACAGGCCGCTGCCGACATACTTGGTCTCGTCGAAGTCGACGGTCACTTCCACCCCACGGCAGAAGACTCCCCCCGCGCGTCCGCCAGCCGGGCCAACGACGCGCCGGCTCTTGACCGCCAGGATGCCGTCAATCGTGGCCCGGGTTCCTTCGGCGTCGGCGAAGTCGTAGAGCTTCAAGATCTCCTTGAGCGCGTCGGCGCCTCCTTCTTCGACCATCGACAGATGGCCCAGAGACAGATGCGAGATCAATCGCCACAAGGCCCCGCGCCGCAGAACCGGCCGGAACGTGGCGCCCGGCGGTGTCAGGCAAAGCACCTTCTCGACAGGTCCGCCCTGCGACAGACTCAGCCGGGGCTGATCTCCGCCGAAGGGAAGCCGACGCGGCAGGTCTCGGCTCAGACAGGTTGTCTCGACATCCAGGATCCAGTCGGGCGCCTTCGACGGGTTGAAATCCAGGTCGACCAGCGACAGGTAGACCTCGGTCCCGTAGTCAAGTTTACCGTCGCGCGAGCGGGCGGGGCGCCGCGAAGGAGTCCAGAACGTGCGCTGTGCCCGTTGATCGACCCCGTGCTTGAACGAATAGAAAGGCTGGTACTCCAGCGTTTCGCCGTCGGGACTGGTGGCCGTGACGCGGTCCACCGAGTAGATCTCGGTCGCCAGCGGCCGGCGGGCGTCGGGCACGACCCGGTATTCCGTCTCGGTCTGCGTCAGTTGGATCGGCTCCGCCCTCTGCTGAAACAGATTCACAATCGGCGTGCAGCCCAGCCGGAAAGTGTCGGCCGTGACGTTCTGGTCCAGGTCGGGCATGGCCCGATTCAGGAAGAAGTAGACGTCCATCGTCGAGCCGAGGTTCGACAGATTTTTGCGATCGAGCCCAGCCAGATCGAAGAACAGGAACTTCTCGGGAAACGCGAAGAACTCAGTCAGCAGCCGATAGCCGATAAACGAACGGGCCGGATAGGGAAGCATCCCCTGATCGCGATCAAAGCCAACCGGCTGAATCACTCGCTTGTCGAGCTGCAGCGGGTTCTTATCGAGCGGCGAGTTGGCCAGGGCCACTCCCATCACGTTGTTGAACAGCAGCTCGTACAGTGGATAGGTGTGCTGAGGCTGCCCCTTGAGGAAAAACCGCAACGACCCCAACGGCAGATTCTTGAAGGTGACTTCCTTCGAGAGGCTCTTGATCTCCAGCCGGATGACGGCCCCCGCTTCGGCCGACCAGCGGGTCTGCGGAGCGCTGAAGGGACTGCTCTTGATGCTGGCCGAAGCCACCGTGATCGGCCACAACTTCACCGGGTAGCAGGTGCGGAAGCGGCAGGGATCGCCCTCGATGGGATCGGTCTCGATCGTCACATCGCGCGGCAGGTGATAGCCCGCGGTCAGCTCGGCCTGCGCCTTGTCGAAGACGATCTGCGCGATCGCCATCGAGGGTACGGGGGCCACGTAGTGCGGATAGAGCACGCCCAACAGAGCGTCGGTGATTTCTGGGAAGTCGTCATCCAGCTTGTGCCGGATCCGCGCATTCAGATACGCGAAGCCCTCGATGATGCGAGCGACGTTGGGGTCTTCGCTGCTGTCGGCGGTCAGCCGCAGCCGGCCGGCGATCTTGGGATTTTGGGCGGCAAACTCCGCACCCATCCGGCGGATAAAGGCCAGCTCGCGATTGTAGTACGGAAGGAGCGGGTCGCTCATCGAGCGCTCCCCTTCACCGAGAAGGTGCCTTTGGTCGGTTCCATGGCCGTGTCGAACATCACCGGTTCAGGCGCCGGCTCGGCGTACAGCATGGCATCTACCCGAAATCGCAGCGTGCGGTCCGTTTCGCTGGCGTTCTCGAGAAACTTGACCGTCACCGTCTTAAATCGCGGCTCGAAATTCTTGATGGTCCGTTCCACCGTACGGCGGAAATCCTCGCGCTCGCGGGCATTGCTGAGCCGCACGCCGGTGAAATCGGGAATGCCGTAGCTGACCAGTGAGACCTCCAGCTCCTTGAGATCGGGCGGCATCGCCCCGCATCGCCAACGCGTGTTCAGCAGGTTCTCGAGATCGCGCCGGACCGACTCCTTCATCTCGCGCAGCACCTGAGTGCTGTTCTTCGGAAGTTCCTTGGTCACGCCCGGCTCGAGATCGATAAGCCGATCGAGGATCGAAGGGACCAGCAGTTGATCGGAGCCGATTTTCGCCATGCCAGTTGTCCGTAAGTAGCTTGCGCCTTCCGTGTCTTACTCCCTCGTCCCCCCTGGGGAGAGGGCCGGGGTGAGGGGCCGGAGTTCTTGACCGCTCAATTCTCTTTTCTTCCCCAAACCCAAGGTACGCCGTATACGTTCCATCGCCTAGCCCAGGTTGCCGCACGGGTCGCAACCCTGGGTTTCCGCCCGCACTACGAGGCGTTAAACGTCACGCCCTTGAGCGACAGCACCGGCTTGTCCTCTTGCCCGACCAGGAAAGTCCGCTGTCCCAACCCCCGAACCGGAGCCCCTTCGGCGGTAACCCAATCGGTGGCCCGGCCCAGTCGGATCTGGTCGTCGTCTTTCTTCTTGTCGGACCCCGTGTACAGGACCGGCATGTAGACTTCGCCATCGGGGCCTTCGTCGCGGACGACCATGTGGACTTGCCGCCAGTACAGATCGCGCGGCCGCTTGGGCGCCTTGAAGTCGAGCGACTCGACCTTCTCAACCGGCACCCAGTAGTACTTGCCGGTACTGGTCAGCACCTCGAAGAATGAGCTGGTCAGATCATCCAGGTCGCGGAAGTCATCGAAGGCCACCCCGTCGCACATGCCGCTGACGCGGGGCCGCTTCTCTTCGGCCTCGACCAGCAGGGCCTGTGCTTCGGCATTCTTCCCGTCGCGGACCAGAATCGAAGCCTGCATGTGCAGCTTCATGACTTCGGTCGGCACGCCGTCCAGGAAGTCGGGAACGCGGCCTTCGGTGAAGAACTGCTGGCGGGCCATCTCGGCCCGGGCCAACTGACGCCAGAGCACGATCCCCATCATGGCCTGCGGATCTTGATCGCCCATCGTGTCGAGTTGCTTGTCGATCCGCTCGATCTCGCCGGCGAAGCAGAGCAACTCGCACAGGAAGCCGCGCCGATTGACGTCGGTCGGGTGCTTCTTGACCTCTTCGTTCATCGCGGCAATGGCGTCGGCCAGTTTGCCCGCTTCGTAATAGTCTTTGGCGCTTGGCATGGGAGGAATCTCAGGTTGGAGTGAGTCGATTTAGTTGAGGGGGCATACTCGTTATCTGAGCTTTCAAATTTCAAATTTGAGATTTCAGATTCATTCGTTGTCTTATCCCGCCGAACGCGGGGCCAGTTCGGTCGTCAATTTCACCGCAGCCGACAAGTCATCCAACTGGAAATGCGGCCGCAGGTGCATCACGCATTGATAACAGCCCGGCTTGCCCGGCTTGTCGCGGACCTGCACGCTGGCTTCGCGCAGCGGGTATTCGGCCTTCACTTCCAACGGCGCGTCGGCGTCGCTGGTCACGTACTTCTGCAGCCAACGATGCAGGAAGTCTTCCAGATCACGCGCCTCGGCCAAAGTTCCTACTTTGTCGCGGCCGATCACCTTCAAATAGTGGGCGAAACGGGACACGCACAGCATGTATTGCAGCATGCTCGAAATGCGGGCGTTGACCGTCGCTTCTGGCGTGTCGTAGGTCTTGGGCTTCTGTGCCGATTGATTGCTGTAGAAGGCCGCGAACTCGGTGTCCTTGGCCTGACAGAGCGGAATGAAGCCCAGATCGCCCAGCTCCTTCTCCGAGGCATCGGTCACGACGCCGTCGGTGACGAATTTTAAGGCGACGCCATCTTTGTCCGTGTCGAACGAGTCGACCGCCAGCCCGCCGACCACTCCGCCCGACAGTTTGCCCCGTTGAAAGCCGCGGATGTCGGCCAGCCAGCCGCACTCCGCAAAGGCCCGCATGGTTACTTCGCCAAAGGCAAAGGCTGCGTTCCCCCACAGGTACTGGCTGCGGTCGGGCTTCTCGACATCCTCTTTGAAGCGGAAGCCGTCGGAGTGCCCGTCGCCGTCTTCGTACGGGCGGCGCATCAGCACCTGCGGCAATGCCAGCCCCACGAAGCGGGCGTCTTCGCTCTCGCGGAAGCTCTTCCACTTCAGGTACTCGAGTTGCTCGAAGGTGCGGCTCATGTTCAGCGGCAGTTCGAGTTCGGTAAAACTGTCGAGTCCCAGAAAGGCCGGATCGGCGGCCGTTATAAACGGGCAGAAGGCCGCCGCGGCCACTTGCGAGACCGCCTGCAGCACGTCGATGTCGTTGGTCGGGTGACCTGGCGCCGGCCGGTGCGTGAGCTGGTAGTCGCCGATCAGCATGCCGAACGGCTCGCCACCCGCGGTGCCGAACTCGTCGTTGTAGATCTTGCGGAAGAGCTGGCTCTGGTCGAACTCAATCGCCCGCTCCATGTCGCGGGCCAGTTCTTTCCACGGCAGGTTCAGCACGCGGATTTTGATATGAGCGTGCTCGTGGGTCCCCGCCTGCGAGACCAGGTAGTGCAGTCCGCGCCACGAGGCTTCCAGTTGCTGGAAACGCTCGTGATGCAAGATGACATTCACCTGCTTGGTCAAAATCGCATCAATGCGGGCGATATCGCGATTCAGCGTGCGCGAGATCGCCTCGCCATCGAGATTCTTAACCGACGTCTGGAACCAGGCCTCGAGGGCCTGTACCGGATTCTCGGCCGTCAGGAAGCGTTCGAGCGATTGGGCCGCGGGGCTGGGGCCAGCCTCGGTCGCCTCCAGAACCTGCGAGACCAGGCTCGACAGCGGAACCCCGGCATCGCGCGGCTTCGCCGGGCGTTTCTCGTCTCGGGTCGTCGGCTCGCTGGTGGGCTGCGAGTAGACGACGGAACGCTGATTCTCAGCAGATCCCGCGCTCATCGACAGTCCTCCAGTAAGAGATGCCTCGGTCGTCAGCTCCCAAGAGAGTTTGGAATCGGAGATTTGAGATTTGAAATCTGAGATCTCAAATTTCAAATTTCAAATTTCCCCTCCGCATTGAGAACGTACCAGACGTGCCTGAAGGCGCGCCCGACGGAAAGACGGGCTCGCGGCTTTTCAATTCGCCGCGAGCCCGCATCCGGTTTCCAATCAATCCAACAGCTTCTTAGCCGCCGGCCATCTTCGGAATCTTGGCCACCATCCGCAACGAGGTGGTCAGCTCTTCCATCTGCAACCACGGCTGCAGCCAGGCGACCGCGTGGTAGGAGCCCGGAGCGCCCGGAACTTCCTTCACTTCGATCTTGGCCGCACGCAGCGGGTAACGGGCCTTGGCATCGGCGCTGGGCTTGGGATCGGCGCTGACGTAGTTGGCCACCCAGCGATCGAGCCAGTCCTGGACGTTTTCGACTTCCATGAACGAGCCGATCTTGTCGCGGGCGATCACCTTCAAGTAGTGAGCAAAACGCGAGGTGGCCATCATGTACGGCAAGCGGGCCGAGATGGCCGCGTTGGCCGTCGCTTCGGGCCGGTCGTACTTCTTGGGCTTCTGACAGGTCTGGGCCCCGAAGAACACGGCATAGTCGGTGTTCTTGTAATGGCACAGCGGCAGGAAGCCCAGCTTCGAGAGTTCCGCTTCGCGGCGATCGGTGATGCCGATTTCCGTGGGGCACTTCAAGTCCGGGTCGCCGTCGTCGGAGGTGAAGATATGGGCCGGCAGGCCTTCCACCTTACCACCGCCTTCAGCACCGCGGATGGCAGTGCACCAGCCGTACTTGGCGAAAGCGTCGGTCAGACGAGCACCGAGGACGAACGAGGCGTTCATCCAGCAGTAGTTGTCGTGGCCGACAGCAATGCTCTTGCCACCCTTGCCCAGTTCGACTTCCTCGTAGTTGAACTCGTCGACCGGCTTGGTCGACGCGCCATAGGGAAGACGAGCCAGAACGCGGGGCATGGCCATCGTCACAAAGCGGCTGTCTTCGCTCTCGCGGAAGCTCTTCCACTTGGTGTACTCGACCGTGTCGAAGATCTTTTCCAGGTCGCGGGGAGCCGACAGATCGGTCCACTTCTCGAAGCCGAACAGCTTGGCGTCCGGCGCCGTGATGAACGGGCAGAAGGCCGCGGCCGCCACGTTCGACATCTTGCTCAACAGCTCGATGTCTTCCGGGTGGTTCGAGAACTCGTAGTCGCCGATCAGCGCGCCGTAGGGCTCGCCGCCGGGAGTGCCGAATTCGTTCTCGTACAGCTTCTTGAAGATCTGGCTCTGGTCGAACTCGACCGCGCGGTCGACGTCCTTGAACAGCTCGCGCTTGCTGACGTTAAAGACCTTGATCTTCAACTTGGCGCTGGTCTCGCTGTTCTGCACCAGATAGTGCATGCCGCGCCAGGTTCCTTCCAACTTCTGGAACTCGGGCTTGTGCATGATCGCGGCCAACTGTTTCGAGATGGCAGCATCAATGGCCGCGATGCCGGCGCTGATCGACTTCGACACATTTTTGTCGAACGTGATCGTCCCCTTCAGGGCCTCGTCAGCCAGGGTCTTGATCAGGTCCTGCGAGCGGTTGCGCTCGGTCTGCTTGGTCTGCGCGATGGCCTGTTCCAGCAGGCTGTCGCCCGTGCTGGTCGCGGCCGCCGCTGCGGCGGTTTGCTTTTCTCCTGCGCTCATCACTCACCTCCCTTGTCGCTGTTCAGACCCAATTCCGCCGAGAGCTTCTTGAGCTGGTCGTCGTTCTTCAGAACGTTCTCCAGCACGCCCTCGAGGCCATCCGAACGGTCGACCTTGGTCAGCAGGTCGCGCAGCTTGTCGCGGGTTTCCATCAGCTTCTGCAGCGGATCGACCTGCTTCACGATGTTAGCGGGCGAAAAATCGTCCATGGAGTTGAACTTCAACGCCACTCCCATCTCGCTGCCGTCTTCCTTCAGCGTGTTCTCGACCTTCATGTTCAAGCCCGGGGTCATGCGGGCCATGATGTCGTTGAAGTTGTCGCGGTCGATCTGGATGAACTTGCGGTCCTTGAGCGGCTTGAGCGGCTCGGTCGGGTTGCCCGAAAAGTCGCCGAGAACGCCGACGACAAACGGCAGTTCCTTCTCGACAACGGCCCCCTCTGTCTCCACTTGGTAGGTGATATGGACGCGAGGCTTACGCACTCGGTCCAACTTGTCGTGGATGCTGGCTCCCATGAGCGTTTCTCCGAAAAGTGTGGAATGATCCTGTCAGCAATTTTGAAACCATTCATCGCTTCGCGATGAATTCACGCAGGCAACCAGTCCGCTGGCTACGAACTTTGCCCTTCGGGCGGTCGAATACCAACCATTTTGAACATATTTTCCCGGGCCGCATTATCGGGCACCAACTCGGTCAACAACTCGGGCAGCGACATGCGGCCCCAACGCACGGCCTGTTCCAGGGCGTATGAAACAGGCGTATGTGGTTCAGTCTTGCGGAAGAAATCAGCCACTTGCAACAACGCAGCCAAGGCGTCATCGCGCGTGGCAATGGGTCCGCTGCGGCCGGCTTGCACGCCGCCGCCGCCAGCGGCAACAACCGCTCCCCCAGCCGTTTCGGCAGCGGCATCGCTCGAGCCAATCAGCGGGCGCGAGATCGAAGTCACCGTCTCAATCGCTTCGCTGATCGCGCCGCGAATGTTCGAGGCGGGCGGCGCGGCCGAGCCGCACTTTTCTCCCAGGTACTCGCAGAGCTTGGCGTATTCGTCGCGGGCCGCTGTCAGGTCGGCCAGCAATTCGCGGTAGTAGTCGGCGCCGCTTTCGCGCACGCTTCGTTCGTAGTTGCTTAGCGGCACCGCGCCGGCGGCGATCCGCTGCTCGCGCTTGGTCGGATCCATGCGATCCAACTCGGCCGCCTGCTTGTACAGCGACAGCGTGTAGCCGTCCTTGGTGATCGGCACCAGCGCGATCGGCGCCACCAGCGTTCCTTCGGCGTCATCACCGTTCAGACCGGTGAGCGGAAACACACGCGTCTCGACCCCGTAGTCATCCGGCAGCGGATAGATCTGCTCCCAGAACTGCTCCGAGAGTTCGCGGGCCAGGCGGAAGCCGTCTCGCAACCCGGCGTAGCCCTTGCTGCGAACCAGTCCCTCGATCAGCCAGGCGGTAATCTCCAGATCCTTCGACTTGGTCGTCAGGATCTCGGGGCCCAGTTTCAGGATCGGAGCCCAGTCGGGCCGCGCCACCTGGCTGGGGTCCTCGGCCGTGATGGCCTGACGTTCCAGATTGCGGGCGGTCGTGCGCGCGTCTTTGATCTTGTAGTAGATCGAGTTGGGCGTCGAATCCTCGCGCAGGTCGATTCCTGCCGGGTTATCACCTGCCAGAGGAGCTAGCAGGGTGGCGAAATTGATCACTTCCGGCGTGGCCATCAACGCTCCATCCAGGTCATGGCAAGCGACGCGAACCCTGAAGAATATTGCGATCCGGGGAGACGAATCGGCGACATCCCCAACAGGAGGGAATGGCACGAATATATAAGGGAGGCGAAGGCAAAGTAAAGTGGCGCAAGTACAAAGTGGCTTGAAATCAACCGCCAAACCACGGCGGGACTTGCGAAGAATCGAATGACCCCGCGTGTTGGATCACGCGGTCGTCTCAATTCGATCGGAATTGCCCAGAAAGGGCGTCAAGAGGGGGGAATTGGCCAACGGCAATGGCCGATTGGCTTGTGCGGTGCGGCGTCCCGCTTGCCATGCCGCGGGGACAACCCTTGTGGTGCAAGCCTCTGGATTCGGGGTTCAGGTACTGTAACTCGCCAATAGCGCCCTCAACTCTCTTCCTGCTCCCTCCCACTTGTGGGGAGGGCTGGGGAGGGGGGCTGCCCTTCGTTCACGTCTTGCCCCTGCTTCTTTTTTTTGAACAGGAGGAAACAGAGGCAACAGAGAAACCCTCTCTTTTGTGGTGCAGGCGGTCCCGCCTGCTGGTGTGTCTGTCCCACTGCAAGGCAGGCGGGCCGCCTGCACCACAAAAAATAACCCTATTTCCGCTCGGCGTCGAACATCTGCCATACGCCTTGCATGTCGTTCTCAAGGCTGTGCGCCCCCAGCACGTCCTTGCGGTCATTCTGGGTCAGAGTCCAGACCAGATCCGGGTGCTTGCTCCATTCCACCACACCCCATTCGCGCACGTCGACATAGGTGTCGGTCAGGGTGGAGCTTCGCTTGGCGACCATTTTCAGGCCGTCCTTGGTGTGGATCACGTGGTAGCGCTGGGCCCCCAACGTCAGCAACGAACCCAGAATGATGCCGCCGACCAGCCACGTAACGCGCCACATGCCTCGTCTCCTCCACTGGGGCCGCAGGCGATGATCGCCCCCGGCCGTGCCGAATCTTCAATCCGCGGGCTTATAGCGGAATTTGCTCGAACGAGGCAAGACCGGTGTGGAGTGTGCTAGCGTACTCTCTCAGGCGTGTGGTGACCTATTGCGATGCGACGTTGCAGGTGAGCGGCAAGGCGATAGCCGCCGGTAGCCCATGTGACAACGCCATCACCGGCGGCTAGCGTCTTGCCGCTCACTAAACCACTGCCGACCGAGAAAACCCCATCGGCTCAAGACACCGCTAACGATTCCCGCTGGAGGAGAACTCGACATAGTTCAAATTCACGGTCACCACGCTGGGCTCATGCGACAGAAGTTCTCGCATCACCACAGAAAGGTTGGCTCCCCCTACAAGTTTTACGTAGCAACTCGGAACTCCGTCCGCGCCGAAGTCGCCGACCTCAAAACCGTACTTCTTGCCCATTTCGACCACGGCCTCGCGCGAAGTTCCCTTTTCGACACTCACTCCAAAGCTGGTGCTGGAGAAATTCCTCGCCTTGGGTGGCAAGCCGACAATCAGCGTATAAACCATATCGAGCCGACGGGAACCAATGCTCCCCTCCACGGCGTTCTTGGCGCCTGCCTTCTTTAAGTCTTCCACGACCTTGCGATCCAGTTGGAAGAGGGTCTTCGTCGCTTCCAATCGCTTGACTTTGTCAGACGACGACAGCAGCGGAATCGCCCCCTGCACCTCTTCGAGCGACGGCGGGCGTTTGGCGTCATCGGCGCCGTGAGACACCGGAATTCCCGCATGCAAGACGAAAGCGGCCAACAGAATAGCGACAGGGAACAGGCGTGTCCGCATTGGGATCTCCAGGCAGGGTCGATGAGGTAGGATGCCCGTTTGGACGCACACTCCGCGGAAAGAGTTCCGCGATTGAGTGATGCTCACACATCAAAAACGAGTGTCTGTTTTTGAGGGCCTGGGGGTGATTCGGAAGATTCGTAAGCCTTCTCTCTTCTTTCCTCCGCGGCTCCGCGACTCCGCGTGACATTGTCTTCATCAGAAAGCCGCTCGGGCAAACGTTTCACGCGGAGGCGCGGAGCCGCGGAGTAAAGAAGAGCGCCGGAGAGGAAAACTCGTCGCAATGAAGTGCGATGGGCCCGGGCCACTTCCATCCGAGAGACCGTTACGAGAAATGACAAAATAATCACGCGCCAGGAACGAATACCTGCCAGGGCGGAGTCGTATTACCGACCATCCCAAGCAACCCTTTTCGTCCCCCCGTCATGATTTTGCCTACTCCGTCCTGCCGCTAACCAAGCGATCCTCTTCGATCTCACCCCACCTTCCGCCTTGCTTTTCTCGGGCCAACTTGCATCATCTTCAAGATGCCCCGACTGACTTTGTGGAGTTTCCCGATGAGCAGCCTTCCCCCGAACGAGCCCCAGCCGATTCCCCCGCGCGTCACTTCCTCGGCCGAACAGCTCAGCGAGTCCGAAGCACGGCAGTGGGCGCTCTACTGCCATCTGGCCGCCTTTGCCGTCTACGTTATTCCCGCGGTCGGCATCATGAACATCCTGGGGCCCTTCATTGTCTGGAACATCAAGAAGGACCAGTCGGAGTTCGTCAACGAACAGGGGAAGGAATCGATCAACTTCCAGTTGAGCATGACGATCTACTCGCTCCTGCTGGCGCCGCTCTGCCTGATCGGCCTCCCCTTGATCGGCATTACCTGGCTCTTGTCGATCATCATGCCCATCGTCGCTGGCATGGCGGCCCAGAAGGGCGAGCACTACCGCTACCCGTTGACGCTCCGCGTCATCTCCTAAGGGACCGCCCGGTGTACGACCCCTGGCTGCACGTAGTCCTCTACCAGCCCGAGATCCCGCATAACACAGGGAGCGTCGGCCGGACCTGCGTGGCCGTGGGGGTCAAGCTGTGGCTGGTCCGCCCGTTGGGTTTCCGCATCGACGACTACTACCTGCGGCGCTCGGGGCTCGACTACTGGGAGCATCTGGTCTGGGAAGTGGTCGATGACTGGCAGCAGTTGACCGAGCGCCTGCCGCAGGTCCAGCCTTGGTACTTCAGCAAGAAGGCCACGCGGACTTACAGCGAGGTAACCTACCATGCGGGCGATGTGTTGGTCTTTGGCTGCGAGTCGCAGGGCTTGCCCGATTGGATGCTGGCCGACGAGGCCCGCGCGCTGCGGATCCCCACCCGCCCTGAAGCGCGAAGTTTGAACCTGTCGAACTCCGTGGCAATCGCCGTCTACGAGGCCTTCCGCCAACGGGGATGTCAGCCCACTTCCCTCGACTAGAAGGGGCGATCCCGACATGACTCAACTCCTGGAAGTGCGCGAAGCGGAGTTTGGCGCCGCTGATTCCCCCATCGGATTCATCACCCAAGGTGGCGGCCACTGGGAAGTCTGGGATCGCTATCTCACGCTCGATGGCAAGCCCGCTTTTCACATCGGCAACATCTGTAATACGTGCAACTACTTCTTTGAGCGACTGGACGGCGCTAACCGGAGTTTGTCTCAGGATGAAGCGATCACCGCCCTTACCAACGGCATCAAGTCGGTGGCGGATCCCGCTGTAGAAACCCTGGCGCGCGTCTTGCCGCGTAGCGACTACGCCGCGACCTTACTGTTCGCACGACCGCAACTCACCGTGCCTGGCAGCGCCACAGACTACTTCGCGCACGAACTGATCGACCTGTGGGGCCTCGATAAATTCTGGGGACTACCGCATCATCCGCGAACTGAATACTACCGTGCCGGCGACACGCCGATCGGAGATGCGGGGCGAATCTACGAGTTTGTGGTTCCAATGTTTCCCCACGGATGGCTCGCCCCCGAGCGCGTCGCCCAGTACGCGTCGGCGTGCCAGCAAGACTCCCTCCCCACGGCGTTTGCCATTTCGGTACTCGACGTCAAGCAATCTGCCCAGTGGGATGAAGAATCGCCAGTCACTGAGCATTGGTGCCTTGCGCACTACCTGCTGGATGGACATCACAAACTATTCGCCGCGGCGCAAGGCGGGCATCCGCTCACGCTGCTAAGCTACCTTGCCGTCAACCACGGCATCTCGACATCAGAGCAAGTCTCGCGACTGCTAATCGCGCTGCGTGGGAATGCGGCTCCCTAGCGTTCAGTCGCGCGATGCGTCGACGGTGATCACGCGAGTCAAAAAATTGCGACTTGAAACGGAACTGTCATGCGAAATGCTGACCGCGAGGAGGAACGTCGCGGTCCTTCGTGGCTTCGCATGGCGGCCATCGCCTACCTGGTGATCCAAGGCAGTGGCGGATTCTTGTGGTGGGTGACGCTGTGGGCATGGCCGGCGTCACGCAGCCGCTTTCTGGCAACCGACGCACCGGCTTCGACGCTTCTCGCGTTTGCCCCCGCGGATCTGGTGTTGTTCGTGGGAGGCTCGTGGCTGGCGGCGGTTGGTCTGGCGCGGCGACGCGATTGGGCCTGGCCCGTGATTTGCATTCACACCGGAGCCGCCATGTACGCGGCGATGTACTGCCTGACTCTCTGGTTCTTGGACTCCCAGGCCTGGCTGGGCGGAGTCCTGATGTTGCCGTCCCTCGTCGCCACGCCGATGATCGCCTGGCATTTCCGCCCGCGCGGCACGCCATGCTAGGACAATGGCACGGCCGTCCCGCACGCCCGGCGTCTCCTGCATGGAATCTCGCCAAGACGCTTGCTCAAACCGGCGTCTTCTGGGCCGTGTTTCTGTTCCTCCTCCCAGCTCTCGTCTACTCGGCCGAATCGGCGATCGGGCTGACCTGGTGGCGATTTCCCAGCTTGGTCGCTCAAATCGGCGGCAGTCTGCTCTTTGTCGTGGGAGCGAGTCTTGGCACGCTTAGCGGAGTGATCATGGCGTTCGCAGGCCACGGCACGCCGCTGCCGTTCGACTGCGCGCGAGAACTGGTCCTGGCAGGGCCGTATCGCTACGTGCGAAACCCGATGGCGGTCGCCGGGTTGCTGCAGGGCGTGGCCGTGGGGATCTTTCTCGGTTCGCCGGCGGTCGCTCTTTACGCGCTGGCGGGCGGGCCCGTTTGGAACTACTTCGTGCGCCCCGCCGAAGAACTAGATCTGTTGGCAAGGTTCGGCGATGCGTATCGCGTGTATCAAAGCGAAGTCCCCTGTTGGTTGCCGCGCCGCCAGCCGTACCACGCCCAGCGCTCTGCCGCAGCACCCATTCTGAAGGACGCACCGCGCGAATAAAGAAGAGAAAGACGCTTCGAATCCCGCCTGCCCTCGTTGGACCTCGGGCCCTCCGCCCCTCCGACCGCTAAATGCAAAAGGCCTCGCGAATCGCTTCGCGAGGCCTTTTGCTTCTCGTTCTTCAGCAACGGCTAGTTACAGCACTTGCCCGCGGGGACCGGCATGACCTTGGGCACCATCTTGCAGACCTTCACCTCGACCTGCTTCTTCACCACGACCGGCACGGTGGCCATGTAGGTCACGGTGCGGGCTTCCAGACCGCAACGCACGTCGATGACCGTCTTCACGCGGTCTTCCGTCTGGATCTCGCACTGAGTGCTCGTGACCTCGCGCTTGATCTCTTCGGGGACCAGCTTGGTGACGGGAACCTCGCGAGTGAACTCCTTCATATTCGAGACCAGCACGCAGACGTCGCGCGTGACCTGCTCGGGGCAGAGCTTCGTCACGCAGCGGGTCACGGTGCGAGTCTCGGGGCGGTAAGCCGTGGCGCAGTACGTGTAGTTCTCGGGGTAGAAGACGGGCTTCCAGCAGGTGACGGGGACCTGCTCCTGAACCAGCTTGGGAACCCACACCCGACGGCACTGGGTGATGGTCGTCGCCTGGTCCTTGTTGCAGCCGACACAGGCCGGGACTTCATAGGGGACCGAGATAAAGTGGCCGCAGTCGCGGGTGATGGTCTTCATCACCTTCTCGCACTCCAGACGGCAACGCTGCCGGACACCCTGTCGCTGCTCGACGTACGGGAGCAGCACCGTCACTTCCACCGTCTCCGAAGTGCGGAAAGGGCGATAGATCGTCTCGGTGATGGTGCGCCGCTGGATGCGGGGGCAGTTGACCACGAACTTCTGGACTTCGATCGATTTGACGCAGTGGAAGACCGTATCGATCAGCGTGTGAGTGCGGGTCACGGGGACGCGCTTCACGATCGTCTCGACGACTTCCTTGGGGGTTTCGGTCCGAGTCGGCACAAAGACCGTCTTGGTACGGGGCTCCTGCTTCATTTCGGTCACGCAGACCGTTCGCAGTTCGGTGGTCCACTCGGGAACCATCACCGTGCAGGTGGCCATCGACTGCGGGGCACAATCGGCAGCCGGGGCCGGAGTGCAGCAGTCGCGGGGACGCAACGAAGCGGCCGGCGCCAACGTCGAGGAACACAGAACCGACAGGGCCGCCAAACTGCGAACCCAATCTCGCAACACCATGGAATATCTCCCCAAACAGGATCGAGCTGTACGTTGTGCATCAAAAGCCGAAAGAGGCCGTGAATTCCAACTCTAACTACCCGGATGTTTGCGTCAATTAAGAAGACTGGGATAAATGCATAAGATGGGCATAAAATCCTGCGTGGACGGGCATTTGGACAAAACCAATGAAAAAGTGAGTCCAAGACCGAATTCTCTTGCATCGGAACTTGCCGATGGATACGATCCGGAAAGAATCGACGCATAAGCATTTGTTTGGATGTTAACAGTTTCCTGAGAGGAAAGACCGCCTCAGGAGCATCCAGTTGATAAGTGCCTGTCGGGCGCAGCTACCAATCGCCGTCAATCCACTTCCCGCGGCCTGCTGACTCGAAGAAACGGAGGATATCGTGCTCACGATGTTAACCTCTCGGAAATTCCACGATTGCGATGGGGCCACCCGTCGCGACTTTCTGAAAGTCGGCGCCCTGGGAGCCGGCAGTCTGACCCTGGCAGGACTGCTGCAGGCCCGCGCCCAAGCGGCTGCCATCGGGCAGTCGGTCAAAGACACCTCGGTCGTCTGGCTCTGGCTCGGCGGCGGACCAACGCACGTCGAGACCTTCGATCCCAAAATGACCGCCCCGGCTGAATACCGCAGCGTCACGGGCGAAGTCTCGACGCGTATCCCCGGCGTGACCTTGGGAGGGACCTTTCCCGAGATGGCCAAAGTGGCCGACAAGATGGCCTTCGTCCGATCGTTCGCCCACTCGAACTCCGGCCACGGCGGCGGCACCCACTGGGTGATGACGGGCTACGACAATCGCACGGTCGACAACGGCGGTGTGCCCAACCGCCCCTCGCTCGGCTCGATCGTCTCCAAGATTCGCGGTGCGAATCACAAGACGAGCGGCATGCCGACCTATGTGCGCCTGAGCGGCATTGGCGCCGATGGCCCGGCCTTCCTGGGCTCGGCCTTCGCCCCGTTCGATCCCTCGGGCCAGGCCCGCAAGAACATGACGCTCGAGGTCGCCCGCGATCGGCTGGATGACCGCCGGGCGTTGTTGACCGGTCTGGACCGCATGAAGCGCGAAGCGGACACCAGCGGTCTGATGAACGGACTGGATGCCTTCGAGCAGCAGGCCTTCAATCTGGTCCTCGGCAAATCGACCGAGGCCTTCGACATCAAGAAGGAAGACCCCAAGGTGGCCGCCAGCTACGGCAAGGGTAATCTCGGCGAGCAGTTGCTGCGAGCCCGACGTCTGTGCGAAGCCGGCTGTGGGTTTGTCACGATCCAGTACGGCGGCTGGGACATGCACGGCACCATCAAGGCCTCGATGGAAAAGCGTGGTCCCGAACTCGACCAGTCGGTGGCGGCCTTTGTGAAAGACGTGGCGGACCGCGGCCTGTCGGACAAAATCCTGCTGGTCATCAGCGGCGAGTTCGGCCGCACGCCCAAGGTGAACAACAACGCGGGGCGCGACCACTGGGCCCCTTTGAGCACGCTGGCCCTGGCCGGCGGCGGTTTGCAGATGGGCCAGACAATCGGCGAATCGGCCTCGAAGGTCGACGTTCCCAAGAGCACGCCGATCCGCCCGCAGGACCTGATGGCCACGGTCTTCCAGGTGTTGGGCATCGACCGCGCCACGCAGTTTGTAAATCCAGGCGGCCGCCCGATCTACATGTTGGAAGAAGGCAAGCCGATCGCAGGACTGGTGTAACAGCCGTCTCCCGAAGCTAAATAAAACCCTCCTTATCAACGCGATAAGGAGGGTTTTTTTGTTGGTGCAGTGGTTCTGCCCATGCGGACGGAACTCGCAAGGCAGCCTGGCAGCCTACTTCGGCAGCAAGGCAACCTACTTCGGCAGCAAGGCGGCCAGTTCCGGGTGCGGGCGGGGGATCACGTCGGCCATGATCAGCTTGCCACCCATGCGCTCGATGGTGGCCTTGGCGGTGGTCACCGCCGACTGCACGGCCGCCACGTCCCCCTTCACGATGATCGTCACGTAGGCCGCGCCGATCTTCTCTTTGCCGACCAGCGTCACGTTGGCCGACTTCAACATCTCGTCGGTCGCGTGCAGCGCGGCGACCAGGCCTTGGGTCTCGATCAGTCCAATTGCGTCGGAGGAGCTCATGTGGTTTTCCTGAGGAGTTCGGGCGTCGTAGAGGCCCAGCATCGGATTGTAAACGCGAGGCAAATCCGCCTCGCGCAGGGTTTCGGGGAGCGGTCCTGCCATCACCACAAAATGGGCGGTGGTTCCCATGGCCAGCCCAAGGGCCGCACCGATCTGGCAGGCCTCCTGCACATCGGCGGCGTTGCCGACCAGCTTGATGCACTGCCCGGCGCCGTCGGCACTCTCGATGCCGAGAATATGCACGCCGGCCGCCTTGGCGCAGCGATCGGCCACCAGCAAGGCGGGCGTTAGGTTCCCGATTTCGAGCAGTCCGAGGCTGGGCATGGTGGGGAAGTGGCTAGTGGTGAGTGGCTAGTGGCTAGTGGTTGGTGGCTAGTGCGGGCAGTTGTTTCCGGCACGTCGAAGCGGGTGTCGCGTGGCCTTCGGGCATTTCAAATTTCAAATTTCAAATTTGAGATTTGAGATTTGAGATGAGGACAGGCAATGACTCTGAGACAGAAAGATCATCCCTCGCGCATCTTCCGTTTGATCTCGGCGACCACGCTCTCCACAATCTTGCTCACGTCGGCGGTGACGTCGCTCCTGGTCGAGCATCCTCCGGCCGGCGCGGCGGAGAAGCCTTCGTCGGCCAGCATGCACTGGATGCGGTCGCTGATTCCGCGCAGCTCAATCTGCTGTCCATCCGAAAGCGGCTGGCGGCCCACGCCGGGCTCAAAGCCCCGCAGCTTCAGCGCCGCGCGGAAGCCTTCCGGGAAGTCGGCCGAGTAGAGCATCGCGTCGAACAGGGTCAGCAGCTTGTACTGCAGTGTGCGGGCTTCGGCGATCTTGCCCCCCACGGTCAGGTCGTACAGTTTGCGGGTGATCTCGGGCACAATCCCGCTGGTGGCGTTGGTGCCGCCGTTGCAGCCGATCAGAATCATCGGCAAGATGGCCGCGTCCCAACCGGTCAGAAAGGCGAAGTCGGGGCGATTCGGCCGCACGGCCGCGATCATCCGCATCATGTTCGGCAGATCGCCGGACGAATCCTTGATGGCCACGATCCGCGGGCACTCTTCGCTCAGCCGCTGCACGGTCGGCACGTCGATCGGGCTGGCGAACATCGGGATGTTGTACAGCGTTACATCGATCGGCGTGTTGCGGCCGATTTCCTTGAAGTACGCGTAGACGGAGCCCGGGCTCAGCTTATAGTAAATCGGCGAGACGATGGCCACCGCCCGGCAACCCAGGCTGTGGTAGTACTCGCAGGCCTTCAGCGTCTCGCGGACATTGGCTTCGGCGGCCCCGGCCAGAATCGGCACCCGCCCACGGGTCTGGTCGACCATGATCTCGATGATCCGTCGGCGTTCCTCGACCGAGAAGCGGGTGAACTCGCCCGTCGAGCCGTTGGGATACAGGCCGTGTACGCCCTGGTCGATGAGCCAGTCGGTGTAGCGGCGCAGCTCGGCCTCGTTGATCTCGCCATGGCGGTCGAGAGGAACAAGGTTCGGCGTGAAGATGCCTTCGAGTTTGGCGGGGGAGGGCATGAGGGCCATCAATCGCGGAGGGAAGAAGCAAGGTGGGCCAGCTACGTCAGTCAATCATAATTCGGCAAGCTGGGGAAGGTAGAGAAGGTCTGACAAGAGAGAGATTTCTGAGGCCCTGTCGCATGTTACACTCCTTTCAGGGGGAATATTCGGCCTGTGAGTAACGCCCGGCACAGTCGTCAGAACACGACCGGCACAGCCGCATGGGCGGGGCCGCTTGCGCTGGTGCTGCTGCCGATCCTGTTCGTCGTCTTTCAGCAGGCTCCGCTGGTCAGCTACCCCAAGAAGCCCGACGGCACTTCCTATCTGCGGTGGGAAATGCTGATGGGCTGGCTGGTCCCCGACGATCTGGTCCAGCAGTGGTTTGGCCCCGAGGGGAGTTGGGCGTTGGCCGATCGCATTCCGCTGCTTGTCACGGCGGCGGTCATGGCGCTGGCCACCACGGCAATCGGCCGACTGATGCTGCGGGCGGTCGGTCTGCCCAGCAGAGAGACAACCCCCGTCGAGCGCTGGTCGCTGGCCTGGATCGTCGGCGCGCAAGCCGTCTCGCTGTATGTGTTCGCGGTCGGCCTGTGCGGCGGGCTGCATCAGCGCTGGCTGTTCTTGCTGCCCGGCGCAGCGGCGATGGTCGGTTGGTTGCTGCTGGAAGGGCTGCCGGCCTGGCGTCGACCTGAAGAAAAGTCGCAGTTGAAGGAGAAGCCAGCGCCGGCGAGTGACCTCTCGGCGATCCTGCGCGAAGCCGAGCCCTTCTCGCCCCGCTGGCTTTGGCTGGCCCTCCCCTTCGTGCTGGTGCTGGTCATGGGCGGAATGCTTCCGCCGCTGGACTTCGACGTTCGCGAGTACCACCTGCAAGTCCCCAAGGAATGGTACACGGCCGGGCAGATCGACTTCTTGCCCCACAACGTCTACGGCAACATGCCGCTGGGGGCCGAGATGCAGGCCCTGCTGGGCATGTGCCTGATGGGCGATTGGTGGCACGGGGCGCTGGCAGGCAAGCTTACGCTGGCTCTCTATCCGCTGGCCACCGCGGCCGGATTGTACGGCGCCGCGGTGCGATGGTACTCGCGTTCGGCCGGCGTGGTGGCGGTGCTGGTCTACTTGTCGATTCCCTGGGTGGTGCGGGTTTCGACCGCGGGGCTTATTGACGCCGCCGTGGGGGCGAACCTGTTCTTCGCCTTCTATGCAGTGGCACGGGCCCGCGACGCCGCACAGAATCCCTCGGACGAAGCGAGCGTGCGGCGCTGGCTGATCGTGGCCGGCTGGATCGCCGGCGCGGCGGTCTCGTGCAAGTATCCGGCCGTGCTGTGGGTCGTCATCCCACTGGCCGGCTGGATCGCCTGGTTTCGCGCCGGCTCCGAGCGTTGGGCGAGTCTGGGCATCTTTCTGGCGATCGTCGCGGTGAGTTGCGGCCCCTGGCTGGCCAAGAATCTGCTGCTCACGGGCAATCCCACCTATCCGCTGCTGTACGAACTCTTCGGCGGCCGCACGCGCACGCCAGAGCTGAACGCCCAATGGGTCGCGGCCCACAGTCCGCATGGCTTTTCGCTAGGCGATCTTGGGCAAAGCATCGGCCAGGTCTGCTTGTGGAGCGAGTGGCAAAGCCCGCTGTTGCTGTTAATCTTCTCCGCGCGCGGCCTGGTTCGCCGGCGGGTGCCGCACTCGCTCGCCATGTTTCTGTACATCGGCTTCTATCTGACCGCCTGGTGGCTGCTGACCCATCGGATCGATCGCTTCTGGGTGCCCGTGTTGCCGCTGGCAGCGCTGCTGGTCGGCATGCGGATGGCGCAGAGCTCCGATCGCTGGACGGACTATGCCTTCCGCGGGTTCCTGATTCTCTCGCTGGCCAGCAACTGGATTTTTGTCACGCTCCCCGGAGTTGGCAACGACTGCCGCTACCTGGCCCCGCTGGCCGAGCTTCGCAACGATCCGCTCCGGGTGAAGAAATGGCACCTGCGGCTGAACGAAGAGTTCGCCAAGCGTCCCGACATGAAGGTGCTGTCCATCGGCGACGCGATGGTCTTCGATCTGGAGATGCCGATCCTGTACGCGACCACGTTCGATCCCTCCCCTTGGGAAGCGATCTACTTCGCGGGGCAGGAGCCGCGCGACAGCCGGGCCGTGCTGGCCATGCTGCACGAGCAACGCATCACGCATGTGTACGTCGACTGGGGCGAGATCGCCCGCTATCGCTCGCCAGGGAACTACGGCTTTGCCGAGTTCATCACGCCGGCCTCCTTCGCGCGGCTGGTGAAGGAGGGCTCGCTCAAGCCTCCGCTGCGAATAGAAGATCGCCCGGCCGAAGTCTACGTCGTCCCCACGCGCGCGAAATAACGAAGCCGCCCCGCCGGGCACTAGTCCCGACGGGGCGGTTCGCGCTCGTGCTATTCGAGCATGTCAGCAATCAAAGCAGGTTCAAACACTACTGCTTGGCCACACCCGCTTCGCAGCAGGCTGGCTTGTCAGCCTTGGCGACCGTGCAGCAGCCGGCCTTCTCGGCCTTCGCTACCGTACAGCAAGCCGACTTGGCCGCGGCCTGCTTGGCCTCTCCCTTGGGACCGCAGCAAGCCTTGTCCTGCTTGCAGCACTCGGCACCCTTGGTGCAACAGGTCTGCACGGCCACACAGCAACCGCGGTTTTCGGCGCAACATTTCATCCCTTGCTCGCAGCAGCCCAGGCGAACCTCGGCCACACAGCAAGCGCTGGGCTTGGTGCAGCAGGCCAGCTTCAGGGCGCAGCAATCGTCGGTCTTCTTCTGAGCCGAAAGATCGCCCGCTCCGACCAGGAACATGCCCAATGCCACCACCGAAGCCGTCATCCATTTGGTCAACATATCATTCTCCTGAAAAGAGTCTGTAAACGCGTTGAGATCGTGAAAGACGCAGGCGAAACGCTTGCATCTCGAAACTTCAGACGCAGCGACATACCGCGACTGAACTTGGAACAACGAACGCAGAGTGCGATCGTGAACCGATCAACAACGCCAGACGCCCAGCAGAATGCGGACGGGCGGACCAGCAGGGCGAGTCTCGACCGAAAGGGCCGAGAGTTCCACCTGCGGGGTGAAAAGGGGAAGCACAGCCACAAGCGGAGCTGCCAGCGTTGCGTCGGGCAGGCGGACCGGGTTTTCCGGCGTTGCCACCCGATTCGTGCAGCAGCAGCTAAAGCTGGGCGAGACCGGAGCTCGCTGCGGCCCGGGCGTGCTGCAATGCGAACTGGCTGGCGAGGCTGCCTTCGGCGCGGCTAGCGCAGCGGCCTTCGCGCGGCAGCAACTCGGCGTGGCCGCGGGCGTGTCCGAACTCACCACCAAGTTCCCGGCGTCCGCCCCACTTGCATCGGCCCCACTTCCGTGGGCCAACTTCGGCAAGCAGCACACGCCGACAGGCATGGCCTGCACCAGCGCTGCTACCAGAACCAGAAAGTTGGCCACGAAGTTTCCCATGACCTTATTCTACGGCTGATGTGCCGAAATGTTCAAGCTCGAACTGCGATTCCCTGGATTTTGTCGAGTCACATCGCTTCGCCCCGGCAGTGGATCACCCAGCATGCCTTGAATTTGATCCCACCTAAGTCGATAATCCGAGGGCTGATCCGTGGCGCGTCAAGTAGCAGGCACACCCCGTGTGCCGTCCGCCAAGGTTCTCACCAACTGCCGCCCATTTGCAATCAAGCGAGTGTCAGCGGACGGCACACGGAGTCTGCCCGCTACCTTACGCGCTTCGCTCTGCCATCGCGCCAACACGTTCGACAGCCAAGGGCTGAAACCATGCCAAAATTCGATGCCTACTACAAATGGCTGGGGATTCCTCCCTCGGAACAGCCTCCCCACCATTATCGCCTGCTGGGCATCACTCCGTTCGAGACCGACGCCGACGTGATCGATGCGGCGGCCGATCGCCAGATGTCGTTCCTGCGCGACTGCGGCAACGGCCCCAATCTTTCCGAGTCGCAGCGGCTGCTGAATCAGGTCTCCGAGGCCCGCATTACGCTTCTCAATGCCAGCAAGAAGGCCGCGTACGACCAGAACTTACGCCAGAAACTCGCCCCCGCGGCCCCTCCGCCCGTGGCCCAGGCGGTCATCGCAAAGCCCGCCGTCGCAAAGCCCGCCGTGACAAAGCCCGCCGAGTCGTTTCAGATCAACACCCGCGGCGCAAGCGATCCGCGCCCTACGCCGGCAGCAGCCGGTGGTTCTTCGCGCTGGATCGCCGTCGGCGGCGCTCTGGCGGCTGTCATCGTGCTGGCCGTCGTCGCTTCGCGGTTCATGGGCGGCGGGCCGTCGGTTGCCGTCTACACGGCTCCTTCTACAACGAAATCGCCAGAAGTCCCTTCGATCGAGCCCAAGCCGCAACCTCCGGTCGAGCCTCCCAAGGCCCAGACCAAGGTGCAGGCCCCCAAGCCCCCTGGAGAGACTCCCCGTCCGGTCGAAGCGCCGAAGAAACCGCCCGAGCCCGAGCCGCAGCCGACCAACACAACGCCCAAGACCGCGCCCCCTGCCACCGCGACACCTACCCAAACGCCCGACGAGCCGCCCGCCGCGGAGCGTCCGACCCCAGAGCCCAAGAAGGAGTTCGATCCGCTCCTGCCGCGGCAGGTCGATCCGACCAAACCGGCTGAAAAGCGTCCGGGCGTGATTGACGAAAACGAGCCGGCCCCCAAACGCCCGTTGGTGGTGGCCCAGGCCGAGCCTCCCAAGGAGCCCAAGACCCAGCGGCTTCCTGTGCCGGACCGCCCGGCGATGCAGGCGGCCGAGAAGCTGATCAAGGATCTCTTCAAGAGCGAGTACACGTCGAAGAAGCCCGAAGACCGGGCGGCGCTCGCCAAGAAGCTGCTGGCTCAGGGGAAGGACTCGCCCGACGACGCGGCCGCGCGGTATGTGCTTTTCAACGAATCGCGCGAGGTGGCTGTTTCGGTGGGAGATGCCGAGACCGCGCTCTCGGCGTTCCGCGAAACGGCCAAGCTGTTCGACGTGAATCGGGCCGACGAAGAGGCCGGGCTGCTGGCCGCGCTGGCCAACAAGGTTCGCACGCCGGAAGCGGCCAAGCTGGTGATCGACGCGGCGGTGGCCTTGATCGACAGCAGCATTGCCTCCGACGACTACGATTCGGCCAAGCGAGCGTTGGCCTTGGCCTCGGCCCGCAAGACGCAGAATGTTGCGTTGATCACGCAGTTGGCCAGTCGCACGCGCGAGATCGACCAGTTGAAGCGTGATTCCGCGGGTGCGCAGTCGGCGCAGGAGAAGCTCAAGAGCTCGCCCGACGACGCGGAAGCGAACCTGACGCTGGGCAAGTTCTATGCGTTTGGGAAAGGGGATTTTGAACGGGGGTTGCCGTATTTGGCCAAGGGGAGCGACGAAGGAATTGCCGAAGCGGCGAAGAGCGAGCTGGCCAAGCCCGACAAGCCCGAGGGGCAACTGGCGCTAGCCGACACGTGGTGGGCGATGGGAGAGAAGGAGAAGGAGCCGATGAAGGGGACCCTGCAGAATCACGCAGGCGAGTACTATCGGCTGGCACTCCCGACGCTCAAGGGTTTGGCGAAGACCCAGGTTGAAGCGAAGTTGAAGGACACGAAACGAACTCCTGTCGTTACGTCTCGCAGTCCCTTATTGCAAGCGATGACAAGTGGTCCACTCACGGTTTCATGGAAGACAGGTACGGTCTACGATAAGATTAAACTCCACAAGGACGGCACGTGCAGTCACATCACTGGACTGAAGGGAAGTTGGCGCGTCGACGGTGAGGTCGTTGTCGTCGATATGAATACTTTCGTTGAGCGTTATTGGCTCGAAAACGGACGGATCGTTGCGGAGTGCTATGCCCCGCCCACAGTTCTTAAGTCTACGGGAGTCGCACGCCCGGTCGAGTAACTCATTCGGCTAAGCTAAGTTGATGGAAAAAATATCAGTTATCTTGCCCGTCTACAGAACAGCTCGTTGCATCGAGGAACTTCATCGACGACTTACCGCTACTCTGGCGACTACCGGTTGCGACTACGAGCTGCTGTTTATTGACGATGGCAGCCCAGATGATGCATGGCCCATTCTGCAAGCTGTTGCCAAGCTGGATCCGCATGTCAAGGCGGTCAGACTCACTCGCAACTTTGGCCAGCACCCTGCGATCTCAGCCGGCTTTTCCCTCGCTGCGGGCGACGCTTTGGTCTTGATGGATGCCGATTTGCAGGATCGCCCAGAGGACCTGCCGGTTCTACTGACAAAGTTGTCCCCGACAGTCGACATTGTCTATACGGCAAAACTCGAAGATTCTGAGTCGCTCATTTCCCGCGTTACATCTCGGATCTATCACTACGTGTTCTCACGCCTGACACGAACGGCAATCCCCGCCAAGATCGGAACTCTACGAGTCTTCTCGCGTCGAGTCTTGCAGTCCCTGCTTGCCTATCCGGAATACAACGTCTTGTATGGTCCTTTGATGTTCTACGTAGGTTTTCAATTCGAGGTAGTGACGGTCAATCGCGATGCACGAGTCCATGGCACAAGCGGCTATACATTTCGCAAGCGATTGGCGTTGGCCGTGTCATCATTAATAAGCTACACGGATATCCCACACCGTGTACTGGTTAATATGGGCATTTCGATCATTCTTGGAAGCGTGCTCTACTCCATCGCACTCGTGATTCGTTATCTAGTTTCTTCCGGAGAGCTTCCCCCTGGGCTTACGCTCCTTGCCTTGCTCAATACTTTCTCGCTCGGAACCATCACTCTCGGGATTGGGGTCCTTGGCATCTACATCTTCCGGGTTTTTCAAGAAGTTTTGCGTCGCCCTCGTTTCCTTGTGTCTGAAACTCTCAATATTGACGTGAAGTGATATGCAGCCTGACCACAAAGAGGTCGTTCGAGCCAATGTCGAAGTCCATTCTCGGATGGCCGCGACCTACAATACTCTCGAGCCGCACTTCCGGCCTGAAAATCGAGCAAAGGTCAGCGAGAAGCTGCGCACTTTTCGAGCCAGATGCGCGGGTGGCAAGATGCTTGACTTGGGCTGCGGAACAGGATTCTTGATTGACCTTGCGGTCGACTATTTCGATGAAATTCATGGAGTCGACATTACTCCTGCCATGTTGGCCCAGGTCGACACGTCGTCGGGCAAGGTAACCGTTCACAATACCGTTGTGGAGAAGTTGCCCTTTGAAGACAATTCCTTCGATTTTGTCTCGGCCTACTCCTTTATTCACCATCTTCTCGATTACCGTACAGCCCTTCGCGAAGCTGCCAGAGTTTTGCGGCCTGGTGGGATTTGTTACATCGATCTCGAGCCCAATCGCTTGTTCTGGAAGGCGATGGTCGATCTCGATGGCAAGGCGAACCAGAGTCTGCCGCCGCACGTTGCCAAAGCTCGCGACAGTGTCCTGAAGGTCGAGGTTAAGGTCGAACAGGATTTTGGAATCGACCGGGAAGTTTTTCGAAATGCCGAGTACTCCAAGAGCGTCTTGGGAGGCATTGACCCGGACGAAATCTACCAGGAATCGAAGGAGCTGGGATTCAGTGCGTGCTCCGTACGTCCTGAGTGGTATCTGGGCCAGGCGGAAATAATGCACGGGCAATCGTTCGCTGATGCATTGACCGTTGAAAACTACCTCAGGGGTATTGCGCCGGTCTCTCTGCCTCTTTTCAAGTACCTCGAGATCGTTTTCGTCAAATGACAAATGCCGGCATCGTTGCTTCCGCAGAACGACTCGACGAGTACTCTCGGAATGGGTTCGTCGTCATCCCTGGTATGTTGCCCGCAGACGAAGTATCCGTTCTTCGCGATTCATTGCAGCGCTGCGTCGACGAGGACTTGGCTCGATGGGGCGAGAACTATGCTGATCGATGGATGGTTCACAACCTGATGCTCCGAGGCCGAGAGTTCGAACGCATCCTGGAGAATCCAACGATGCATGCGTACTTGTCAGCCATTCTCGATGACAAATGCATCGTGTATGCCTATACGTCGTCGAGCATGCCGCCCAACGGTTCCAACTATTCCCGTCGGGTTCACGTCGATTGCCCTCGATTCATTCCGGGCTACACCACGAATGTTGGCGTCGTGTTCGCATTGGACGATTTCCTTCCCGAGAATGGCGCAACGTATTTCTTGCCGGGATCTTACCAATCTCCTGAGAGACCTACTGAAGCAGAATTCTCGGATCGAGCGGTGCAGGCATTGCCGCGAGCGGGCGATGGCATCATCTTCAATGCACGGACTTGGCACTCGGGCGGCACCAACACGACGAGTCGGGCTCGCCATGCTCTGACGATCAACGTGTGCCGCTCCTACATGCGCCAGCGGTTTGACTATCCGCGAATGACGCCAGCGGACACGTTTGGTCGGCTCGGCGCAGTCGGGCGAAGGTTCTTAGGGTTCAACGTTCGCATGCCCGCCTCGCTAGACGAGTACTATCTGCCCGAATCGGAACGCCTCTACAAGGCAGGGCAAGGCTAGATGAAAATTTTGGTCTACGGCTCGAAAGAGTTTGCGATGGTCGTGCGTGAGGTCGTTCTCGATTGTGGTCATCAGTTCGTGGGGTTTGTCGACGACTTGAATCCAGCAGAAGGTGACGTCGTTGGCGCGTGGGATCTGGCCGAGAAGAAGTACTCCCGCGACCATGCCGTCGTGATTGCAGTTGGATACAAGAATCTTGCCGCGAGATGGGCAGTCTACTCGCGTGTCACTACGTCCGGATTCAGTGTCGCCACGTTGATTCATCCGAACGCCTACGTCGCACGAACTGCCACCGTCAAAGACGGCGCCATCATCATGGCAGGAGCCAACGTCGACTCTAACGCTCTTGTCAACGAAGTCAGCGTCTTGTGGCCGACGAGTGTTCTCAGCCATGACTCGGTTATCGGACCCAATACGTTCCTTTCGCCAGGAGCTATTATTTGTGGATCAACGCGCGTCGGTCGAGACTGTTTCATCGGCGCGGGCGCTACAGTAGTGGATCACTGCGTGGTGCCAGACGGGGCGTTCGTAAAGGCTGGATCCTTGTACAAAGGACGTAGCTTCGATGCTCGTACGGCTTCGGAAGCGCACGGCGCCAGTGATGCCTTTGAACTTGGCCCGGGAGCGTACTAGAATTCGAGCCTAACGGTAGTTCGACAACCCAACTCGAAAGAGTCCGTTACGACCTTGACGTCTTCTCCCGTTGCTGAAAGAGAATCAGGATGGTGGGCAATCTTCGCATTGAATGGGTCAACCATGCGGGTTTCATCTTGCGAGGCGAAGATACCGTCATACTCTGCGATCCGTGGCTGACGGGGCCGGTCTTCAACAATGGTTGGGAACAGTTGGTTCCGACAGACCTGACCTTGCACGATTTTTCGAACGTCACACACATCTGGTTTTCCCACGAACATCCCGACCACTTCCATCCGCCGTCTCTCAAGAAGTTGATGCCCCTTCTCGATAAGGGCGTGAAAGTTCTTTTTCAAAAAACGCTGGATAAAAGACTAGTCGATTATTTCTCACGGCAAGGTGTTCCCGTCGAAGAAATCCCAAGCGGTGAAAAGCGCAGTATTTCACCGACCGCGCACGTCACCATCGGCAAGAATGGGATCGAAGACTCATGGGCGCTGTTCGAGATCGGCGGCGTCCGCATCCTCAACCTAAACGATTGCCTCTTCAGCCGCCGCGCCGAAATCACCGCGCTCGCAAAACAACTGGGGAAAGTCGACGTCCTTCTCAGTCACTTTTCCTACGCAGAAAAGATCGGCAATAACGAAGATACTGCATTGCGCGAACGCACCGCGCAATACTATATGGAACTAGTCGTAGACGAAGCGAAGGCATTCTCCGCTAAGTACATCATCCCATTTGCAAGCTTCAAGTTCTTTTCCCACAAAGAGAACTTCTATCTGAATTCCGGAGCAGCAACTGCGCGCAGGATGCATGACACGATCCTTGGGAAAGCTGATGGCGCAACTGTCATTCTCTATCCGGGAGATGTGTGGAACTACGGCGACAAAGTAGATTGCGAGGTCGCGATAGAAAAGTATGCCGCTTGCGAAAGAAGAATATCGCCCGTCAATTACGCCGAGGCAACCCACACTCCAGAAGACCTCACCGCTCTTTCCCGGGAATTCAACGTAAGAATAGCGAAGCCCAACGGTAGTTGTTTACCGCCCATT
>Ga0335397_10001401_pt1 | contig 32849 bp, 26 predicted proteins | sample MAT04_FD_205740 | JGI IMG/M metagenome (GOLD analysis project Ga0335397, IMG submission 205740) | Freshwater microbial communities from Lake Fryxell liftoff mats and glacier meltwater in Antarctica - MAT-04 (spades assembly) (version 2) ... | reverse complement strand
CATGAGCACAACCGCGCCACCCCGACCACCAGGCCCCGCCGGACACCCGGCGGGGCCTTCGTCACAACCCCACCACGTCCTCACCGAACACGACGCCCCCATCCTCAACCGACGCGTCCGTCAACAGTCGACCCTGACCCGGTAACGACCTCGATACCGGGTGACCCCCCTCGGCAGCTTCGCCGGTGCAGTCATGCGTCCCCACGAGTCGTCCCGTTCAGGAAGGGGTCGGGCCCGGGCTACACGCACTCAACCATCACCTGTGACAGCTGTGTGACAGTTTTCCTGCCGTGTCAAGTCTAGACAAGACCCGCTGTGTCCGCACTACAGACAACGCCTGATCTGCACGTTTGCGCAGATCAGGCGTTGTCTTGAGCACTGAACAGCGTGGGAGCGAACCGCAGTGGTGGAGGTGGCGGGAATCGAACCCGCGTCCACTGACGGAACACCAGGGCTTCTCCGGGTGCAGTGCGCTAAGGATTTTCTCGGCCCCAGCGCTCGCGCGCACACGTCCGCTGACGGGCCCAGTCGAGTAAGAGTCCCGCGCCGTCCCCCGACATGACGACGCAGCAAGACCTCTAGATGACGCTGGTTACTGAGCCGAGGTCGCGCTCAGGCCAACGGACTTCGGGCTCGCTACTCAGGCAGCAAGGGCGAAGTCGGTGCGCTTGGAATCGGCACCTGTTGGTTTGCACGGGTCGTTTACGAGATAACCGTGCGTCCTCGACCCGCTTCCCCATGGCCAACCGACCAATGTCGAAACCGATCACCCCCCTGAGGGGGCTCACTCCCACGCTGTTCAGTTGTCCTCCGGCCGCGGCCTGCGCCTCGTCCGGGGTCAGAACCAGTATGCCTGTGCAACGGGCCACCGCCCTAACCGATTCCCGGGCAGCGCGGCGCTGCCGGCCGCGTGGGGGCTTCACGCGCGAAGGTGGGAGTTCGCGGGGTCGTGCGGGGCGCGGGCCGACAGCCGCACCGGATGCCGGGTGCCGGCGACGTCGACCTCGTACCCTCCGGCGCCCAGCACGTCGCGGGGCACCGGCGAACCGTCCGGCTGCCACACCCAGGTGAGTCCGACGGTGGCCCCGAGGGTCGCGCTGGGCGCTGCGCTGGTCACCTGTCCGACCGGGTGGCCGTCTCGCAGCAGCAGCTCGCCGCCCCAGAGCACGGCGGCGGGGTCGTCGACGACGACGAACGACGCGAGCCGCCGCCGGGGCCCCTCGGCTCGCTGACGCTCGACCGCCTCCCGACCCACGAACGGGCGGTCCCCGGACAGGTCACAGGTGAAGGTCAGGCCGGCCTCGACCGGGGTGCGGTCCGGGCCGAGCTCCGGGCCGAACGCACGGTAGCCCTTGTCGAGCCGCAGGGCGTTGATGGCGTAGTAGCCGGCCAGGCGCAGGCCGTGGTCGGCGCCCTCGGCGACGAGCCGGTCCCACACGCCCGTGGCGAGCTCGCTCGGCACGGTCAGCTCCCAGCCCAGCTCGCCGACGTAGGTCATCCGGGTCGCCCGCACCCGGGCCGGACCGAGGTCGAGCACGCGGCTGGTCGCGAACGCGAAGGCGTCGCCGTCGAGGTCGGCACCGGTGAGCCGGCCCAGCAGCGCGCGTGAATTCGGACCCATCAGCCCGAACACGGCGTGCGCCGTGGTGACGTCCTCGACCGCCACCCGCCAGCCGGGGGCGACGTGCCGCCGCAGCCAGTCGGCATCACGCACCGGTGACGCGGCGCTGGTGACGAGCAGCCACTCGTCGTCAGACACCCGGGTCACGGTCACGTCCGCCTCGTAGCCGCCGCGCACGTTGAGGATGCCGGTGTAGACCGCGGCACCGACCGGCTGGTCGACGTCGGCGGTGCAGGTGAGGTGCAGCAGCTTCAGCGCGTCGGGGCCGTGCACGCGCAGCTTGCCGAACGAGGTCTGGTCGAACAGTGCAACAGCCCGTCGGGTGGCGCGCTGCTCCTCGTCGACCCAGTCGTGCCAGGGCTGCCGCCCCCAGCCGTAGGTCGCGGCGTGTTCAGTAGGCGCGATGCCCTGCGGGGCAACATAGTTCGGGCGCTCCCAGCCCATCTTCGACCCGAACCACGCACCCGCGGCCGCCAGCCGGTCGTGCACGGGCGAGCAGCGGAACGGGCGCGCCGAGTCGAGCTCACGGTTCGGCCACGGCACCGCGTAGTGCAGCCCGAGCACCTCCGACACCCGTTCCCGCAGCCACGGCGTGCTTGCGTGGAACGGCGCGAACCGACGGATGTCGACCAGGGCCAGGTCCTCCTGCGGCTCTCCGGACACGACCCACGCTGCCAGCGCCCGCCCGGCCCCACCGGCCGACGCGATGCCCACCGAGTTGAACCCGGCCCCCACGAAGAAGCCGGCGACGTCGGGTGACTCGCCGAGGATGAACTGGTTGTCGGGGGTAAAGCTCTCGGGCCCGTTGTAGAACGTGCGGATGCCGGTGCGCTCCAGCACCGGAAGACGGTGCAGCGCACTCTCCATCAGCACCGAGAAGTGCTCCCAGTCCTCGTCGAGCAGCTGGAACTCGAACGGGTAGGGGATCTCCTCCGGCGAGACCCACGGCTTGGCCTCCGGCTCGAAACCGCCGACCACGAGGCCGCCCACCTCCTCCTTGACGTAGGTCCAGCCGTCGGGGTCGCGCAGGATCGGCAGGTCACGGTGCACCTCGTCGATCTGGTCGGTGACCACGTAGAAGTGCTCCGCCGAGTGCAGCGGCACCGCGACCCCCGCCAAGGCCCCGACGGCGTTGGCCCACTGGCCGGCGCAGTTGACCACGACCTCGCACTCGACGTCGCCCGAGTCGGTGCGCACTCCCCGAACCCGGCGGCCTCCGGGAGCGGAAGGGTCGGCCACGACGTCGAAGCCGGTGACCCGCGACCGCTCCCGCACCGTGACGGCGAGCTGGCGAGCGCCCTTGGCCAGTGCCTGGGTGACGTCGGTGGGGTTGGCCGTGCCGTCGCCAGGCAGCCAGATCGCACCGGCGAGGTCGTCGGTTCGCAGCAGCGGGTAGCGCTCGCCCGCCTGCGCCGGGGTCAGCAGCTCGCAGTCGAGGTCGTAGGCGGCAGCGGTGGCGGCGGTTCGTCGAAGCGCCGTCATCCGGTCCTCGGTGCGGGCGACGATGAGACCCCCGCTGGAGCGGTACCCGGTGGCCAGGCCCGTCTCGGCCTCGAGCCGCTGGTAGAGCTCAGCCGAGTACTGCACCAAGCGGGTTCCGCTCTCGCTCGCCCGCAGCAGACCCACCAGCCCGGCTGCGTGCCAGGTGGTTCCGCAGGACAGCGTGCCCTGCTCCAGCAGCAGCACGTCGGTCACGCCGAGGTGGGCCAGGTGGTAGGCGGTGGACGCACCGACGATGCCGCCCCCCACGACGACGACTCGCGCCCGGCTCGGCAGGGGCGCGGTGGCCCCGCTCGTCATCGGGCCGCCGCTCGAGCGAGCAGCTCGCCGAAGCGCGGGCCGGCGGCCAGGCGCTCCGCTGGCTCCATCTTGACCATCGACCACGCCCAGAAGTCGAACTCGATTCTGCTGGTGCCGTCCTGGATCATCCCCCAGAGCACCCATCCGTAGCGTGCCATCCATCCCCACAGCTCTGCCCGGGCGACGAGCGCGTCGTCGTGCCGACCGTAGTAGGCCGCACAGAGCTCGGCGAGGGCGTCTTCGCTGAGGGCCGCCTCCGCGATGATGTCGCCGAGCTCGAACGACGGCTCGTTCATGCCCGAGTACTCGTAGTCGATGATCCGCAGGTCGCCGCCGTCGTCGAGCACGTTGGCGGCCAGCAGGTCGTTGTGGCACGGCACGAGCGCCTCGGGGGCGAGCCCGAGGACCCGCTCGACCCGCTCGGCGTACGGTTCGAGCGCGGTGTAGCCGGCCGGCATCCGGAACCCGTGCTCACGCACGATGTCGAGGTACTGCCGGCGCAGCGCGAACATGTCGAAGCGGCCGAGGAAGGCCGGCCCGGCGTGCAGCCGGTTCAGCGCATCGGCGAGCCTGGGCAGGTTCCCCGCGACGTCGGTGTCGATCCAGGTGCGACCGGGGAGGAAGCCGACGACCATCACGCCTTGGCCCTCGAGGTAGTCGACGACGGGGGCACCCACCCCGGCCGCCGCGGCGGCCAGGGTGTTCACGTGCTCCGCGTGCCGGTCGACCCCGAGCAGACCGGTCTCCGGCGCCGAGACCCGCACGACGACGTCGAGCCCGCCGTCGGTGCGCACCCGGTAGTTGGTGTTGGTGAGGCCGCCGGGCAGGGGCGTCACCTGACGCCCCTGCCCGGTGAGGACGGGGATGCCGTCGAGCAGCTGCTCGAGGTCTCGCACCGCCGCGCCGCTCAGGAGAGCGGGTCGCCCGGCTTCCAGTCGTGCGGCTTGCCGCCGTGCGCGGTCTTGCCGTGGTGCTCCATCTCGATCTCGTCCGCCGCGGTGACACCTTCGGGAAGGTCGATCGTCGTCTTCGGACCGGTGAACCACTTCTTGGCCGACAGGTGCCAACCGATCCAGAGCGCGAGAAGGGTGCCACCGGTGAGGATCGGCGCGTAGTTGACGTACTTCCAGCTGAAGTCGTCGTTGAGCGGGTTCGCCGCCGGGGTGAACGGGAGGATGAAGTAGACCGAGATGACCGCGATCTCCGCAACGGCGATCGGCGCCATCCAGCGCCACTTGTTCCCGAGGTTCCACGAGCCCTGCTTGAAGGAGTCGCCGGCCTTCCAGCGCAGGTAGATCGGTATGGCGAAGGCCAGGTAGAGACCGATGACCGCGACCGAGACGACCGCGTAGAACGCCGTCGGAACGATGATCGGCGCCTCGTCGGTGCCGATGTTCACCTCGACCAGGGCCGGAATCGTGATGATCGCCGCGATGACCGAGGAGATGAGCACGGCGTTCGCCGGGACCTTGCTGGCGTTGAGCGTGGCCCACTTCGACGCGAACGGCACGGCACCGTCGCGGCTGAACGCGAACAGCATCCGGCTGGTCGACGTCATGCAGGCCGTCGTGCAGAAGAACTGCCCGATGCTCGCGATGAGCAGCACGGTGCCGGCCCAGCCGGAGGTGAGTGCCTGGGTGAAGATGACGGCGACACCACCGCCGCCGGCCGTCACGGCATCCGCGTCCTGCACCGCGAAGAGGAAGGCGAGCAGGAGCACCCAGCCACCGATCGCGGAGTAGAAGATCGAGCGCCAGATGCCCTTGGCGGCACCGTCGGCGGCGTCGTGGGTCTCCTCGGAGAGGTGGGCCGAGGCGTCGAAACCGGTGATCGTGTACTGCGTGAGCAGGAAGCCGAGCGGCAGGACGTAGAACCAGAAGCTCAGACCGCCGGTCTCACCGCCGGCCAGCCCACCGCTGTTGTTGACCCGCATGGTGAACACGTCGGCGACGCTCATGTGCTTCTCGGGCAGGAAGACCAGGATCGCGATGATGATCGCGGCGCCGGCAACGTGCCACCACACCGAGATGTTGTTGAGCATCGCGAGCAGGTGCCCGCCGAAGATGTTGACGAGCGCGGTGAGCACGAGCACGACGAGGAACATCCAGAACACGCGCTGGAGGCTGTAGCCCGCGGCCCACGACTCGCTCATCGTGCTGAACGACAGGTCGAAGAACGTGGCGCAGCCATAGGCGACCGACGCGTCGACCGCGAGCAGGCCGATCAGGTTGAGCCACCCGGTGTAGTAGCCCGCCTTGGCGCCGCCGAGCTTGCTGGCCCACCAGTAGATGCCACCGGAGGTGGGGTAGGCCGACACGAGCTCACTCATGCAGAGCCCGATGACGAGGATGAAGGCCGCGATGATCGGCCAGCCGATCGAGATGGCGATCGGGCCGCCGTTGTTCCAGGCCTGGCCGAAGGTCGTGAAGCAGCCGGCGAGGATGGAGATGATCGAGAAGGAGATCGCGAAGTTGGAGAAACCGGACCAGCTCCGGTTCAGCTCCTGCTTGTAGCCGAGCTCGGCGAGCTGCTTCTCATCGTCGTTCAGGTGCACTGCCACGGTTGCTCCCATGGGTCCGGCCGGCCTGGGGGGTGACCGGCGTCAAGTGGTGCGACGAGGCGATGCTAGGGGCAACGGCCCGTAATTGGTATGGGTTAGGGCCATTGGTCACGACCGGGCGCGCCGTGGGGGTGGACGGCACGGGGCGGGGACGGCTTCGCCTCACTAGGCTGCACGGCACCGGCTCCACCGCCGGGGAACGTGCCCACCTCGACCGGGAGGTCCCACTCATGTTCGCCAAGATCCTCGTCGCCAACCGTGGGGAGATCGCCGTCCGGGCGTTCCGCGCGGCCACCGAGCTCGGCGCGAAGACGGTTGCCGTCTTCCCGCACGAGGACCGCAAGTCCGAGCACCGGCTCAAGGCCGACGAGTCCTATCAGATCGGCGAGGAGGGCCACCCGGTCCGCGCCTACCTCGACCACGACAACATCGTGCGGGTCGCCGTCGAGTGCGGTGCCGACGCGATCTACCCCGGCTACGGCTTCCTGTCCGAGAACCCGCTGCTCGCCGAGGCGTGCGAGGCCAACGGCATCACGTTCATCGGCCCCCCGGCAGCCGCCCTGCACCTCGCCGGCAACAAGTCGCGGGCGATCACCGCTGCACGCGAAGCCGGCCTGCCGACCCTCGACAGCGCCCCGCCGACCACCGACCTCGACGAGCTCGCCGGCGCTGCCCAGGGCATCGGCTTCCCGGTGTTCGTCAAGGCCGTCTCGGGTGGCGGCGGTCGGGGCATGCGCCGCGTGGACGACCCCTCGACGCTTCGTGAGTCGCTCGAGGCAGCTCAGCGCGAGGCCGACGCCGCCTTCGGCGACCCGACCCTCTACCTCGAGCAGGCCGTGGTCAACCCACGTCACATCGAGGTCCAGGTGCTCGCCGACTCCACCGGCGACGTGCTGCACCTGTACGAGCGCGACTGCTCGGTGCAGCGGCGCCACCAGAAGGTCGTCGAGATCGCGCCGGCGCCGAACCTCGACCCCGACACCCGAGCGCAGATGTGCGCGGATGCCGTGCGCTTCGCCGAGTCGATCGGCTACCGCAACGCCGGCACGGTCGAGTTCCTCCTCGGCGAGGACGGGCGTTACGTCTTCATCGAGATGAACCCTCGAATCCAGGTGGAGCACACCGTCACCGAGGAGGTCACCGACGTCGACCTCGTCGTGGCCCAGATTCGCCTCGCGGCGGGCGAGACGTTCCAGAACCTCAGCATGCGCCAGTCGGACATCTACGTGCGCGGCGCCGCGCTGCAGTGCCGGATCACCACCGAGGACCCGGCCAACGGGTTCCGCCCGGATGCCGGGCAGATCACGGTCTACCGCTCGGCCGGCGGTGGCGGGGTACGCCTCGACGGCGGCACCGTCTTCGTCGGAGCCCAGGTGAGCCCGCACTTCGACTCCATGCTCGTCAAGCTCACCTGTCGCGGGCGTACCTTCCCGATGGCCCTGCGCCGGGCCCGTCGGGCGCTGGCGGAGTTCCGCATCCGTGGCGTCTCCACGAACATCCCCTTCCTCGAGGCGGTGCTCGCCGACCCGGTGTTCCAGAACGGCCTGGCCACGACCAGCTTCATCGACGAGCGGCCCGAGCTGCTCGAGGCCCGGATGGGCGGCGACCGCGGCACCAAGCTGCTCACCTACCTCGCCGACGTCACCGTCAACCTGCCGCACGGCCCGGCGACGACCTTTCTCAAGCCCCGCACCAAGCTGCCGGCTCTCGACACCGACGCCCCGCTGCCCCCGGGCAACCGCGACCTGCTGATGCGGGTGGGCCCGGCCGAGTTCGCCCGACAGCTGCGCCGGCGCACCGACGTGCCCGTCACCGACACGACCTTCCGCGACGCCCACCAGAGCCTGCTCGCCACGCGGATGCGCACCAGGGACCTGCTCCACGTCGCCGGACACGTCTCCCGCCTGACCCCCCAGCTGCTCTCGATGGAGGCCTGGGGCGGTGCGACCTACGACGTCGCGCTGCGCTTCCTGTCCGAGGACCCGTGGGAGCGGCTGGCCCTGCTGCGTGAGGCCATGCCCAACGTCCCGCTGCAGATGCTCCTGCGTGGCCGCAACACCGTCGGTTACACGCCCTACCCCAGCGAGGTCACCGACGCCTTCGTGCACGAGGCGGCGCGCACCGGCCTGGACATCTTCCGGATCTTCGACTCCCTCAACGACGTCTCGCAGATGCGGCCGGCCGTCGAGGCGGTGCTCGACACCGGCACCGCCGTCGCCGAGGTGGCGCTGTGCTACACCGGCAACCTGCTCGACCCCCGCGAGACGCTCTACACCCTCGACTACTACCTGCGCCTGGCCGAGCAGATCGTCGACACCGGTGCCCACGTGCTCGCCATCAAGGACATGGCCGGCCTGCTGCGAGCCCCCGCGGCGACCCGGCTCGTCACGGCCCTGCGCCAGAACTTCGACCTGCCGGTGCACCTGCACACCCACGACACCGCCGGCGGCCAGATCGGCACCCTCCTCGCCGCCATCGCCGCGGGCGTGGACGCAGTCGACGCCGCCTGCTCCTCGATGTCCGGCACGACGAGCCAGCCGAGCCTGTCGGCGCTGGTCGCCGCCACCGACGGCACCGACCGCGAGACCGGCCTCGACATCGACAAGGTCTTCTCGCTCGAGCCCTACTGGGAGGCCGTGCGCACCATCTATGCACCCTTCGAGTCGGGTCTGGCCTCACCCACCGGGCGCGTCTACTTCCACGAGATCCCCGGCGGCCAGCTGTCGAACCTGCGCCAGCAGGCGATCGCCCTCGGCCTCGGAGACCGCTTCGAGGACATCGAGAACATGTACGCGGCGGCCAACCGCATCCTCGGCAACCTGGTCAAGGTGACCCCGTCCTCCAAGGTCGTGGGCGACCTGGCCCTCGCCCTGGTCGGTGCCGGCGCAGACCCGGCCGACTTCGAGCAGAACCCGACCCGCTACGACATCCCCGACTCCGTGATCGGCTTCCTCGAGGGCGAGCTGGGTGACCCTCCCGGCGGCTGGCCCGAGCCGTTCCGCACCAAGGCGCTGCAGGGCCGGCACGCCAAGCCGAGGGTCACCGAGCTCACCGCGGAGCAGGAGGCCGCCCTGCGTACCAACCCGAAACGCACCCTGAACCAGCTGCTCTTCCCCGGGCCCACGAAGGAGTTCGAGGACAGCCGCGACCGGTTCGGCAACCTGTCGGTGCTCGGCACCATCGAGTTCCTGCACGGCCTGGAGCGGGGCGGCGAGTACGAGGCCGAGATCGAGGCCGGCAAGCGGCTGCTCCTCGGCATCAGCTCGATCGGGGACCCCGACCGCCACGGGATGCGCACCGTCATGTGCACCCTCAACGGCCAGTTCCGCCCCATCCAGGTGCGCGACCGCTCGGTCACCGCCGACGTCAAGTCGGTAGAGAAGGCCGACCCGGCCCAGGCCGGCCAGGTGCCCGCCCCCTTCTCCGGCGTGGTCACCCCGTCGGTCGCCGAGGGCGACACCGTGGAGGCGGGCGACGTGGTCGCCACCATCGAGGCGATGAAGATGGAGGCGAACATCACCACCCCGGTCGGCGGCACCGTCGCACGGCTCGCGATCGGTGGCCACCACCAGCAGGTCGAGGGCGGCGACCTCATCCTCGTCGTCTCCCCCGCGTGACTCGCGTCGAACCTTCGTCAAGCGTGGTGTCGCGATAGCCCTGTTGGGGCGATCGGGCTCGTACTGTGAGCAGATCTGCACCGGTCGCGCAGCGGCGAGGTGTTCCGTAACGATGGAGGGAGAGCCACATGGGCCTCGGAGACAAGATCGAGAACATGAAGGACGACCTGAGCGGCAAGGGCAAGGAAGCCACGGGCAAGGCCACGGACGACGAGAGCCTCGAGGCCGAGGGCCGCGGCGACCAGTCGAAGGCCGATATCAAGCAGGCCGGCGAGAAGGTCAAGGACGCTTTCAAGCACTGACGTTCCAGGGGCTCCCCCCCCCCGGACCCTCCGGAAAAGCCAACTCCGGGAGCACAAGTCACGAGGGCCACGCACCGCAGCAGCGGGCGTGGCCCTCGTCGTGCCGGCTACCAGCTACCGCCGGACGAACCACCGCCGCCGCCGCCGGAGAAGCCACCACCGCGACTGAACCCGCTCGACCCGGAAGAGCCCGGCGTCGAGACGAAGGTGCCGGCGGCAACGGTCGAGAAGGAGTCCATGCTCGAGGCCAGGCGCGAGAAGCCGCCGCCCGACCAGTCGCCGACGTACCAGACGGGGCTGGCGAGGGAGTGACCGGCGGCGGTCGCGGCCGCCGCGACCTCCTCGAAGACCTGCGCCCAACGGTCGGCGAGGCCGAACACGATGGCGAACGGCAGGAAGCGGCTGAACAGGTCCTGGGCCTCCTCCCACCGGATCTGGTTGGCCTCCGCCGTCGCGATGTACTGCTTGAACCCCCGTGCCTGGGCCAGCACCGCCGACCCCGAAGCCGTGCGAGCCGCCATCCGCTTGCCGAGGACCCGCACGAGAAGCCCCGCGGCGATGCCACCGGCGACGAGCACCCAGGACGGCGAGATCGGGAAGCCGGCGTCCTGGTAGAGCGCGGACAGCGGGCCGGCGCCGAAGACCGCGAACAGCGCCGACCCGGCCAGCAGGAAGGTGCCGAACCCGACCCAGCCGGACCGCTGCCGCTGCGGGCTGCCCCGGAACCAGCCGCGCTGGACGACCTCGTCGTACATGAGGCGCTCCACGGCATCCAGCGTGGGCTTGAAGTGGTTCTTCAGCCGGGACAGCGCGATGCGGTCACCGGCCGAGAACAGCGAGTCGAGGAGCAGCTGCTCGTAGGGGGCCAGTGCGGCCGCGGTGTCGGGCGGTGAGGTGCGGGTGAGCACCCAGTCGTCGGCGCGGAAGACGCCCTGGTCGTCGCGGGCGATCCGCAGGTGGCCCCGCACGGCGAGGTCGACGATGGTGGAGGTGATGTCGACGAGGTTGACCTCCTCGTCGAGGATCGTGCCCAGCATCCCGGGCTGGACGCCGGCCGGTGCGGTGAACTGCACGGCGACGGTCGGCTGGGGTCCACCCACGACCACGGGCACCTGCTGGTCGACGCCGGGAGCCAGGCCGGGCGTCAACCCGGCGTACTGCTCGTCGCGCCCGCGGTTCCACACCAGCAGCGCCATGAGGGCTCCGGCGAGCAGCGGCAGGAGCAGCCCGAGGCCGATGGTGAGCCAGCCGAGGGCGCGCCCCAGGCCGGGGCTGACGATGCCGCTGGAGTCGGCGTCGGCGGACCCCTCACGCAGGTCGGGCGTCAGGTCGCCGAACGCGTCGCGGGGGTAGGAGGTCAGCACGCTGGCCCCCTCCTCCGCCGCGAGGTCGGGCACCGTGAAGGTGCTGGTCGCGCCGGCGCGTGCCTCGCACGGCGTAGTGGACCCGAGCTCGCCGTAGAAGCAGGCGACCCGCGTGGCAGGGACCGGGCCGGTGGCGGTGGCCGAGACGTTGCGCTGCGGGAAGCCGTTCGAGCTGTCGACGACGTCGTAGTAGAGCTCCGCCGTGCCGTCGCCGATGTCGTTGACGACGTGGGCGAGCCGGTAGCGCACCACGTAGTCGGCGGTGCCAGTGATGGTCTCAGAGGGGCTCCCGACGCGGATCTGGCGGAAGGCCCCGAAGTCGGAGATCGAGATGTCGGTGGGGGCGCCGGACGGCGAGGTCACCGACACGCCGGTGAGCTCGTAGTACCGGTACTGCGTCTCGCTGTCCTGGTAGCCCGCCCGGACCTTGACGTTGCGCAGGATGCCGTGGCGCTCCTCCCCCTCGGGGAAGCGCCAGGTGATGGTCTCGGTGACGACGACCGAGCCGTCGGTGTCGACCTCGAACGCGGTGAGCAGCTTGTCGGCCTGCTCCTGCGCGGGCAGCGCGGCCGCGAGGGCAGCCGGTGCCCCCGACCCTGAGCCCGCCACCCAGGCGTCGACCGCCGGCACTTCGCCGACCGAGTGCGAAGCACCCACCCCGCGGGCCTCGATCCGGGCGTCTCGAGGTGTGTCCTTCGCAAGGATGGGCGAGGTGTCGGCGAGGGCGACCGGCGCCAGCAGGAGCACCACGAGTGCGATGCCGAGACACCAGAGCAGGCGCAGCCCGGCACGGGCGTCGGGGCACACCGCCGCCCGCGAGCCGGTCACTCAGTCCTCGCCGCGGCGGCGGGCTGCGATGGCACGGTCCGCCTCGCGGTTGTCCTGCCGCTCGCGCAGGGCGTGGCGCTTGTCGTAGTTCTTCTTGCCCTTGGCGACCGCAAGCTCGACCTTGGCCCGGCCGTCCTTGAAGTAGAGCGCGAGCGGCACCACGGTGTGGCCGGTCTCGCGGGTGGCGTGCAAGATCTTGTCGAGCTCGCGCCGGTGCAGCAGCAGCTTGCGGCGCCGTCGCGGGGTGTGGTTGTTCCACGTGCCATTGGTGTACTCGGGGATGTGCACGCCCTCGAGCCAGAGCTCGTCGTCACGGTCGAACCCGGCCCAGCCGTCGACCAGGGAGGCTCGGCCCATCCGCAGGGCCTTGACCTCCGTGCCCATCAACACCAGTCCCGCTTCGTAGGTGTCCTCGATGAGGTAGTCGTGACGGGCCTTGCGGTTGCTCGCGACGAGCTTTCGTCCGGTCTCCTTGGTCACGAGGCGAGGTTACCCGGCCTGCGGGGGTTGCCCCAGCGAGTTGCCGCCCGGAACCGGTCTCAGAGCCAGCGGCGCGGGTCGACGAAGTCGCCGTTCTCCAGGGTCTCGAAGTGCAGGTGGCAGCCCGTCGAGGAACCCGTGGTGCCGATGTATCCGATCAGCTGGCCGCGCCTGACCGAGCCGCTGCCCTTCACGATGCCGGACAGGTGGTTGTAGGTGCTGGCCAGACCGACCCCGCGCTGGTAGCCGTGGTCGATGACGACGCGGTTGCCGTAGCCACCACCCCATCCGGCCCTGATGACGGTGCCGGCGGCGGACGCGTACACCGACGTACCGCAGGCCAGGGCGTAGTCGCGCCCGGAGTGCAGGCGCATGTAGTGCAGGATCGGGTGGAAGCGCATGCCGAACTCGGAGCTGACCCGGCCACCGGAGACCGGGCGGCTGAGGAATCCTCCACTGCTGCTCGATCCCCCACCGCCCCCGCCGCCCCCGCCGCCGCTGCTGCCCGGGTTCCGGGCGGGCCCACGGGCGGGCGCGGCACGACGGGCGGCCTCCGCACGACGCTTGGCCTCGGCAGCGCGCTGCACCAGGATCGTCTTCAGCCGGCTCTGCTCGGCCTGCATCGAGGCCAGCGTGGCCTTCTCCGCGGCGAGCTTGCCGGCGACGCTCTCGGCCTCGGATGCCTGCTTCGCCGCGAGCGAGTCGAGCGAGGCCTTGGCGGCGGCAGCGGTGGCCTTCGCGCTCTCGGCGCGCTTCAGGGCGGCCGCGGCCTGCTTCTTCTTCTCCGTGGAGTCCTTGCGCAACGCCGAGAGGTGGTCCTCGAGCGCGGTCAGGCTCGCCTGCTCGGTGGCGAGGCGGTCCATGGTCTGGCTCTGCACGTCCATCACCGTGTCGACGAGGGCGATCCGGTCGGCGAACTGCTGGGGGTCGGTGCTCGAGAGCGCCATGTCGAGCTGGCCGAAGCCCTGCTCCTGGTAGATCTGGGCGGCGAACTGGGCCACCCTCGTGCGACTGGCCGCGACCTCCTTGGTCGTCGAGGCGAGCTCGTCCTCCGCCTTCTTCTCGCTCGCCTGGGCGGCCTGCAGCTCCTGCGTGGCCACGGTGTTCGCGCGGTCCGCCGCCGCGGCGGCACTCTGGGCCCGGGTCAGGGTGGCCCGGGCCGCGGGCAGCTGGTTCTGGGTGCTCTGCAGGGCCGTGTAGGCGGCCGACAGGTCGGAGCTGGTCTCGTGGAGCTGGTCCTTGAGCTTGTCGACCTGGGCGTCGACGGTGCGCTTGTCCTTGCCCGGGTCGGAGCCGGTGGACACCGCCTGGGCCGAGGTCGTCATCAGCGCGAGGGCGCACAACGCAGCGGTCACGAGGGCGATCGAGCGGCGTGGCGCGGCTGCAGGCGCGCGGTCAGATCGTCCCATGGTCATCATTGGTAACACGTTTCACGCGCGCAGGCGAACAGGTGGGACACAAAAGTTTCTCCTTCCTGCACCCGCCCCCGTCGGATTCGTCACACGCGCAGGTAGCGCCGCAGCGTGATCAGGCTGGTGCCCACGGCGATCACGGTCACTCCGAGCAGCATCCACGGCGCCAGGATCCAGACGTCGGAGACGCCGATGAAGGCCTGGCTGAGCCCGCTGCGGATGACTCCTTCCTCGAAGACGTACTTCGTGAGGGCGACGAGCAGGCCGACCGCGAGCACCACCCCGAGGCAGGAGACGATGACCATCTCGGTGAGGAACGGCATCCGGATGGTCCAGTTGGACGCCCCGACCAGCCGCATGATGCCGATCTCGCGCCGCCGGATGAACGCCGCCTGCCGGATCGTCGTCGCCATCAACAACGCCGCGCAGGCCGCCATCAGGCCGGCCAGGGCCACGGCGAAGATGGTGATCCACCTGATGATCGTGAAGAACTTGCTCAGCACCTTCTGCTGGTCCTGCACCTGGGCGACGCCGGGTGCCCCCTCGAACTGCTGGGTGACGACCTCGTACTTCGTCGGGTCGTTGAGCTGCACGCGCAGGCTCTGCGGGATGTCGCCGACCTGCACGTTGCCGGCGATCGGGCTGTTGCGGAACTGATCCTTGAAGCGGTCGTAGGCCTCCTGCTCGGACTCGTAGAACACCTCCTTGACCTCGGGCAGGGCCCCGAGCTGACGCTGGATGGCCGCCTTCTGGTCCTCGGTGACGGCGGAGTTCTCGCAGTTGGGGGCGCGGGAGTCGGAGGTGCACAGGTAGATCGACACCTGGATGCGGTCGTACCAGTAGCCCTTCATGGTGTCGGCCTGGCGCTGGGCGAGCAGGCCGAGCCCGAGCAGGAACATCGACACCATCGTGACGAGGACGACCGAGATCGCCATCGACACGTTGCGCCGCAGGCCGGAACCGACCTCGGAGAACAGGAAACGTGCCTGCACGGCTCAGACCTCCGCGACCGGGTTGTAGGTGGCGTCCTGCTCGTCGCGCACGACGCGGCCGTCGTCGAGCTGGAGCACCCGGCGCCGCAGGTCGTTGACGATGTCGTGGTCGTGCGTCGCCATGACGATGGTGGTGCCGGTGCGGTTGATCCGGTCGAGCAGCCGCACGATGTCGAGGCTGATCGCCCGGTCGAGGTTCCCGGTCGGCTCGTCGCACAGCAGGATCTGCGGCCGGTTGACGACCGCTCGCGCGATCGCGACCCGCTGCTGCTCACCCCCCGAGAGCTGGTGGGGGAAACGCTTGTCCTTGCCCTCCAGCCCGACCATCTCGAGCGTCTCGGGCACGAGCTGGCGGATGACGTTCCCGGGCTTGCCGATGACCTGCAGGGCGTACGCGACGTTCTCGTGGACGGTCTTGTTGGGCAGCAGGCGGAAGTCCTGGAAGACTGCGCCCATCTCCCGCCGCAGCCGGGGGACCTGGCGCCCCGGCATCGTGCCGAGGTCGTGGCCGGCGACGAGGACCTTGCCCGTGGTGGCCGCCTCCTCGCGCAGCGCCAGACGCAGCATCGTCGACTTGCCCGAACCCGAGGGGCCGACGACGAAGAGGAACTCGCCGCGGTCGATGTCCAGGGTGACGTCGTCGAGCGCCGGTCGGCTCGACGACGCGTAGATCTTGCTGACGTTCTCGAAACGGATCATTGCGGCGGTGTGGCCTCACGGGAGGTCGGGGGTGTTCGGCACGCCGGGCCCCGGGGGGCGGCTCCTTTCGAGGATAGGTCGGGAACCTGCGGATGCCGGTCAGTTGCCCAACGTCGGCGGGTCACCACCCCCTGCTGCCCGGCATCCGTCACAGCTTTCTCGCCCGATGCCACAACCTTCACCTTCGCACCGGAACGGTTCCGGTGCGAAGGTGAAGGTTCCCGCATGCTGCGGGAAAGGTGGGACGGTCAGAGGGCGCAGGTGTCGAGCAGGTCCCCGCTCGGGCGCGGGTAGGTGGCGTCGGCCGGCGGCCTGACCCCCCGCTCCACCCGGTCGGTCAGCGCGCCGAACGCGGTGCGGGCGCACGGGAGCATCGGGCGCAGCCGGTCCGGGAAGGCCGTGTAGAGGCCGTCGGTGTGCGTGCCGTCCTCGACGCGGTGGTAGCGGTGCCGCTTCCCCCGCCCAGCCGGTCGATCAGCCGGTCGTGGACGTCGGAGTCGGTGCCGGCCCAGTCGGCCGGGTTGGGGTGCCCGCGCTTCGCGGTGCCGGTGGTGGTGAGGTCGCTCAGGCAGGCGGTCTCGACATGCTCGGCGCCCCTGACCTCGGCCTTGTCGATGCGAGCGCAGTGCCCCGCGCCCGGCTTGTGCGCTGCGGCGGGCGCCGCGCCGAGGGCGGCACCGCAGACGAGGGCCAGTGCCGCCACGGCGGCGCTGGTGAGGGTGCAGGCGCGACGCTGCGCCAGGCGGGTCTGAACCATGACGCCCAGCCTCTGTGGGCGGCTGACCTGGGGCAATGTGACCACGCCACACATCCACCGGGATGCTGTGGGGCCACCCCACCACCTGGGTCGAGGTGAAACGCTGGTCCGAGAGGCCAGAACATCACCTCGAACCGGCGGAGCGTTGGCGGGGTCGAGGTGAAACGCTGGTCCGAGAGGCCAGAACATCACCTCGAACCGGCGGCGCTCACCGCGACCCCGGGCGTTCGGTCAGGCGGGAGTGATCGCCGGGAGGGCCGGGGCCTGCACGGCCAGCACGTCACGGAAGGTCGCCGCGACCATCGTGGCGGCGCGTTCGGCCTCGTCGCGCGGCAGGAACGGGCCGAGGGGCACGTCGTCGGGCCAGAAGCGCAGGTAGTCGTCACCGTCGGTGGGGGTCGGGTGATGCCACCCGAGTGCCCGGAGCGCGGCATCCTCGTCGGGCGACAGCGGGAAGTGCGCGCCGATCAGCTCCGCGCCCACACAGCTGCCGTGCAGGAAGTCCTCGATGCGCGCCAGCCGCACCCACGGCGTGACCACCTCGAGCTTTGCGGGGATGTAGCCGCCCAGGCGCGCCTTGCGCCGCAGCACCGGTCGCGCGCTCCCCTCGGGGCCGGCGACGGTCAGGGCGGCGCGGTCGGCCAGGCGGGTGACCTCGTCGGCGAGGTGGGTGGTCCACGCGGCCCAGGCGGCGGCATCCGGCTGCTCCTGCCCGGTCACGGCGCTCTCCCCCACCGCTCAGCCGTTCGCGGCGGCGGCCTTGTCCTGGCCGATCTGCCACCGGATGCCGGCCTCGATGAACCCGTCGATGTCGCCGTCGAAGACGCCCGAGGTGTTGCCCACCTCGAAGCCCGTGCGCAGGTCCTTGACCATCTGGTAGGGGTGCAGGACGTAGGAGCGCATCTGCTCGCCCCAGCTGGCCTTGACGTCGCCGGCGAGCTCCTTGCGCTCGGCGGCCTCCTCGGCCTTCTTCAGCAGCAGGAGGCGTGACTGCATGACGCGCAGGGCGGCGGCGCGGTTCTGGATCTGGCTCTTCTCGTTCTGCATCGACACGACGGTGCCCGTGGGCAGGTGCGTCATGCGCACCGCCGAGTCGGTGGTGTTGACCGACTGGCCGCCTGGCCCACTGGAGCGGAAGACGTCGATCTTCAGGTCGTTCTCGGGGATCTCGATGGTGTCGGTCTGCTCGATGAGCGGCACCACCTCGACCGCGGCGAAGCTGGTCTGGCGGCGGCCCTGGTTGTCGAACGGGCTGATGCGCACCAGACGGTGGGTGCCGCCCTCGACGCTGAGGTTGCCGTAGGCGTAGGGCACGTCGACCTCGAAGGTGGCCGACTTCAGGCCCGCCTCCTCGGCGTAGGAGGTGTCGAGCACCTTGACCGGGTAGTGGTGCCGCTCGGCCCAGCGCAGGTACATGCGCATCAGCATCTCGGCGAAGTCGGCGGCGTCGACGCCACCGGCACCGGCGCGGATGGTGACCACCGCGGCCCGCTCGTCGTACTCGCCCGCAAGCAGGGTGCGCACCTCGAGCTCACCGACGGCCTTGCGCACGACGACCAGCTCGCGCTCGGCCTCGAGCAGCGTCTCGGCGTCGTTCTCCTCCTGGCCCATCTCGACCAGGGCCTGGAGGTCGTCGATGCGGGTGTCCATGCCGGTGACCCGGTCGTGCTCGGCCTTGGCGCGCGACAGCCCGGAGGTCACGACCTGCGCCTTCTCCTGGTCGTCCCACAGGTTCGGGTCGGACGCCTGCTCCTCGAAGTCGGCGATGATCGCCTCGAGCTTGGACAGGTCGGTCACCTCACGCACGGACGCCATGGTCGCGCGGAGGTCCTTGATCTCCTGGGAGAAGTCGACAGCCACGAGGGTCAAGCCTACGGCAGGTGTGGATGCCGACCGCCCGCCCGGCCACCCGGGCCGAGCTGTCGGAGCCTCCCGAGGTCGTCGTGGCCTGCGTTCAGCCCACGAGCGCGACGGCGGCGAGCGCCAGGAAGGCGGCACCGGAGGCCCGGCGGCCCCACCGCGCGGCCGTCGGCGAGATGCCGCGACGCACGGCGCGGGCCGCCAGCACGGCGTATCCGCCGTCCACGACCGTGGCCACGGCGACTGCGCCGCCACCGAGAACCAGCGACTGGGCGGCCACCGACCCGGCACGGGCATCGACGAACTGGGGCAGCACGGCGACGAAGAAGAGCACCGTCTTGGGGTTGAGGAGGTCGACGAGCAGACCGGCGAGGTAGACACGGACGAGGCCGCGGGGGCGGTCCGGCCCGATCCCGGACCCCTCGCCGTGGTCGACCCGCCGGCGCAGCAGCTGGATGCCGAGCACGGCCAGGTAGGCGCCGCCGCCGACCTGCAGCACCCGCAGCAGCGAGTCCGAAGCGGCGATGAGGCCCGAGACGCCGAGACAGGCCGCCCCGACGTGGATCGCGAACCCGGACTCCAGGCCCAGCACCGCGAAGGCTCCAGCCGCCGGCCCGGAGCGCAGCCGCTGCGTGACGGCGAACAGCACCGATGGCCCCGGCACGAGCATGACCATGAGGGTCACCGCGAGGAAGGGCAGCAGCTGGGCGCGCATACCCATGAGGAGGATGCCGGACCCGCAAGAATACCTCCCAGGGGGCGCGGCTGCGGGCGAACCCGGTGGCCGCCGGGGGCTCCCGCCTGTCACCCACCCCTCCTCTCACCCCTTGGAGATGAGGTCACCGCCGGCTGGAGGGGCAAGGTTGGGAACCGTCAGCGCGGCCCGTCATCCGGGGCCACGCGATCGAGGAGGCGCAGCGTCGCGCCGACTTGCCGTGCCCCCCGGGCTGATCGAGAAGGAGAACCATGGACGACAACCCCGACACCATGCTGGAGGAGCTGGGCCCGGTCGACTACCTGGTCATCGAGTTCCCGGCCGGTGCACAGCACTTCACCGGGGAGGTGGCAGGAGAGCTCGCCCGCCTCTCGGAGTCGGGGGTGATCCGGGTGCTCGACCTGCTCATCATCACCAAGGCCGAGGACGGCTCCGTCGACGCGCTCGAGATCGACGACACCCCCGCGGTCGATGCGATCCGGGCGCTGGAGGCCGACATCGCCGAGAGCCTCGCCGCCGAGGACGTCGCGCTGCTCGCCGAGGCAATGGAGCCCGGCAGCGTGGCCGGCGTGCTCGTGTACGAGAACCGCTGGGCCGCCCCCTTCGCGAGCGCGCGCCGAGCCGGTGGCCAGCTGATCGCCAACGGCCGGATCCCCATCGCCGAACGACCCAGCGGTGCACCGGTGCGGGACAGGTACGTCTACTACCCCGACTGCGCCTCCGTGCCCGAGCAGTCCGCCGTGCTGATCAGCGGCCGCTCGTACACGATCGCGGCCGGGGTGCACCTCGCGTCTACCGACGCCGAGGGCGTGATCTTCGCCCACGGAGGCGTTGCCGGCGGGCACAGCCTGTTCGTGCAGGACCAGCGGCTGACCTACGTCTTCAACTGGGTCGGCTGGCACTGGAGCACAACGGCGACCTCTACTCCTGCGACCCCTACGTCGAACCCGGCCACCTCCTGGGCAACATCGCCGAAGGGCGCACGATGCTCGAGCTGGTCGACCTCCCACAGCAGCGGGCGTTCGGACAGGCCAAGCTGGACACCCTGCCGCGATACTGCCGCTCGTGCGACGTGCGGTTCGCGTGCAACGGCGGCTGCCCCAAGGACCGGTTCCTCTCGACCCCGACGGCGAGCCGGGGCTGCACTACCTGTGCGCGGGCTACCAGGGCTTCTTCCGCCACGTCGACGGCCCGATGCGGGTGATGGCGGCCCTGCTGCGCCAGGGGCGTGATGCGACCGGGCTGCGCGAGTGGTACGCCATGCGCGACGCCAAGCGGGCGCCGGACGAGCCGTGCACCTGCGCTGGTGACCGCGCCTTCGCCGAGTGCCACGGCGCGACCGTGCGTTGACTCTGTCGTGATCTGTCAGGGCAGCACGTCGGAACGCGCCCGTGACTCCACCCTGATCGTCACCGAGACACCGAGTTCGCGCAGGGCCGGGCCGACCATCGGCAGCTCGGCGTCGCCGACGAGGACGACGACGGCGGTGCGTCCGTCGGGCGTGCCGGTGCCCGGCGCGAGCCGCCACCGGGTGATGCTTCCCGGGCGAGGGCGGCTGCCGAGGTACGCGGCTGAACGCTGCTGCACCGAGGCGTTGCTGAGCGGCACCGACTCGCCCACGCCCTGGTCGTATGCCGACTCGTCGAGCGCGTTGGCTGCGCTCAGCGCTGCTCCGTCGGAGAGGTCGAGCAGCCGCATGCGGGACACGTGGGCGGACGTGACGGCGACGGTGCCGGCGATGAGGACCATCGCGATGAGGGTCAGGCCGAGGATGAACAGGCTAATCGAACCGTTCTCGTCCCGCGTCTCGTGGGCCGGTCGACGGCGGGAGATCACGGTCATGGCAGCCCCCTGAACCGGTCGACCGTGGAGAGGTGGCTGGCGCTGACCGGAACCGAGAGGGGCACGACGTCGCGGACGAACGCCGGCACCAAAGGCAGGGGCACCCGCACGGTGGCCGTTGTCTCGACCTGCCCGTCGGGGCGCAGGCAGGGGGTCCCGTCACAGGTGATGGTGAGGCGGCCGGCATCCTCGAAGGAGTGGTCGAGGAACGCGAGCCGTGCCGCGGCCTGGGCCCGCCCGACCGCCGCCTCGTCGGCGCCTGCGGTCACGTACGCGCGGCCGGCCTCGCGCGCTGCCTGGCTCACGGCATACGACCCGGCCTGGACGCGGGCCAGCATCATCACGAGGTAGATGAGCGGAACCAGCATGAGCACGGCGAGCACAACGAACTCGACCACGGCACTGCCGCGCTCGTCTCGGGCGACCCGGACCGAGGTGCTCACTGCGACTCCAGGAAGGCCCTGCCGACGACGTCGAGCCCGTCCTGGGGCCCGAGCAGGCCCAGCACCGGAAGCGGTGCCACCACCCGGACCTCGACGACACGCACTCCCCCGACGACGTCCCCACGGCTGGTGACCCGCCGTGCGTACCCGGGGGACAGCGACTCGCTGACCAGAGACTCGGTTCTCGCGACGCCGCTCCCTGCAGGGGCATCCGCACGAGCAGCGAGCCTGGCCCCTTCAGCGGCGCAGGAGATCAGGGTGTTGCGGGTGTGCAGCGCCAACCCCAGCTGGAACACGGTCAGGAAGAGCACGACGACCAGCACCGACACCATCGCGAAGTCGGTGACCGCCGCCCCGTGCTCGTCCCGCCGGCGTCGCATCGGGCCGGGTCAGCCCTGCACCGAGGCCAACGCGCTCTGGAACATGTCGACGAGCTGCCCCTTCGCCACCACCCACAGCGCCGTGACGATGCCTGCGGTCATCAAGGTGATGAGGACCCAGCCCGGCACGTCGCCGCGCTCGGGCCGTTGGGCAGCCCTCACGAGCTGGCGGTGGGCGGCGGCCTGCAGCCGAGCGGACAGGGTGTGGATGATCGACATCAGTCGGTCCTTCCTGGTCAGAGGGTGAATCGGAAGAGGGTGAAGCCCGGGAACACGGCGAACAGCACGGTGACCGGGAGGATCAGGAAGACGACCGGGACCATCATCGCGATCTCCTTGCGGCCGCCCGCCTCCATGAGCGCGCGCCGGCCCTCCTCCCGGACGTCCTGGGCCTGGGCGCGCAGCACCTCGGCCAGGGGGGTGCCTCGTTGCACGGCGATGACCACGCCATCGACGAATCGGCGCAGGCTTCCCAGCCCGGTTCGGTCGGCGAGGCCCTGCAGCGCCGTGGGCAGGTTCGCCCCGGCGCGGGCGTCAGCAAGGCATCGGCGCAGCTCGCCCGCGAGCTCGCCCTGGGAGAGTCGGCAGACCCGATCCAGCGCTCCGGCCGCGCCCTCACCGGCTCCCACCGCGAGGGCGAGCAGCTCGGCCACCGTCGGGAACTCCGTCAGCATCCGCGCCTCACGGCGGGCGGCGCGGCGCGACAGGAGGTAGTCGGCGCCGGTCACCCCGAGGCCCAACCCGACCGCGCTCAGCATGACGACGGTGACCACGCCGGAATCGCGCACGGCGAGCGCCAGCAGGCCACCGGCAGCGCCGACGACGGCACCGAGCGCACCCCAGAGCGCCTGCTCGGCGCGGAACCGGTCGACGTCTGCCACCAGGCCGGCGCGCGATTGCCGTCGACGCACGGACTCGGCGCCGCCCATGACGCGTTCGACCAGGTCGCCCAGGTCACGAACGACCGGGGCCGTCACGATGCCGAGAGCACCGCGGGGAGGTCGGCCGTCGTCGAGGAGGCGAGACGGCCGGGGTGCATCGCGCAGGTACGGCAGAACACGACCGGCCAAACCGTGCCGCCGGTGGCGTGGTAGGCCAACCCAGATCAGGGCCAGGCCGAGCCCCAGGGCGAATCCGAGGATGGCGCCGCTTCGTGCGAGGTCGCTCACCGCAGCACTCGTTCGTCCTCAGGCAGTCGCCCGATGCGCACCATCGCCCAGTACGCGACCGCGGTCAGTGCGCCCCCGACGGCGAGCACGGCGACTCCGGGCGCACTGGAGTAGGCCGCCACCGACTCGGGGTTCGTCGAGAGCATCGCGAGGATGAGCCAGGGCGCGGCCACGGCCAGCCTGGCGGCGTTGACGGTCCAGGACTGGCGGGTCTCGAGCTCGGCCCGGGTACGGGCGTCCTCGCGGAGGAAGCCCGACAGTGTGCGCAGGAGGTGCCCGAGGTCGGTGCCGCCGACCTCGCGGGCGATGCGCAGGCTCTCGACGAGCCGGTCACCGACCGGGTCGCTGAGCCGGTCCTTGAGCCGGTCGAGGCAGTCGTGGAAGCGGCCGGTGAGCCGGTAGTCGTCCGCGAACGCTCGGAACGGGTCTCGCAGTGCCTCCGGACCGCGGTTCCCCAGCTGCGCCAGGGCTTCGGGCAGAGCCATCCCGGCCCGAACGCCGGAGGTGATGTTGTCGACGGCCTCGGGCCACAGGTCTCGCAACCGGGAGCGGCGCCGCCGCGCCCGCGCCCGCACCACGCCGATCGGGCCGTAGGCCGCCATGGCCGCGAAGCACACCGCGATCGGGAGGACGCCCACCGCCGCCTGCACGACCGCGAGCACGAGCAGGAACGCCATGACGCTCGAGGCCAGCAGGGTACGCACGGAGAGCCCGGCAAACCCGGCCTGGACGACTTCGTCGGACAGCCGGTCGAGTGGCCCGGCCCTGCGAACCCGCGGGGCGGCTCGCTCCGGCTGCACCCAGCAGCTCCACCAGACGAGGAAGAGCCCACACCCCAGCCCGAGGCCCAGCAGCAGGCCCATCATGCGGCGGTCTGTGCGAGCAGCGCCGACAGGTCGTAGCCCGCGCGCTCGAAGCGGTCGACGTGGGGTGGGAAACCGTCCGCTCGCACCAGCTCACCGCTGCGGCGGACGAACAGGTCGGCGATCTCGACGACATCACCCTCCACGCGACCCGGCACGGCGGCGACCTCGCGGACGCTGCGACGACCGTCCCGTTCGAGCGCGGCGTGCACGACGAGGTCGATGGACGCCGCGACGGTCGGCACCACGAAGCGGGCCGACACGTTCTCACCGGCCAGCAGTGGCAGGGTGCACATCTTGGTCACGGCCTCGCGCGCGCTGTTGGCGTGGATCGTGCACATGCCGGGTAGGCCGGAGTTCAGGGCGATCAGCAGGTCCAGGCTCTCGCCCTGACGGACCTCGCCGACGATGATCCTCGACGGCCGCATCCGAAGTGCCTCCTTGACCAGGCGCCGCAGCGGGATGTCACCCGTGCCCTCGAGCGACGGCTGCCGGCACTGCATGGAGGCGACGTCACGATGGGGAATGCGGAGCTCGAAGACCTCCTCGCAGGTGACGATGCGCTCTCGCGCGGGCACCGCCGAGGCCAGGCAGTTGAGGAGGGTCGTCTTGCCTGCCTGCGTTCCGCCGGCCACCAGGACGTTCAGCCCGGACACGACAGCGGCCTCGAGAAAGCGTGCGGCTTGGCGGGTGATGGTACCGAGTCGCACGAGGTCGTCCATCGAGTCCGCCTTGACGACGAACTTCCGGACGTTGACGTACCAATGGTCGCGGGTGATGTCCGGGATGACGACGTGCAGCCGACTGCCGTCGGGCAGCACGGCATCGACGAAGGGTGAACTGAGATCGACCCGGCGGCCGGACGACTTCAGCATGCGCTCGACGAGGTCTCTCACCTGGTCGGTCGACAGCAGCGTGGTGGTCAGCTCGGCGACACCGTCACGTGCCACGAACACCCGCGACGGCTCGTTGACCCAGATCTCCTCGACCGACGGGTCGTCGAAGTACTGCTGCAACGGCCCGTATCCGGCGACGGTGTCCCACACGGCCCGCGACGCGGCGTCGACGTCGGGCAGCACCGGCATCCCGCCGAGGAGGGAGCGGTCGTCGTAGTCGGCGACCGCCTCGCGGACGAGGCGACGCACCTGGGTCTCGTCGCGCGCCGGGTCGAGCCCCGAGCGTCGAATCAGCTCGCGCACCTCGCCCTCGAGCGTCCGCACGGCGTCCACGGCCCCCCCTCCTCCCGGTCGAACCCCTCCGCCGACCAGCGACTGTCGCCATAGCCAACCCGACCGGGCTCGGTTCCGCATCCCGAGAGCGGACGGCCTGTGGACGAACCGGGTCCGGGCAGCCGGCTGTGGACAGCCGCCCGGGTGTCGGTCGAGTGGCTCGGGCGGGCCTGTGGAAAACTTCCGCCGCCCGTCGGTCGGCCTACCTACGGTGGAAGCCATGGAGATGACCCTGACAGTCCACCTGCCGCGCCGACGGCCCCGAGCGGTCGACGTCGTCGTCGAGTGGTCGGGCGGGTCGACTGCCGCTGAGCTCTGCACGGCGCTGGCGGAGCACCTCCAGGAACCGGTTCCGGGGCTGATCTGCCGGGGCGGCGCGATCAGCCCCGAGTGCCTGGTGGGGATGCCGCCGCTCCTGCACGGCGCCTCCGTCGCCGCCGCTTCCAGTTCCGCCGTCGTGCCCGCCGCCCCGCCGCCGGTGGTGGCGGGATCGGGCGGCCTCCTCGACCTGGTCGTCGTCGGGGGTCCGGATGCCGGCCGCCGCCATCCGCTGGTCCCGCCAGGTGTCCACGTGGGCCGCGCCGTCGAGGGGCTGACAGTGGCGGACGAGTCCCTGAGCCGCTGTCATCTCTTCGTCTCCGTGAGCTCGACCGGCGTCACCGTCGAGGACTGCGACTCCACGAACGGGGTCACCGTCGACGGCAACCGCGTCGTGGGCGTCCTCAGCGTCGACGCCCGGTGCGCCTTGGTGGCCGGCTCCACCACGCTGCGCATCCGGCGTGCGGGAGGAGCCGGGCCGCCGGTCAGGCTCCCGGGTGACGGCACGGTGCGCTTCAGCCCAGCCGCCGGTGCGCCGACCGGGGCCGAGGGCATCGAGGTCCCCTGTCCGGCGGCTCCACCCCGACGGCACCGGGCACGGATCCCCTGGCTGGCAGCCCTGGTGCCCGTCCCGGTGGCAGTGGCCCTGGCCGTGTTCCTCGGGCCACAGCTGCTGCTGTTCGCCGTGCTGGGGCCGGTCACCCTGCTCGGTGGCGCCCTCGGTGACCGATGGGGGTCCGGTCGCGCCCACCAGCGCGACCTGCTCGAGCACTCCGAGGCGATCGCCCGGGCCCAGGGCCGCCTCGCCGAGGCCCTGTCCAGCGAGCGTGAACGACTCGACCGCGCCCATCCCGACCCGGCCAGCGTGCTTGACGCAGCCGAGCGGCACGGGAGCGGACTCTGGCGAGGGGGCGAGATGGCGACCGTCCGGCTGGGCCTGGGCGACGTCCCCACCCGGGTGACGTGGCTGGACGGCGCCACCCGCACCCGGCCGACGGCGGCGCGTACCCCGTTCGTCATGGACCTCGGTGCGATGCCGTGCCTGGGCGTCGTGGGGCAGCCGCCGACCACCGACGCAGTCCTGGCGAACCTGGTCGGGCAGCTGTGCACGGCCCACCCACCCCACGAGCTGACGGTGTCGGTCGGGTCGACGGATCCCGGATGGGCCTGGATGCACCGGCTGCCACACGCGGCAGCGGCGCCTGCTCACCGGGCCGACGTGCCCTCGCGTGCAGCCGGGGCGCCGCCCCGTGCGGCCTTGCCCGGCGCCCGCCCGGTCCATGTCGTCGTGCTTCCCGGGCCGGGCCCCGAGTCGGCCGCCCTCGTGCGCCAGGCCCGCGAGGCAGGCCATCTTGTCCTCACGGCAGCCACCACGCGCACGGACCTTCCGTCAGGGTGCGACGCCGTGGTCACCGAGCTCGATGGCGCGCACGTGCTCGACCACCCGACCGGTCGCCAGGCGTTCGTGGCCGATCGGGTGGGGACCTGGTGGACCGATCGGCTCTCCCGAGCACTGGCGCCTCTGCGGTGCTCGGCCGACGTGCGCGGAGGTCGGCTGCCGTCGCGGCTCGCGCTCGCCGAGGCGTTGGGCGGCGTGGACCTCACCGACGCCTGGGTGGCCCACCGGTGGGCCGCCCGCCGCGCCGCGGCCGGCGACGGGGCCCGGCCCTCCCCGGCCGCCGTCATCGGGCAGAGCCCTGACGGTCCCTTCGTCCTCGACCTCGTTCGGGATGGCCCGCACGTCCTCGTCGGGGGCACCACCGGTTCGGGCAAGTCGGAGTTCCTGCGCACCCTGGTCACCTCGTTGGCCCTGTCGGCTCCACCGAGCGAGCTGACCTTCGTGCTCGTCGACTTCAAGGGTGGAGCCGCGTTCGGGCCGTGTGCGACCCTGCCCCACGTCGTCGGCCTCGTCACCGACCTCGACGACCACCTCGTGGCCCGTGCCCTGTCTTCGTTGCGGGCCGAGCTGCGACGGCGCGAGCGCCTCTTCGCTGAGGTCGGCGCCGGCGACCTGGAGTCCTACCAGCGACGCCGACGGCCCGGCACCGAGACGGTCCCCCGGCTGGTCCTCGTCATCGACGAGCTGCGAGCACTCGTCGAGGAGCTGCCGGACTTCGTGTCCGGGCTGGTTCGGCTCGCGGCGCTGGGTCGATCGCTCGGTGTGCACCTCGTCCTCGCCACCCAGCGACCCTCGGGGGCTCTCAGCGCGGAGATCCAGGCCAACGTGTCACTGCGGATCGCCTTCCGGATGCGGGACCGCTCGGACTCCCTCGACGTGCTGGACGACGACGCGGCAGCCGCCATCAGCTCCGGCACCCCCGGTCGGGGCCTGGCTCGTGGGGGCGACGGCGTGCTGAGCAGCTTCCACGCGGCGAGCACGTCGACCCGCCGGGCCCGGTGCCCGACCGGCGTCGCGGTCCGACGACCCCGGTATGACGCCGGAGCCGCAGAAACCCCCGACTCGCCCGAGGAGGAGAACTGGGATGCGGTCGAGGCGGTGCGGGGTGCGCATCGCCTCGTCGGCGGACCCACCCCCCGGGCGCCGTGGCTCGCACCGCTTCCCAAGGTCGTGCGACCTGACGACGCCGGTGCAGGACCGCGCGGGGCCGCCGGACCGAACGGAGCCTCCGGACCGAACGGAGCCTCCGGACCGAACAGGGCCGCCGGGTCGAGCGTGTCGTGGTTAACGGGCCTCGTCGACGAGCCCGACCACCAGCGGGTCTCATTGCTGTCCTGGGTGGAGTCCGACGGCACCTGGTTGCTCACTGGCGCCTCGGGGAGCGGTCGCACGACGGCGCTGCGTGCGCTGGTGCTGGAGGCGGTGACGCACGCCGGCCCTGACGCCCTGCACGTGCACGTCATCGACGCGCACGGGGCGCTCGGCGACCTGGCCCGACTGCCACACGCCGGCACCCGAGCGCGGCCGGACGACCCGCGCGCGTGCTCAGCCCTGGTGCAGCATCTGCGCGACGAGGTGGACCACCGCCTCGAGGAGTGCGGCGCTGCCCCACCCTCGAGTGCCGGGCCGGCGTGCACCCCTGAGGGCGCAGCCGAGCCGGCCCCGACCATCCTCGTGGTCGTCGACGGCTGGGACCTGCTCGTCGAGGCCCAGCCCGGGCACGCGCCCGACGAGCTGCCGGGCGAGCTCCTGCGGGTGCTACGTGACGGGCGGTCCGTGGGAGTGCTCGGGGCGATCTCCGGCGGGCGCAGCCTCCTGCACCCCAGGTGGAGCCCGGTCGGGGCCTGCTCGTACCTCCTGGGCAGCATCGACCCCTTGGATGCGGCCCTGGCCGGCCTGAGAGCCGTCGATCTGCCGCGCGACCCTCCGCCCGGACGCGCCGTTCGGGTGCACGACAAGCGCGAGGTGCACTTCACCCGGGCGACTCCGGACGACACCGTGGTGATCGCCGCCCGTGCCGGGCCGCGACCCGCAGCCGGCGGCGCGTGGCAGCACCGACCTCTTCCGAGCACGATCCGGCGACACGAGGTCCTTCCCGTGCCCTCGCTGCACCCCCGCCCCGAAGCGGGGGGCCCACCACCGGACGCCGGCATCCTCATCGGGGTCGGCGGCAGCACCAGCTCGCCCTGGCACTGGCAGCCCGCGAGTGACGGAAGGCGGCTCCTCATCGCCGGGCCACCGGCATCCGGTCGCACGAACACGCTTCGAGTGCTCGCCCAGTCGCTGTGTGCCACAGGCCGTCCCGTCGTCATCGTCGTACCGAGTCCCTCGGTCCCCATGACTGCCTGGCCGGACGGGGCCGTCGTCACGGGCGCCGAGTCCCCCGACCCGCTGATCCGGCTGCGGAGGAGCCACCCCGACCTCGTGGTGCTGGTCGACGACGCCGATCGGCTCGGTGACGCCGCTGTCGTCCCCGTGATCCGCGAGATCGTCGGGCTGGCGGACCGCGACGGCGGCCTCGTGGTGGTAGCGACGACCTCCGCGGAGGTCGTCGCCCGCTTCCGCGGCATCGACATCGACGTGGCCCGGCACCGCACCGGCATCCTGTTGAGCCCGGTCACAGCCGACCGCGACGTCCTGGGCGCACCCGTTCCCGACGGCATCCCGCGGTTGCCCGGTCGCGGCGTGTTCGCCTGCCACGGCACGACCACCGAGGTGCAGGTCCTGCTGGCCGAGGAGTCAGCCGGGGGCGTCGCTCCCGGGGAGCACCTCGATGTCGGGCTCACGGGCCACCCACGCTGCGCCGATCGTGAGCAGTGCCACCACGATCACCACCCAACCGACCAGCACCCGGTTGCCCTGCACGAGGCTGAGGCCGACCGGCAGGAGCAGCACGTCCCACACGATGGTGGGCGTGCGTGGCCACGTTCCGGTCCCGAGCCAGCCGCGCGCCAGGGCGCCGAGGCCGAGCGCGCCGAGAAGGATCAGCAGAGCCGACATCAGCACGCGGGCGGCGTCGCTCCCCTCGCCCAGCGCGAGCTCGACGACGTAGTAGGCGGCGAAACCGGCCAGGGCCAGAGCCTGAACTCCGGTGAGCAGTGCGGCGAGGCGACGGGGGCCGCGTGAAGGGGGCTCTTGCACGGCATCCACCCTAGTCAGCGGGGTGGGGAACACTCACGCCCCCCGTGTCCGTTGAGCGGAGGTACCACCCGGCCGTTCCTCTGCTTGTCGGGACACTCACACGCCCGTTTCCTTCACGGACTGGGACGGTCCCGGTAGTGTGGCCGAACGGACGTCTGTGCTGTAGACGTCCGTTCCGGCTGCGATGGCGCAACCAGCGGCGCCTGCGGCCACCCCGAACAGGCGCCGATCCGACTGCACGACCCCTGACAAGGAGCACCCCGCATGGACTGGCGCGATCGCGCTGCCTGCCTCGACGAGGACCCCGAGCTGTTCTTCCCCATCGGGAACACCGGCCCGGCGATCGCTCAGATCGAGGAGGCCAAGGCCGTGTGCCGGCGGTGCGAGGTGGTCGACACCTGCCTGAAGTGGGCCATCGAGTCGGGTCAGGACGCCGGCGTCTGGGGCGGCATGTCCGAGGACGAGCGCCGTGCCCTCAAGCGCCGCAACGCCCGGGCCCGCCGCGCCGGCTGACCACCCGGCCGACCATCGGACGGCGCGCCCTCAGTGCAGCGGGCGAAGCCGGCAGACGAACTCCACCCGGGTGCCGCTCGGCTCGTTGTTCTCCCAACGGATGCGGCCCTTGAGGTCGCTTGCCAGCGACGTCACGATCCGCGTCCCCAGACCCGCGAGCACCGGCCGGAATCCCGCCGGCAACCCCACCCCGTCGTCGGTGATCACCACGGTGAGCTGTTCCTCGCCGCTGTCGAGCGTCTGACGGGTCACCGCCACCTCGACCTTGCCGTCACGGTCCTCGAGGCCGTGCTCGACGGCGTTCTGCACCAGCTCGGAGACGATCATCGCGAGCGCGGTGGCGTCCTCGGCCCGCATCCGCCCGAAGCTGCCGACGAACGTCGACTCCACCTGGTGCTCCCGGGTGGCGATGTCGACGACCGCGCGCAGCCCCCGCACCGCGATCTCGTCGAAGTCGACCGTCTCGTCGAAGCCCTGGCTCAGCGTCTCGTGCACCAGCGCGATCGTGCCGACCCGCCGCACGGCCTCCTCGAGCGAGGCGCGGGCGGCGTCATCGGTCACGCGCCGGGCCTGCAACCGCAGCAGGGCCGCCACGGTCTGCAGGTTGTTCTTGACCCGGTGGTGGATCTCGCGGATGGTCGCGTCCTTGGTCAGCAGCTCCTGCTCGCGTCGCCGCAGCTCGGAGACGTCACGCACCAACAGCATCGCGCCCTTGCGCACGCCGCCCAGGGTGAGCGGGATGGCGCGCATCGTGATCGTGGCACCCGCCGTCTCGACCTCCGAGCGCCACGCCGCCCGGCCGGTTGCCACCACGGCCAGGGACTCGTCGACGTTCGCGCCGCTGCGCGAGACGAGGTCGGTGACGACCTGGGCGAGCACCTCGCCCACCACGTCGCCGACGTGCCCCATCCGGTGCACCGCAGAGACGGCGTTCGGGCTGGCGTACTTGACCAGGCCCTCGGCATCGAGGTGGATGACGCCGTCGCCGACACGCGGGGCGCCGCGCCGCATCCCCGTCGGGGCGGACGTCGAGGGGAACTCACCGGCAGCGACCATCCGCATGATCGAGTCTGCGAGGTCGCGGTAGGTCAGCTCCAGCCTGCTCGGGGTGCGCCCGCCGGTGAGGTTCGCGTGCCTGGTGACGACTGCGATGGCGCGGCCACCGCGCACGACGGGCACGGCATCCTCGCGGATCGACATGTCGTCGCGGATCGTGGGAACCGCAGTGTCCACCAGGCGGAAGGAGCGTGCCGCCTCGTCGAGCATCGAGGCCCGGGAGCGGCTCGACGTGCTGCCGACGATGTCGTCGTAGAAGACCATCGGCCCGGTGTTGGGCCGCACGTGCGCGACCGCCCGCCAGCCGTCCATCCCACCCCGTACCCACAGCACCAGGTCGGCGAAAGACAGGTCGGCGAGAAGCTGCCAGTCACCGGCGAGCAGGTGCAGCCACTCCGACTCCGCCGGCTCCAGGGCCGTCGTGTCGCGCAGCATCTCGGCGAGGGTGCTCACGCGCGCCACCCTAGGACACCGCCCGAGCCCTGATGCCAGTCGCCCACCCCAGGCGTACCCCCAGTGACCTATTGGTCGATCTGGGTACAGGGCACCCGTACCCCCAGTGACCTATTGGTCGATCTGGCGACGGTCAGGTGCTGGCGCCGACCCGGATGACCGAGCGCAGCGTGCGCAGGGCCACCGACAGCGCCGCGATGTTCGGGGTGTCCAGGCGGCGGATCGCCGACAGGGCCGTCTTGCTGCGCTGCACCGAGTCCTTGTTCGCCCTCTCCCAGGCCTCCCACTGTGCGGCGGGCTCGGCGTCGGCGGCGCCGACCTCGATCACCGAGCGGGTCAGCGACTCGAGCACGGAGTAGAGGTCGTCACGGAGCGCCCCGCGCGCCAAAGCGTCCCAGCGGTCGTCGCGCGGCAGGCCGGTGACCTTGCCGAGCATCGCGTCGATGCCGAACCGCTCCGAGACCAGGTAGTACAGCGGCGCCACGTCGATCGGCGCGCGGCCGGTGTCGGTCGCGATGTCGACGATGTCGAGCAGGGAGTACCAGTCGAGCAGGGAGGCCGCGCGCACGGCGAGCTCGTCGGGCACACCGGCCTTGGTCAGCTCGGCCGCCCTGCGCTCGAGGCGGCGCTTCTCCTCGCCGCGCAGCAGCGCCGGCACCTGGGTGCGCAGGTCGCGCACGATGCCGGAGAAGCGCTCGATCTCGGCGCCGATGTCCAGGGTCGACGGCCGCGCGGTGAGGAACCACCGCACCGAGCGGTCGAGCAGCCGGCGGAACTCGAGGTAGAGCGCGGTCTGGGCGGATGTGCCCACGACGTTGTCGAGCGCTTCGACCTCGCGGACGTAGTCGGCCAGGCCGAACACCTCGCGGCACACGACGAACGCCCGGGTGACCTGCTCGGGGGTCGCCCCGGCCTCCTCCTGCGCCCGGAACGCGAAGGTGATGCCGCCGCGGTTGACCATCGAGTTGACGACCGCGTTGGTGACGATCTCACGGCGCAGGGGGTGACCCGCGAGCTCACCGGAGTAGTGCTCGCG
>Ga0335397_10001399_pt1 | contig 32878 bp, 34 predicted proteins | sample MAT04_FD_205740 | JGI IMG/M metagenome (GOLD analysis project Ga0335397, IMG submission 205740) | Freshwater microbial communities from Lake Fryxell liftoff mats and glacier meltwater in Antarctica - MAT-04 (spades assembly) (version 2) ... | reverse complement strand
CCCCCATCTTGACGCGATCGACTCCTGAGGGAGCGCGGGATTATTTGGTGCCGAGTCGGGTGAATCCGAGTGAGTTTTATGCGTTGCCCCAGTCGCCGCAGTTGTTTAAGCAATTGCTGATGGTGTCAGGGTTCGATCGCTATTATCAAGTTGCGCGCTGCTTTCGGGATGAAGACTTACGAGCCGATCGCCAGCCAGAGTTTACGCAGCTCGACATGGAAATGAGTTTCATGTCGCAAGAGGAGATTCTGGCATTGAATGAGGCGTTAGTTTGCCACATTTTTAAGCAAGTTAAAGGGATTGATTTACCCACGCCTTTTCCGCGCTTGACTTATGCTGAGGCGATGGAGCGCTACGGTTCTGATAAGCCGGATACGCGTTATGGGCTAGAGCTGGTAGATGTTTCTGATTTGGTGCAGGATTCGGGCTTTAAGGTGTTTTCGGGCGCGATCGCCAGTGGCGGCATCGTCAAAGTTTTGCCGATTCCTGGGGGTAACGAAGCAATTTCTAACGTGCGGATTAAGCCGGGTGGAGATTTATTTAGAGAAGCGAGTGAAGCGGGCGCGAAGGGGCTGGCGTATATTCGGGTGCGGGAAGATGGCGATATCGACACCATTGGGGCGATTAAAGATAATTTAACTGAAGCGCAAAAGCAAGAACTACTGAGCCGGACAGGGGCGCAACCTGGGCATTTGCTGCTGTTTGGGGCAGGAGATGCGCCGACGGTAAACAAGACGCTCGATCGACTGCGTCAAGTGGTAGCGCGGGAGCTTAACTTGATTGATCCTGAGAAAATTAATCTGCTGTGGATTACCGAGTTCCCGATGTTTGAATGGAACGCGGATGAGAAGCGTTTCGAGGCTTTGCATCATCCCTTTACGGCTCCCTTCCCAGAGGATGCTCATGACCTGAAAACGGCGCGGGCACAGGCGTATGACATTGTGTTTAATGGGTTTGAAGTCGGCGGCGGCAGTTTGAGGATTTATCAGCCGGAGATGCAAAAGCAGGTGTTTGAGGCGATCGGGCTATCGGATGAAGAGGCTCAAAACAAGTTTGGCTTTTTGCTGGAGGCATTTGAGTTTGGCACGCCGCCCCACGGGGGCATTGCTTACGGGCTAGACCGTTTGGTGATGTTGTTGGCAGGCGAGGAGTCGATTCGAGATGCGATCGCTTTCCCCAAAACTCAGCAGGCTCGTTGTTTGTTGACCAATGCGCCTTCGGAGGTAGATAGTAAGCAGCTTAAGGAGTTGCACATCTCTACCGTTAGCAAGCCAAAGACTTGAGGAGCAAACGGTCAGAATCAAGCTGAGTCTCGGTTCTGACCTAGCCTTTCTCTCAAGATTTCTTCCATTTTTTGGAAGTCTTCCTCTGTTTTGGGATAGGGATACATCGGAGAATTCGGATCAATTCGATCGATTAGTGCTTCGATCGCGTCATCGTCTTTGGGATTAGCCAAAACATGATTTCTTAGTTCTTGACGACTCATTTGGCTGAAGTTAGGTTTCTTCACGGGCAAACCTCCCAATACCATCGGGATAGATAAGAATTTCCATACTTTCAGTTATGCCTGCCAGAACAAAAACGATTTTCGTTTTTGGGTTACGTCGAAAAACGTGGATGGGCTGGAAGCCGTTGGAAAGCATTTGACATACTCTAACGCAAGCGAAGGCTTATTCAATTGTTGGCATATACCAGTATTTGCATAATAGCGAATCCTAACAATACCCTAAACCCATGACCTACTCATCTTCGACCATTGCCGCGATCGCCACTGCCATTGTGCCGCAACAAGGCAGCGTTGGTATTGTGCGCTTGTCGGGATCACAGTCAGTGGCGATCGCCAAAACTCTTTTCTATAGTCCGGGTCATCAACCTTGGGAAAGCCACCGGATACTCTATGGATATGTGCGTCATCCTCAAACCCAGCAGTTGGTAGATGAGGCTCTGCTATTGCTGATGCTCGCCCCCCGTTCTTATACCCGTGAGGATGTAGTGGAGTTTCATTGCCACGGAGGAATTATGGCAGTGCAGCAGGTTTTACAGCTTTGTTTGGAGCAAGGGGCAAGGCTGGCAGAACCTGGAGAGTTCACGCTGCGGGCGTTTTTAAATGGGCGACTAGATTTGACTCAAGCCGAGAGTGTGGCGGATTTGGTGGGGGCACAGTCTCCCCAGGCGGCTCAAACGGCGATCGCCGGACTCCAGGGCAAGTTGGCACAGCCAATTCGTCAGCTTAGATCGAATTGCTTGGATATTTTGGCAGAAGTGGAAGCCCGAATTGATTTTGCTGATGATCTGCCGCCCTTGGACGAAGAGCAGGCAAAGCTAGATTTAGCGAGGGTTTTAGCGGAAGTTGAAAAGATTTTGGCGACGGCAGATCGGGGGCAGCTATTGCGCACGGGGCTGAAAGTGGCGATCGTTGGTCGCCCGAATGTGGGTAAGTCGAGCTTGTTGAACGCTTGGAGCCGGAGCGATCGCGCCATTGTCACCGATCTACCCGGAACAACGCGGGATGTGGTGGAATCGCAGCTTGTGGTGGGTGGAATTCCGGTACAGGTGTTGGACACGGCTGGCATTCGGGAGGCGATGGATGCGGTTGAGCAAATTGGAGTGGAGCGATCGCGCGCTGTAGCCCAAGCGGCTGATTTGGTTTTGCTGACCATTGATGCGCAAGTAGGTTGGACGGATGCCGATCAAGCCATTTACGAATCGGTGAAGCATCGTCCGTTGATTTTAATCATTAATAAAATTGATTTGGTAGGTAGTCGAGATCTCTCAACGCTCCCGATCGCCTCGCAGGTGAAGACGATCGCCGCTCAAGGGACAGGAATCGAAGAGTTGGAGCAAGCTATCTTAGAGGCTGCCAAGTCAGGAAACTTGCAAGCAGCAAATTTAGAGGTGGCAATTAATCAACGACAAGCGGCAGCTTTGATGCGGGCAAAGATCGCTTTGATCGATGTGGGAGGGGCGATCGCCGAGCAACTACCCCTCGACTTTTGGACAATTGATCTCCGCACTGCTATTCAGGCTTTAGGAGAAATCACCGGCGAGGAACTCACAGAATCAGTTCTAGGCCAAATCTTCAGCAGATTTTGTATCGGAAAATAAAATCTTTCCCAAGGAGTTACTCTCGTCAAAATAAATGTAGCCGAATCTACAGCAGGTTCAATACAGCACCCCGCCTTTACCGGGTAGTCATTTGATAGATGAGTTTAGGTTGATCGATCAAAGAATCCAAACGCTTTTGGGTTAATGAATAGAAAAACTCAATCTCTTGCTCTGCACTCTCCCTCAAACGGTGGCACAAGGTAGGGGCGATCGCATTGTAGGTTTCTACAGCGCTCTCTAGCAGATCAAAAATTTCGTTAAGAGGAACATCTTCATACTGAGATGCCTGGGATTTCAGAACCTCTTTGGCGTTGAAATTAAGAGGCTGCGTTGCGATTAATTCTAAGGTGCTGAAGTCATTGTCTATCATGTTCTCTAGCCAAAAAGGGATGATTATTCTTTAGAGGATTCTATTTCTAGATGATCAGTCCGCAAACATAGAACACAGGCACACGAACTTGGACAGGGAAGACCGAATGAAGCTTAGACGCTCAGGTGAGTAGAGGTTGGTCAATCCAATTTGAAGATGACTCAGAATATTTCTGTTGCATAATCTTGTGGATTAGCCTTCCTAAGAGCTACATAGCACGCAAAGGATAGTTCTCTTGAGCTTGAGGTTTCTGATCAGTAAAACCCTCCTGATGTCTAATCTACCTACTGAAATGACTAAACGGTTCGATAAACACCCTTAGCTTTCTTTATTAGTGACCTGCATCACTTCAGTACTAGTGCGGAGTCTATATACAAACCCTATATATTTTTAACGAACAAAAAGCCCCCCGGTTCTCTGAAGAAGCGGAGGGCTAATCGTAATAATCGCTTTTTATCGATCGACTGAACCCATAATGATGTCGATACTGCCCAAGATGGCAATCATGTCCGCGACCTTCATCCCTCGCAGCAAATGAGGGAGAATTTGCAGGTTATTGAAATCTGCTGCCCGAATTTTCCAGCGCCAAGGAAAGACATTATCGTCACCAATAATATAAATTCCTAGTTCACCTTTGCCACTCTCAACGCGGACATAATGTTCACCTTTAGGAATTTTGAAGGTAGGTGCAATCTTTTTGCCAATAAACTGATAGTCAAAGCTGTTCCACTCTGACTTAGGCCCCGCAGTCATCCGCTTAGCTTCCAGGTTTTCGTAAGGGCCACCCGGTAGACCTTTAAGGGCTTGATACAGAATCTTGACAGACTCACGCATTTCCTGAATTCGGACAACGTAACGGGCAAAGCAGTCGCCTTCAGTTGCCCACTGCACATCCCAGTCAAAATCGTCGTAGCACTCGTAGTGATCGACCTTGCGCAAATCCCATTGAACGCCTGATGCCCGCAGCATTGGACCTGAAAGCCCCCAGTTAATGGCTTGATCGCGGGTAATGGTGCCAATACCTTCAATGCGGCGGCGGAAGATCGGGTTATTGGTGATGAGCTTCTCGTATTCATCCACCTTGGGTAGGAAGTAGTCGCAGAAGTCTTCACATTTATCAACCCATCCGTAGGGTAGGTCTGCGGCGACTCCACCAATGCGGAAATAGTTGTTGTTGACCATGCGGTATCCGGTGGCGGCTTCCCACAGGTCATAAATCAGCTCTCGTTCGCGGAAAATGTAGAAGAAGGGGGTCTGTGCGCCTACGTCTGCTAGAAAAGGCCCTAGCCACAGCAGGTGGTTGGCTATCCGGTTGAGTTCTAGCATGATCACTCGGATGTAGCTGGCACGCCTGGGTACAGCAATGTCGGCAAGCTTTTCGGGGGCGTTGACCGTGACCGCTTCGTTGAACATGCCTGCGGCGTAATCCCAACGACTAACGTAGGGTACGTACATGACGTTAGTGCGGCTTTCGGCAATTTTTTCCATACCTCGGTGCAGGTAGCCAATGACTGGCTCACAGTCTACTACGTCTTCGCCGTCTAGGGTGACGATAAGCCGCAATACCCCGTGCATAGAAGGGTGGTGAGGACCCATGTTGATGACCATGGGTTCGGTCTTAGTTTCGATCATTGTCATAAATGAACTATCTCCCACGCTAAGGGTCTGGGTGCTGCGCCGATTCGACTTCTTATTGATTATAGAGAGTCTGTTGCCAGAAACCTAGGTAATTGATTGATTTGAATTGTCGCTTTAATAGAAGATGCTAAAGGGCGGAAATTATTGAGGCTTTATGCAGGTAACTGAGTTTGTTCACATCCCGGTGCTGAGCCAGGAAGTGATTGAGGGGCTGGCGCTGAGAGCGGGCGGGCATTATTTGGATGCCACAGTGGGAGGTGGCGGGCATAGTCGGTTGATTTTAGAGGCAATGCCTGATGTGCGGGTGACGGCGTTGGATCAAGATGAACAGGCGATCGCCGCTGCCCAACTAAAGCTAGCAGAGTTTGGCGATCGCGCCCAATTCCACGCCACTAACTTTGCCGACTACGATCCCGGCGACCAGTTATTTGATGGCATCCTTGCCGATCTAGGAGTGAGTTCTGCCCAGTTCGACATTCCCGAACGCGGCTTTAGCTTTCGCCATGAGGCAGCTTTGGATATGCGAATGGATCAGCGGCAAGATTTGACGGCAGCGGATTTGATTAACACTTGGGAAGAGGTCAAAATCGCAGAGGTGATCTATAAATATGGCGAAGAACGGCTATCGCGCCAAATTGCCCGCCGCATTGTCGAGCGCCGACCGTTCGAGACAACAACAGCCCTGTCAGATACAATCTTTCATGCCGTTCCTCGCTCTTATCGCTATGGACGCATTCACCCAGCGACTCGAACATTTCAGGCATTGCGGATTGCAGTGAATCGGGAGTTGCAAGTACTAGAGACGTTTTTAAGTCAGGCTCCGCGCTGGCTAAAGCCGGGGGGAAGGCTGGTAATTATTAGCTTCCATAGTTTGGAAGACCGGATTGTGAAGCATACGCTGAAAGAATCGCCAGATTTGAAGGTGTTGACGAAGAAACCGATGATTGCGGGGGAAGAAGAGTTGAAGGTGAATGGGCGATCGCGATCGGCAAAGCTGCGGGTGGCGGAGCGATTCTAAACTGATATCACTCCCCATACATTTCTGTAATCAATTGCCTCAGATGACCTGTAATCGACTTTGCCATTGAGGGTGAAGCTTAGAAGTCAAAGGACAAATAACAATCGTTTCTAAGTAGCGATTCATTTCGTTTTGGCTAACGATCATAACAGGGCGCGTTTTGCTAATTTCAGCGCCTACTGTAGGGTTTAGCTCTGCCAGATAAATTTCGTATCGCTTAGGCATCAAACTCATCGTGCTCTAGTCCATCCAAAAGAGCATCGTCAAAGTCTGCCCAGTCTTGTTGCTCTGCGGCGATCGCTTTGTACGTCTCTTCCCAAGAGAGCTTAGAACTCCCTTGGCTTTTTAGAAGAATCCCCTGTTCGGTTTCTTCTAAAAGCAAAGAATCTGCAAATCCATATTTTTGCAAAATCGACTTCGGCAACCTGATACCTTTGGAGTTCCCGATTGAAATCAGTCTGACATTTCGACTACGGGACTGGTTTTCCATAAACTGATAAATTTGCATTACTGTAATTACAGTAATGCAAGAATCGGTTCGTGGGCAAATATAGAACTATTTCCCTTTCATCATTACCTGTTCCACAAAATTCGTATAAATATCGCCCTTAACAAATTCTGGAGATTCTAAAACTTTTTGGTGAAAACCAAGAGTAGTCTTTAGCCCAGTAATGGCACACTCCCGCAATGCCCGCTTCATCCGCTCGATCGCCATCGGGCGATCTTGTCCCCACACAATCAGTTTGCCAATCAGGGAATCGTAATAGGGTGGAATTTCGTAATCGGTGTAAACGTGAGAATCCATCCGAACACCAGGGCCGCCGGGCGGTAAGTAAGCGCTAATGCGACCGGGGCTAGGGCGAAAGTTGTGGTCGGGGTCTTCGGCATTAATGCGGCACTCGATCGCATGACCGCGAAATTCCACTTGATCTTGGGTGAACTGAAGTTTTTCGCCTTGGGCAATGCGAATTTGTTCGGCAATTAAGTCCAGCCCTGTAATCATTTCTGTGACCGGATGCTCAACCTGAATCCGGGTATTCATCTCCATAAAATAGAAGTTGCCCGACTGGTCTAACAAAAACTCGACTGTCCCTGCTCCCACGTAATTAATGCCCTTGGCAACTCGCACTGCTGCTGCACCCATTTTTTTGCGGAGGGAAGGGGTAAGGGCTGGGCTAGGCGCTTCTTCAAGAAGTTTTTGGTGACGGCGCTGAATCGAGCATTCCCGCTCTCCCAGGTGAACCACATGACCGTGACTATCTGCCAAAATTTGAAACTCAATGTGGCGGGGGCGTTCCACAAACTTTTCCATATAAACGCCAGAGTTGCCAAAGGCGGCTTCGGCTTCACCTTGGGCTGCCATGTAGGATTTTATCAAGTCTTCGGGATAGCGAACGAGGCGCATCCCTTTGCCGCCGCCGCCTGCTGTGGCTTTGATCATGACGGGGTAGCCGATTTGTTTAGCAACTGCGATCGCCTCTTGCTCATCGGCAATCAGTCCATCGCTGCCGGGCACAATCGGTACTCCTAGCCGCTGCATCGTTTCTTTGGCAGTAGATTTATCGCCCATTGAGCGCATAGATTCGGGCGAAGGCCCAATAAAAACAATTTGGTGATCGGCGCAGATTTCGGCAAAACGGGCATTTTCTGCCAAGAAGCCGTAGCCGGGATGAATGGCTGTAACGTTGCGGGTTAGAGCTGCTGCAATGATGTTAGGAATGTTGAGATAGCTTTTGCTGCTGGGCGGTTCGCCAATACAAACGGCTTCGTCGGCGAGCTGAACGTGGAGGGCATTGCGATCGGTGGTGGAATGGACTGCAACCGTGGCGATGCCCATTTCTTCACAGGTGCGGAGGATGCGAAGGGCAATTTCCCCTCGGTTGGCAATCAAAATTTTGTCGAAACGCATTGTTATAGAGCTGAGATGAAGGATGGGAAGCGCTACAGCAAAGATCGGGCAACCTCTGCTAAGAAAATGCAGCATGATACCGCTAGTCTCAGATTCTACCGTGGGATGTCCTTCCTCCAACCACAGGGTCTAGATCAAGGGGAATGAGTTCTCCGACATGAGTTAGATTTTAGTAGAATCAACTCCCAGATCTCGCAACTTGTTAGCGTTCTTCTTCTGCTCGTTAGAGTTGGGCAGGAAGTGGAATGGGCGATCTCTTTGAGATACCCTTAAGGAATCGAGATGGCACAATTATATAGATAGCAACCTACGGTAAGACCGTCATGACCTTACGAGAAGACCTGCTGAACCTGATTAAAACTTTATCCGATGAGCAACTAGCTATTTTGATGCCGCTCGTTTTATCTATCCGTGGTAAAGAGCCAGAAGCTTTTTCCAGTGAAACCTCCCAGGCTTATCAAGATTGGATAAGTACTGAAAACGACATATATGACGAGATTTTTACTAATGACCTGGCAACGCGGTGATGTTGTGTTGTGCCGCGTGCCTCTGCCGTCCACGCAGCTACAGCAGTTTAAGATTCGCTCTGCCGTCGTTGTTTCGGCAAATCTATTGAATCAGACATCCAATGATGTCATGGTCGTTCCCTGTACTTCCAATACTCGGCGACCTCTAGCCACAACGCAATACCTGGTTAGGGATCTGCATTGAAATAAAGTCCCAATAGGATGCGTTAGCTTTCTAGCCCCCTAAATCCCCCAATTCTGGGGGACTTCCGAGCCTTTCAAAGTCCCCCAGAATTGGGGGATTTAGGGGGCAGATCGGGACGTTATTTCATTGCTACTCCCTTACAGGCGCTGAAATTAGTATGGTAGGCATCAGAGTTGAATCCATTATTCGCTGTGAATCAATCTTCACGTTAAATCAGTCAATGGTTTTGAGAAAACTAGGTTGCTTGAATGCGGAAATGCTTAATCATATCAATCGTGGTCTGATGATAGCTTTAGCGCTCTAAAAATAGAGAAAAAATAAAAACATAGGGCTAGAGCTTTGAACCCTCAATCTTCAGCCTGGAATAACTTCCACAACCTCAGACTCAAAATCCAAACCTCTAGCCCCTAATTTTTAGAGCTGGAAACTTACTCAGCAGTTGCCAGCTCTGTGCTGCCCCGTGTTTTGCGGCGGGTGAGCGTGTTGAAGAGCAACATCCCGATCGCCTTCACCAGATTGCCTTCTAGTTCTTGGAACATCGTCATGTTTAAGCCAAACGCATCATTGGCTTCTTCCACAATCCGGTCTGCGTCTGCTTCATCTAGAGGCATGGCATCAAGCGCCTGACGGTAGCTGGCTTTGAAAGCTTTTTCATCAGGAATTTGTTCAAACTCGTAAAAGGCTGTGCCTTCGCCCTCAACCAGGTTCATGCCGCGCTGCGCAATGCCTTTGAGAATTTGACCGCCCGATAGGTCGCCCATGTAACGAGTATAGGAGTGAGCGATCAAAAGTTCGGGGGCAGTTTTGGCGATTTCTCGAATGCGATCGACGTAAGCCTTACCTGCGGATGAAAGCACGACTTGATCACGCCAGTTGCTGCCGTAGTAGTAGAACAAATCTTGCTCTAAGCTGACTTTGCGATGCAGCTCAGGAAAGTTAATTTTTGAAATGACTGGATTTTGCGCCAGGTGTTCCATCTCTTCTTCCATTGCCGAATAGACAAAGTAGAGGTTGCCAACCAGCTTACGGTAGGAGCTTTTCTCTACCACGCCTTTGAGAAAGCATTTGACGAAACCAACGTTTTCTGCTGCTGTGTGGGCTTTCTTGGTGCCTTCTTTCAGCTTGATTGCTAAATTGACCATGCTAAATTCCTTACTAAAACTACCTAACGTTGACAAAAGGTGATGTTCTTCTGCGGAACAATCGAATGCTGACTAACGGCTCGATTAGCCCCCAACTTGTTAGAGTAATCTGATTCGATGAGCGTTTCTGTTAAAAAATCTTACGAGAAGGTGGCGTTCTGTGAGCAAGCAACCCCTTTCGGGCATCTCGAAGCGCGCGCTTTTGTTAATTAACCCCCATGCGCGACGGGGCGAGGCGTCTCGGCTACAAGTGACGCAGCGTTTACAGGAATTAGGCTTGGATTTAGTCGAAGAATCGGCTGAAGATCCAGGAAAATTGCCTGAGCTGATTCGGAAGTATGGCGATCGCGTCGATCGCGTCATTATTGGGGGTGGCGATGGCACGGTGAATGCGGCGATCGCTGGGCTGCTAGACACCCATCTGCCCGTAGGCGTAATTCCTCTAGGCACCGCCAATAATCTGGCTCGCACCTTGGGCATTCCTCAGTCGCCGCTCGCAGCTTGCGAGGTGATTGCGCAGGATTGGACGCGATCGATTGATTTGGGTTGGGTCAACGGAAACTATTTTTTAAACGTGGCGGGGTTGGGTTTGAGTGCCAAAATCAATCAACGGGTGCCGAAACAATTCAAGCGACGCTGGGGAGTCATTGCTTATGCAGTGACTGCCTTCAGGCTGATTTTAAAACAGCGACGGTTTCACGCAGAAATCTGTTGCGATGGTGAAGTGATTCAGGTGAAAACCTTACAAATTACGGTGTGTAACGGGCGCTTTTATGGCAGCGGCTTAACGGTGGCTGCCGATGCGGATATTGATGACCATCGGCTGGATTTATGCAGCCTAGAGATAGATCACTGGTGGCAGGCTTTAGGGCTAATTCCTTCGGTGTTCCGGGGAGAGTATGCGACGGAGCAGGGGATGCGGCTATTACAAGGACGGGAGATCGAGATTTTTACTCGCAAGGTTCGACCGATTGATACTGATGGCGAGATTACAACTCAGACTCCGGCAACGTTTCGGGTGATTCCTGGGGCGATCGCGGTGTATGTGCCAAAATTGCGGTCATGAGATCGGCGGGAGTGCCGACATCTAAGTAGGAGCCGTTAGGGAAGGGGACGGCTTCGACCTGTAAGCCCGACTGAATGCTGGCTTGAATGACATCGCCGATAGGGATTTCTTGGGCGGGATTGGGAATGGCGGCAAGATAATCATGCAGGAATTGGGTGAAGCGAGGTGTCCAGAGGGCGATCGCCCACATGTATTTCAGCTCAAAATTCCGGGGCAATTCAGACATTTTAGGCTTTTCAATAATCTGCCGGACTCGCCCAGAGTCGTCAAAATCCACCATTCCAGCTTTCCAATAATGCTCAGTAGGAAACAAGCCCAGCACCACATCGGCTTGGCTTCTAGACTGGCGAACAATGAGATGAGCGTAGGCATCGGCGGGTTCAAACAGAATATCGGGGAAGCCGATCGCCACCAGAGCATTCTGCACAAACGGGTACGCCTGATTGAGCGTATAAGGCACACCGTGGGGCACATGAACAGTGAGATAGCCGATGGGCAGATCTAGCATGGCGCCATCGCCAAAATATGCTGGAATATCCCACTTGCCGGGACGCAAGATAAAGAAGGCTTTTGTGATGCCCGATCGCCGCATCTTTTCCAATAAATAGTGGGCAACGACCTTGGGTTTTAAGCCGCTGTCTGTGGCACGAAAGCCAACGGGATAAAGCTCTTTGCTGAGGGGCAGAGGAGAAAGGCGAGTCGCTTGTCCGCCTGCGGGCAGCAGAGCAATGATATCGGGCTGAGAAGGGAATTCTGGGTTATTGGGCATGATTTGAGCATCGTTACTTTTGATGGAGTCAAGGGAAATCTAGGGCTGTAGCTTTTGTAGAACGCAAACCCTAAATTCTTCCTCAACTGGTTCTCTTTCAATCCTAATAGCGCCCCACCGTGGTCAAGACAAAGCCTAAAAACAAGCCTAAGAAAGGCAAAAAGAAGAAAGGTCGGAAAGCGGCTGAACCTGGACTTAGTTTAAAGGAGCAGTTGGCGCAAAAACGTCAAGCCGATCGCCTTCGCAAAGAGTTCATCAGTTTTACGGCTTCGGCATTGGGGTTTGCTCTATTGATGGGCGGGTTAGCGGCGATCGCTGGGGGACTAAAAGCAGCAGTGGGGGCGATCGTTGCCATCCTCACGATCTCCCTGTCGTTCAAATATCCTCGCCAAGCTCTATGGTCGTTCCTCATCTATTTACCGCTGGGAGGAACAGTAATTTACGCGCTGGGTAACAGTCCGATTCTTCAATTAGCAAAGGAAGGGTTTTACATTCCTGCCCTGCTGGGGGTAGTGCAATACTGTCGCCGGGAAAAACTGCCCATCCTGATTCCTAAGCAATTAATTGTGCCGATGGGAATCATGTTGACCTGTTGCGTTCTGACGCTGCTGTTTGTCAATGGTTACCAGCAGTTTGTGACTAAACCTGGAGGGGTGCCGCTGGGTTTGGGCATTTTTGGCATCAAAATTTTGTTGGGCTACGCGCCGCTGATGGTGTGTGCTTACTATTTACTGCGCGATCGCCAGGATTTTTTGTTTTTGATGCGGCTGTCGTTGCTATTGATCATCTTTTGCTGTGGGCTGGGGCTGATTCAATACCTGATGCTGTTGACTGGAATCTGCCAGGGAACTCGATTAGCTGAAGGTAGCGATTTGTTTCGAGCATCTTTAGGAGCGCGATGCTTTGTGGGTGGATCGTTACTTTACAGTCCTTCTCAGGGCGTTATTCGTCTGCCTGGAACCTTTGTTGCGCCTTGGCAGTGGGGCTGGTTCCTCATTGCTAGTGCGTTTATTGCTTTTCCGACTGCGTTTAATGATCCCAAACCAACATGGCGAATTTTAGGGCTGGTTGGCTTGGGTGCAGTTTTTGTCATGGCGGTAGTATCGGGGCAGCGAATTGCGTTGGCGCTGGTGCCCGTGGTAGTAGCAGTGCTGCTGATTTTTACGGGGCAGATTGCTAATTTGAAGCGGTTCTTGCCGATCGCCATCGGGCTAGGTTTGGCGTTGGGGATAGGAGCGGTCAATAATGCGGCGACTGTGCAGGAGCGCATTGATAGCTTTATGAGCCGATGGAATGCTTCTCCGCCTTACGATTTTATTTTGCAGCAGTTTCAGTGGTCACTAGCGCGAGGCGGTTTTCTAGGAAGGGGGTTAGGGAGGGCGACAAATTCAGGACGGTTTTTAGGAGAGACGGTGCTGGTTGAGACTTATTATCCCAAGCTAATTTATGAGATTGGGATTTTAGGGACAGTGGCGTTTCTGATCTTGGTGACAACTTTAACAATCGTCACGTTTAAGGCGTATCGTTCAGGGCGCGATCGCACCCTCAGAAGCTATGGTTCTGCGCTCTGGTTGTTCATCTTCGCCATGAGCTACAACACTTACTACTATCCCCTTGATGTTGATCCTGTTGCTGTTTATTACTGGTTTTTTGCTGGGGTAGTTTTGAAGTTGCCTGAAATTGAAAAACAGGAAAAACGAGAAGCAAAAGCGCAAGATTTACCGGAAGACCAGCCGCAACGGCGCCTTAAACGGGCTGGATTTGGATGAGATTTTAGGGGCTGGCTTAAAACAATTGTCACAAGGTAAATAGACAGATTATTGGTTTTGAGAAAATGAGCAATACCCGATTAGCCTGGATCGATGTTTTGAAGGGAATTGGCATTCTTTCAGTAGTGGCAGGTCATATTTATGGCGGCGTGCTGGGAGATATGATTTTTTTGTTTCATATGCCGTTGTTTTTTGTGCTGGGTGGAATGTTGTACCGATCGCCCTCTAGCGATCGCGCTTTTCTGAAACAAAAAGTAATTCATTTATTGATTCCCTATGTCTCTTTTTTAATATTGCTCTCGGCAAAGGATGTTTTAGCGGCGTTGCTGCATATTCTAAAATCGCCCAGTTTAGCGACTGTTTCTGATCTGTTGCAGATTTTGGGGATTGCAGTGTATGGCGGGCGGTTGTTGGTTGGTTGGACAGGGGTTTTTTGGTTTGTGACTTGTTTTTTCTTGACGCAGCAATTGTTTCATATTCTGTACCAGCGTTGTCGTCGGAGAGGTTGGTTGATTTGTGGGGCGATCGCTCTTGGCATTAGCTATCTCAACGCATACTTTTTCCCACAGGTGAGTTTTCCTTGGAACGTGAATGTAGTGTTCGCAGCGTTGCCGTTCTTTGGGTTTGGGTTTTATTTAAAACAAATTCAGCTTCATCATATGGTTTATGGGATTGCCGCAGGAATGACAGCGATCGCTCTCTGGTTGGTCAGCAACGGCTACGAAATTTCCTACAACATGAAAGCGGCTGGGTATGGAATTCCTTTGGTTACGCCCCTCTTCTCGATCGCGTTAATCATTTGCTTGATTGGCTTGTCTAAACTCATTGCTCAGTATTTGGGGATACTGCAAAAGGGATTGGCTTACTTGGGTGCGGCATCAATGATGATTATGTATCTTCATCAGCCGATTCAGCTCGCGCTGAAAAAGCTAGGAACTGGGAGTGAGATGCGTTTTTTGCTAGCATCATTGGTTCCGGTAGCGATCTACTTTGTGATCAAAGAACGAGCGGTAACGAGGGCACTTCTTCTCGGTTCGCCTCCAGATTTTGAGGGATTTGTGCGTCCGCTGGGATAACTAAGGGGGCGAGTAAACGGAGCCGCTTGTGAGCTTACCTTCTATTTCTGTCATTGTTCCAACCTACGGACGCGAGGACACCTTACGCGAAACTCTTGCCGATGTGATTCAGCAAGATTATCCCTGCTTTGATGTGATTGTGGTAGATCAAAAGCCGCAGCACAAGCCCGAAACGCAGGCTTATTTAGATCAGCTTGCCGCAACGCAAAAGATTCGTTTATTTCAGGTAGATTGGGCAAGTTTACCGGGGGCGCGGAACTATGCAGTCAGGCGATCGCAAGCCGATATCGTCCTATTCCTAGACGACGACGTACAGCTATCCCCCGGATTTTTAATGGCTCATGCCCATAACTATTCTCGCTCTGATGTCGGTGCTGTTGCAGGTCGTGTGTTCGATCGCATGAAGCTGGCAGATCATCAACCGGGATTGGCGATCGAAGATTTGCCGCCTGAAGCAATGAATCCAGGAATTGCCTGGTATCACATTAATTTAGTTCATACGATTAAACCGCAGCAGGTTTTAACGGCGCGGGGCTGTAATATGTCGTTCCGGCGCGAGATTTTTGCAAAACATGACATTTGGTTTGATGAGCGGTTCCGGGGTAGCGCGGTACGGGAAGAGTCGGATTTTTGTCTGCATATTCGCAAAACGGGGCTAATGATTTGGTATGACCCGGAGGCGCATTTGGTGCATTTGGGCGAGGAAACGGGCGGTTGTCATGACATTAGTACGCGATCGCTGCAATATCAGGTCACTTTCTATCACAATCACTTTTTAATGGGGCTAAAAAGCCTGACGCTGGGGCAATGTCTCCAGTTTTTCATCAAGCTGTTTGACTGCCATGTGCTGGGGCATCCTCCTTGCTATAAAAGCGGTTCGCCGCTGAAGGTAATGAGCCGAGGTGTGTTCTATGTGATCGCGTTCATCAATGCGATCGGAACGATGGTGCGATCGCTGTGGAATGACGGACAGGTTTACAGTCAAGGCGACTTAATCGATCCGGCTCTTGTGGAAGGGGCATCATGAAAATTCTCGTTGCCAGCCATACCTATATCGTTGATCTCAATTGCGAAAAGTTCAAAATCCTTGCATCCTTAAAACCCGGTATTGAAGTAACCATTGTGGTGCCTAAAAAATGGCGACCTGGCGGAGTGCAGAATAAAATCATTGAAACCCGACCCTGGCAAGATGGCTCTTTCCGGGTGGTGCCCGTGTCAAACTTCAGCCAAAACAATCAGGGAATGCTGTGTTTTGGCGCAGATTTAGTGTCGTTGATGAACGAGTTTCGCCCTGATATTATTCAGGTAGAGCAAGGTGCAAAGGCGATCGCTTATGCCCAAATGATTACGCTCAATCGTCTGCTACGGCTAAACGCCAAGAATCTTTTCTTTACCTGGTGGAACTTGCCCTACGCGCTCAAGTTTCCGATTTCTGCACTAGAGGCGTACAACCTGCGCCATAGCCACGGCATTGTATCGGGCAACCAAGATGGCGTGGATGTGCTGCGGCAGCGAGGTTATGACGGCGAGATGCGCGTCATGCCTCAGCTTGGAGTCGATGAATCTCTTTTTCGTCCCCAGGCACAGCCGGAGCTAGCGGCACAGGTAGGAATTCAGCCCGATGAGTTTGTGATTGGTTTTGTGGGGCGATTTGTTGAAGAGAAAGGGCTGTTGACGCTGTTTGATGCGATTGCAGGTTTGACAAAGGTAAAGCCCTGGAAACTTTTGCTATTGGGGCGGGGCGAGCTGAAAGAGCAGTTGATAGAGAAGGCTGAAAGAGCAGGAATTGGCGATCGCCTCATTTTCATCGAAAGCGTTCCCCACGATGATGTCCCCCGCTATATCAACCTGATGAACGCGCTGGTTCTGCCTTCCCAATCCACTGAAAAGTTTAAAACCCTCACTTCAGTCGGTTGGAAAGAGCAATTTGGGCACGTCCTTATCGAGGCGATGGCTTGCCAGGTGCCCGTCATTGGCTCTGATTCTGGCGAGATTCCCCATGTAATTGGTGATGCGGGCATGGTCTTTCCTGAGGGCAACGCAGAGGCTTTGCGGGATTGCTTGGTGCAGTTGATGAGTCAGCCAGAAGTGGCGATCGCCCTCTCCAAGCAGGCTTATGCCAAAGCGATGGAATGCTACACCAATCGGGCTTTAGCGCGACAGCAGTTGGCCTTTTATCAGCATTTGTTAGTGAAAAAAGGATGAACAAACCACTCCGTATTCTCCAAATTATTCCTTCCGTTTCGCTGGTTTACGGAGGTCCAAGCCAAATGGTGCTGGGGCTTTCTAAGGCTTTGGCAGAGCAGGATGTTGAGGTCACTATTCTCACCACCGATTCTAATGGCGATGTGGGGCAAGCGCCTTTGAATGTGCCGTGCGATCGCCCGATTGCCCAAGAGGGCTACCAAATCCGTTACTTCCGCTGTTCACCCTTCCGTCGCTACAAGTTTTCCTTAGGGCTGTTACAGTGGCTGGCAAATCATGGACGCGAATTTGACCTTGCCCATATCCACGCCCTATTCTCGCCTGTCAGCAGCCTAGCCGCGACAGTGGCACGTTATCAGCAACTTCCTTACATCCTGCGTCCTCTGGGCACACTCGACCCGGCTGACTTACAGAAAAAACGTCAGCTTAAGCAACTTTACGCAGCGCTGCTAGAGCGTCCTAACTTGAAAGGTGCCGCAGCGATCCATTTCACCAGCGATCAAGAGGCAAAAATCTCGGAGCGGTTTGGAACGATGAGCCAGGATTTGGTGTTGCCATTGGGGGTAAAGCCCGTGGTGCAGAACCGACAGGCAAAGCAGTCGGTACGCGCCCAGTACGGCATTCCTGGCGATCGCCCCATCATCCTATTCATGTCGCGCCTTGATCCCAAAAAGGGGTTCGATCTGCTGCTCCCAGCCTTGCAACAACTGATGGCAGAGGGGCAAGATTTTCACTTTGTGTTGGCCGGGTCTAATGCCCAAGACCCAGGCTACGAACAGCAAATTTACGCTCAAATTCAGCAATCTGCTTTGGTAGAACGGACTGCGATCGCAGGGTTTGTTTCAGGCGAGGACAAAGCCGCCCTGCTCCAAGCCGCCGACTTATTCGTGCTGCCCTCTTACTATGAAAACTTTGGCATTGCAGTAGCAGAGGCAATGGTTGCTGGAGTGCCTGTCGTAATCTCAGATCAGGTCTACATTTGGCATCAAATTCAGCAGGCAGAGGCGGGATGGGTTAGCCCGTGTACGGTGTCTGGATTAGTGGAACAACTCCGGTTAGCGCTAGCCGATGGAGTGGAACGGCGGAGACGGGGAGAGAATGCGAAGGCTCATGCGTTGAAGAACTATAGCTGGCGGGCGATCGCGCAACAGATGGTTGCAACCTATCGCCAAATTCTTAATCCCTGAGCGGTAGGGGCGAAGCATTTGCACTCAAATTTAGGCTGCGTTTCCAGAATATTGGTGCAAATGCTTCGCCCCTACAGGATATTCTTACTGCCCTTTACTGCACACCGAAACAGTTGGTATGGAAACCCAATCCGGTGAAATTCTTCGGGGTCAACTTGGCAAAGGGTGCGTCTTTGCCCCGGCTGACTCGCTAACCTCAATCGTTCTGGATAGTCTTTCGTTCGCATTCCAGGAGACGCAACCACCCACAAATTGAGTGGTAATGGTAGTGATTGGGGCACTCGCGCCAACGTTTTCCACATCTGTTGATAACCTTGCGAACGATCAAAAAACGCAAACCGTACCGACTTTTCCACATCCTCTGCCGAGTAAAGTTTACGCAACTCTAACGCAAAGCTTAACCCCAAAGCGATCTCTTGGAGAGAGGCATGACCAACGATCATAATCAATGGTTGACCAGGCTCAAAAGCCATATCCTGAGCCACTTTGTTAGGATGATACGACTTTTGAAATACCCAACCATTTACCACAAATCCGCTGCTAATTAAACCGACTAGCAGCAGAATTGTGAGCGATCGCCCTATCCCACCCGTCCAAGCACCCCACGGCAGTGCTTCTCGTCTTACCCCAACATTCCCAAAACACGCTCCCAGCAAGGCACAGATTCCTGGATAGTACACAAAGTTATATCGAGGAACGACTGTAATATCTTTACCCAGCACATAAACAATTGCAAAAAACTCTAAAATCACACACAAAGTAAAGCCCAAAAGCAGCACAATTGCAGGACGAAAAGAAAAAGTTTTCCACAGGCTTCGGAATTCCACCACCACGCGACTAATCAGCCACAACATAAACACCGCAATGATTAGGCTCGACGTGACCTTAAGGGTAAACGGCTGGTTTTCCACAGGCAACGCAATTATCATGGGCACCCAACCCACGATCGTCTGATACAGCGGCGCCACCCGATCTAACCAATCAGGCTTGTAAGGAATCAACCAGTCTGTTTCTGGGCGACCTGCATGGCTGATCATTGTCGGTATCCAAGGCAGGTAGCAGAGGATAATTCCGGCGATCGCCCCAGCAAAAATACCCCAGTGGTGGCGCGGGTGCGCGCGCGTATCTCGAAGAGATCGCTCCAGCATCCACCCACCCAACGCGGCGACCTGCGCCACAATTGCCAAAGCAAAAAAGTAATGAACATATAGCCCGATGCTATTCAACGCTACCCAACCCAGCCACACCCACGGACGAAATGATTGCCGTGCCAAATCTTGCTGCATCTGCACCAATGCCGCTAACGCCAGTGTAATCAACAGCATTGGCAGCGTGTAATGTCGTGCTTCTTGCGAGAGATAGACCGCGAAGGGAGAAACCGCCATCAGTGCTGCACCCGCCAACCCTGCCGTTTTAGAAAATGCAATGCGGTTGAGGTAATAAATTGCAGCGATCGCCCCCACTCCCAGCAATGCAGGCAACGATCGAATTGCCCAAATCCAGTTTTCAGCATTGGGATGAAGCAAGTTGAGCCAACGGTGCATTAAACAGAAAAATAACGGAGGATGCACCGATTCGGTGGCGATCGTTTGAGCAATTTGAGAACAGGTTTTTCCGGGTTGCAGCGTAAACAGTTGATCCAATGCTGTCGATGAAAAAAACTGTTCTCGTGGAATGTCTTGATAACTCCGCCCCATTGTGAACAGCGCACTCAAAACTTCATCGAGCCACAAAGGTTTACTATCGAGGTGCCAAAATCGTAGCCCTAAGCCTAAGAGCAGAATGCCTAGCAGCAGGATGTAATGAACATTTGGACGACGGAAAACTTTGAGAGACACAAAAATTTTTAGAGTTGCAGATGATTACTCAAGATACAGTACTTCGCTATTCTGCCAGTCTATCTTAATGCCAGAGTTCATCTTTACTCGTTCGGTGCTTCTGAGGTTGGCAGCTCTTCTTCTGTTGTTGGCTCAAACTTGACCTTACTGTAGAGATCATTCAAGGAAATCTGAAACGGCACCGATGCAAGGGCGATCGCTTCATCTTCTTCGTCATATTCTCGAAACCAGCCCTGTTTTTGACTCGTCATGTAAGACTGCTCTACATTAATCCGGGTTTGATCGACCAATAAATATTCTTGGAAGGTTGGAATAGTGCGGTAGGCATTCAGCTTTCCCCCGCGATCGTAAGCCTGAGTGGATTTTGACAATACCTCAATGATCACGACAGGGTTAACAATTATATCAGTGCGATTATTGACATATTCTGGTTCGCCTGTAATAACCATTACGTCTGGATAGGTAAAAATCCGCATTTCAGGTATCCATAGGCGGACATCACCAATAAAAACCTGATAGTCTTGCTGTCTGAAAGCAAAGTTGAGCGCAGCATAGAGATTACCAGCAAGCTTATTATGATGTACGGTTCCACCTGCCATAGGAATTATTTGCCCATCAATATATTCGCTTTTGTATTCGGAAAATGCCTCTAATGCCAGATATTCTTCGGGCGTGTAGTCACGAGTTTGGGTGGCTTGCATGGTTAGAGTCCTTCACTAGAATGCCTCATAGCCATCATAGTAACGTCTAACGTCCAAACGCTAATTCCTGCCTCACAATGTAAAGACAACGCTTTGAAAGTCAACCTTTTGCCCTGATTGCCGATGTTCACTGCTTCAGATTCACCAGAGACAGATTCACAAGAAACTAGCCCCCAAGAGATAGGGCATAATCTAGCCCTGCAAGCACTGCGCGATCGCCTTCGCCCAGGTCAACAGCGCATAGCAGACTGGCAGGGGGGAACATTGGCGGTTTCGGCGGTGCCGGGTTCAGGAAAGTCTACAGGAATGGCGATCGCCTCTGCCTTGCTTCTCGCCCGCCGCTTCCAGCAGGGTAAAGATGCCCAGCCCGGACAGCTTGCCCTAGTCACCTTCACGCGCTCAGCCGTCGCCAACCTCAGAGGCAAAATTCGCCAGTCCTTAAAAGAGTTGTCTCTGCCATCCCAAGGATTTACGGTTTCCACGCTGCACGGATTGGCATTGAACATTGCGACTCGTCACCCAGAACTTTCAGGGCTTAACCTCAGCCGCATGACATTGGTTTCCCCCAGCCAGAGCAGTCGCCTGATTCGAGCTTGCGTCGAGCAATGGATTTCGGCAAATCCTCAAGCCTATCAGCAGCTCCTCGAAGGACAACAGGTAGATAGCGAAGAAACAGAACGCCTGCGTCGTCAGTCGGTTCTGCGCTCCGAGGTTTTACCAGAGCTTGCATTCACTGCCATTCACGAGGCAAAAAGCTCAGGATTATTGCCCCAGGATCTGCAAGATCTGAGCAGAAATGCAGAGTTTCGCCCTTCCCCCGATGGCGCAACTTATGACGTGTTGGCGATCGCGGCTGGACTGTACGATCGCTATCAAACTCTCCTGCAATCACGAGGCTATATTGATTACGACGAAATGATTCTGGCAGCTCTGCGGGTTCTCGAAAATGAATCTGCCCGTCACCTCTGGCAATCCGAGATCTACGCCGTTTTTGAGGACGAAGCCCAAGATTCCTCTCCTCTGCAAACCCGCCTCTTAGAAATCTTGGCAGCCCACCCCAGCGAGTCTACCCTCAACCTGATTCGAGTAGGCGATCCCAACCAAGCGATCAACTCAACCTTCACCCCTGCCGACCCTTCCTTTTTTAACGAATTCTGCCAACGCTGCCAGACTGAAGATCGCCTCGCCGAAATGGATCAAGCTGGACGCAGTACCCTCGCTATTATCGACGCAGCCAACTTTACCCTCGATTGGGTCAACGATCGCTACTCCCTTCCTCCGATGGAGACAACCCACCGACCAGCCTCTAACCAACCTTTTCGCCCCCAGCACATTCATCCCGTCTCTCCTAATGACCCGCAACCTGACGCGAATCCTCCCGCTGAGGGTATGGGTTTAGAGATTTGCTTCCCCAGCGACATTTATCGCAGCGTTGATCTGATTGCCCAACGAGTTGCTCATTGGCTGGCTCGCAACCCAGAAGCACGAACAGCGGTTTTGGTTCGAGAAAATCGGCAGGGACGATTCTTGGCAGAGGTTCTGCGAAACCCTGCTCAGTATGAAATTGAGGTGAATTTAGAAGAGATGGGCATTGAAATTTACGATGTGGGCGATCGCGATCGCCATTCCCACGTTCCTGCCGAAATTCTGACCTTGTTACAATTTCTCGATCGCCCCCATTCGCCTGATTATTTAAAGGCAGCCCTGAGAGTATTGAGCGATCGGCAACTCATTCCCCCCCAAGACCTCAACCGCTTAATCAGCTTGCCTGAACAATTTCTCTACCCATCCCCGCTCGACCCGCCCCAGCCCGAACCCGTTTTGCGTGCCCGCCGTTACTGTGCCGGATTACTGCGTGCTCGCCTAGAATTGCCCCATTACCAACTCGTTTCTTTCTTAGCAATGACCTTGCAGTACGACCAAGCGGAACTCGCCACCGCCGACAAACTCGCAGAACGCATCTCCCAACAAACCTCTGCCGACCAATCCCTGATCGCCGTCCTCGAAGCCCTCAGCGAACTCGTCCGGTCAGAGCGTTTTGAACCCGTCGAAACCGATGACTCTGAAGCCCGCTACACTCGTCCCGGTCAACTCACTATCATGACTATGCACAAAGCTAAAGGCTTAGATTGGGACTGCGTATTTCTGCCATTTCTTCACGATTCGCTGATTCCCGGCAGCCTGCGGGTTTTACCTCAAGCCCAATTCCTTGGCAACTTCACCCTTTCTGAAGTCGCTAGGGCGCAAATCCGCGCCCACATTCACGGCGAAGCGACTCTGCCCGATATTGAAACCGCTTGGAACCGCGCGGGTCTGCTCAAAACAGCAGAAGAATTTCGGTTGCTGTATGTGGCTATGACCCGCGCCCGTAGACTCTTGTGGATGTCGGCAGCCCGTAAAGCTCCCTTCACTTGGAGCAAGCCGGAGAATTTGAGCGATCGCCAGGCTTGTCCGGTGTTGCCAGCCTTGGCTCGGCAGTTTCCGCAAGCGGTGAAGTGATGGTTTGCCCAATGACAGAATTTGAATCAGGAGATATTAGTAATAGAGAAACGAACAGTAGATTAGCAGGTGAAAGCAAACATCGACTCCTGCCAAAAATTAGGATTGAGTACGCGATCGCCTCAAATGAGTTGGCAAAAAGCTTTTTTGAGTAAGTACATACTATTTTGGGGTGCGTGATCTACTGAAACGAGTGGGCAAATATTATTTTGAGGTGGGCGAATACTATTTTAGGGTGCTTGATTTACCGAAGCGAGTAGGCAGAAGGGCTTTTTGCCCGCTCGCTTTTTGATTTAGAGAGGACGGAATCAGCGATCGCTCTCCCTCATTCTCTATGTCCCCATACGTTGCTGTTCCAAGGAATATTCGGCTAAGCTGGCGGCAAGTCGTGACAGCCCCAGCATTCAATGCCTCTAACCTTCACCTTCGCCCTCAGTCAACAGCGTTTTGAGCTGCGCTTTAATAGCCGTACTCGCGCTTTGCCGCCCGCAGAGTTAATTGCTTTGATTGAGCAGTGTGAAACCAGTTATTACTCTGGGAAAGACAGAGACGTGCCGGAAGAACTGGTAGCACTGGGACGTAGGCTTTATCAATGGTTGGATGGAGACGAGGGCTGGCTGCGATCGCACCTCAACACTCCCCAACCCATAGCATTCCATCTCACCTACAGCACCGAAATCCAGGGCTTGAATGCAGACACCGATCGCATTGCTTTAGGTTTGGCGCATTTGCCGTGGGAGCTGTTGCATGATGGCGTGGGATTTTTGATGCAGCGGCTGTTGTTGACGATGCCGCCTGTGCGGGTGGTGCAACAGCGAGAAGGCGGGACAGAACCGAAGAATCGTCCGTTACATTTGCTGTTAATGGCAACTTCGCCAGAGGGGATTCAGCCCGTCTTGGATTACGAGCAAGAAGAAACCAATATTGTGCAGGCGACGACAAATCAGCCGTTGCTGTTGGTGACGGAGGAGAGCGGCTCGGTGACGGAGTTGGGGAATTTAGTGCGGGAGTCTCCCTCCGAATATTTTGACGTGTTTCATGTGACAGGACATGGGTTGATTTACACCGAGACAGATTATGATTATTTGCGGCGGCAGATTACGCCTCCGCCTCAGATCCAGGAAAATACGCCTTGTTTGATGACGGAGAATGAAGTCGGGGATGTGCAGCTGACGACGGTAGCGGATTTTGCGGCGGCGTTTGGCGATCGCTTCCCCCGCGTGGTCTTCCTCTCCGGTTGTCACACAGGCGAAGTGCCCGATCGCGGCAGTGTGCCGTCGATGGCGCAAGCGTTGGTAAGAGCCGGGGCGCAGACGGTGTTGGGGTGGGCACGCCCGGTGTATGACCGCACGGCGATTGTTGCCGCACAGGCGTTGTATCACTCGTTGGCGGCGAGTGATTCGATTGAGGTGGCTGTGAAGGGGGCGATCGCGGCGATGATTGCAGCGAAGTGTTCGGACTGGCATTTGCTGCGGGTGTATCAAGACTCGCGGGGGGTGGGGGCGTTGGTGACTCCTCGGAATACGCCGAAGCGGGAGAAGGTGAAGCCGCTGCGGGTGGAGGAGGATTTTTTGGATGCAGAGGGTGGGAAGAAGTTTGAGGGGCAGTTTATTGGGCGGCGGCGACCGTTGCAGCGGTGTTTGCGGGCGTTGAAGCCGACGAGCGATCGCATTGGTGTGTTTTTGCAGGGTATGGGTGGGTTGGGCAAGAGTCGGCTGGCGGCGCGGATGTGTGGACGGGTTCAGGCGCAGCGGCAAACGATGCAGCGGGTGGTGTTGATTGGGGTGTTAGATGAGTTGGGGTTGCTGAATAAGCTGGGGAATTTGTATGACCAGTTTGCTGAGATTCCGGCGCTGTTGAATCAGCCGGGGGTGGGGTTGAAGGGGCGGTTGAAGAACTTTTTTGAGGCGATCGAGGCGTTAGATCGTCCGTTGCTGTTGGTGTTGGATGATTTTGAGAAGAATATTCCTGAGGCGACGATCGCGGATGGAACGTTGCGTCCGATAAGTGGTACAGATGGGATAAGTGGCGCATATGCATATGAGGTGTTGACGGCGTTATGTAGGGCGATCGAGGAGACGCAAGCGGAGAGTCGGTTGATTATTACCTGTCGCTATGAGTGCCCGTTGCCGAGTCGGCGGCTACATTTAGAGAAGAATTTAGATCGGATGAATCCGACAGATATTGATAAGAAGTGTCGATCGCTGACCGCTTATGCACAGGTTAGGCAGCATCCTGAGTATGAGCGGGTGCTGCGGGTGGCGGATGGCAATCCACGGTTGTTGGAGTGGTTGCTGAAGCTGTTGGAGGAAGGCAGTGTAGATGCGGCGGCGTTGCTGGGTCGGTTGGAGGCAAAGACGCTGGAGTTTTGGGAGGACATTTTGGCGGAGACGTTGTTGGGGGCGTTGACGGGGGAGGAGCGGCGGTTTTTGGCGCAGTTGAGTGGGGTGAGGTTGCCGATCGCGCTGGAGTTGGTAAATGCAGTGGCGGATGTGCCGCCGTTGGGGTTAAAGAAGGTGTTGGCGTTGGGGTTAGTGGAGTCGCCGTTGCGTCCTGGTCGGGCGGCTGAGTTTCGGGTGACGAGGATTTTGGAGCCGTTGTTGTTGCCCTTGCTGAGCGAGGCGGAATGGGTGGAGAGTTGGGGGCGATCGGTGCGGGTGTTGTATCAGGTTTGGTGGGAAGAGGCGGAAGGCTCATCGGAAGCGCGAGGGCTAGAGATTAGACGGTTGGGGTTATTGGCGGGGGATCGGGAGATTACATTGAAGGTAGGGGATGTGCTGACGAGGAACTGGGTGAATGACTCTCGGTTTGTGGAGGCGTTGGAGCTTTGTCAGGAGATTTTGACGGCTTTTGAGGACTACCGAATTTTTGGGACAATTGCACGGGCTGAGGCAGTTTTGGGAGAAACGGAGAAGGCGATCGCTCACTACCAGAAAGCTTTAGATCTCTGCCCTAATGATGACGGTGTGCAGAAAGCTGCCAACCTTGGCAACATAGCGGGGGCGATTGCCCAGCAAGGAGACATCGATCGCGCCCTTGAGTTATGGCAGCAATCGTTAGACATTTATGAGCAGATTGGCGATGTCCAAGGCAAAGCCGCCACACTTAACAATATGGCATTGCAGATCGCCCAGCAAGGGAAGATCGATCGCGCCCTCGAATTGTGGCAGCAATCGTTGGACATCTATGAGCAGATTGATGATCTCAAAGGTAAAACCGATACACTTCACAACATGGCACTGCAGACCGCACAGCAGGGGGACATCGATCGCGCCCTCGAATTGTGGCAGCAATCGCTAGACATTTATGAGCGCATTGGTAATGTCAAAGGCAAAGCCGTCACACTCCACAACATGGCGGGGGTGATCGCTCAGGAAGGGGCGATCGATCGCGCCCTCGAATTATGGCAGCAATCGTTGGACATCTATGAGCAGATTGGCGATGTCAAAGGTAAAGCCGCCACACTCAACAATATGGCGGGGGTGATTGCGCAGCAAGGGAACATTGATTACGCCCTCAACGTATGGCAACAATCATTGGACATCTCTGATCGGATTGGCGATGTCAAAGGCAAAGCCATTACGCTTAACAATATGGCATGGGTAATCGCGCAAGAAGGGGAACCCGATCGTGCCTTCTACTTGTGGCAGCAATCGTTGGGCATCCAAGAACGGATTGGTGATGTCAAAGGCAAAGCCGCTACGCTCAACAACATGGCAGATATCGCTTATCAACAAGGAGATAATCAAAAAGCCTTGGAGCTATTTACCCAATCTGCACAAGCCTTTGGACAAGCCAGAGCCTATGTGGACTTAGTTACGGTACTCAATAATCTGGACGCTATTTCCGAGAAAGGCAATTGTATTTATCTGGCTCAAGCCGTTTGGCTTTGCATTAGACTCCAAGCACCGCTTCAAAATACCTTGGAAATCTTGCAAGATTTCTTCAACGCCGTCCCCCAAGGCGACCCCCTCGAATCCCTCCTCGCCACCACCGCCAACTTCCTCTGCATCCGCAGAGGCGAAGGCAACCCCCAACTCCCCCAACTCCAAGAACTCAGCACCAAAATGCTCATGGGCGCAGCCAGCGCCCAAGGCATTGCCACCCCAGAAGACCTTGAGGCTTGGATGACCCGATCGCAGTTCAATGATCCCAATGTGTTTCTGCCTCGGCTCAACCAACGGTTAGAAGACCTAGTGGGGGATGGGTGGTTGTTCGAGCGGGAGGGGCTGTAACCTGAGTTGTAGACTGCTTTAGAACAGTGAGTTGTGGAAGTTGCAGAAAGCTAAGATAGAGACACTTTGCGAGGTTAATCATGGTGGAAATCACAAGCCAGACAACCGACTACAAATACATTTCCCTCGGCGAAAACAACATTCCTTACATCGCCGGAACGACCATGAAAGTTGTCGAACTAATCACTTCTCACCTCACTTACGGCTGGAGTCCTGCCGAACTGCATTTCCAATATCCCCATCTCACCCTCAGCCAAATCTACTCTGCACTGTCTTACTACTGGGATCACAAGGCCGAGATTGATACCGACAGCGATCGTCGCCGCACCCTTGCTCAAAAGCAACAAGCCGCTGCCGCACCCTCTCCAATCATCGCCAAGCTTAGGTCGTAGGGTTTGACTGCAATGACCGTCAAGTTTTATATGGACGAACAAGTCCCTCGACAAATCACTTTAGGGTTACGGCTCTGTAACATTGACGTACTGACAGTGCAAGAAGACGGTCGCTCAGGGCTTAAAGATCCAGATGTCCTGATTAGAGCAACCGAGTTGCAGCGTGTGCTATTCACTCATGACGATGACTTCTTCACCATTACTAACGCTTATTTAGAATCAGGCATCAAGTTTAGCGGCATTGTCTACGCTCATCAGCAACTTGCTAGCATTGGTGATTGCGTTCGGGATTTGGAATTTATCGCTAAAGCTTGTGACCTTTCAGACTGTATGAACCGCATTGAATACTTGCCCCTATAGCCTGCAAAGCCAACTACAGAACCGAATACAATACAATTATCAAGAATGCTTATCATGAAAGAATCCTACGACTTTTCTCCAGGGAAACGCAGCAAGTTCTATCATCCAGATGCCGAATTTGAGTTGTCCATCTACCTCGAAAGCGACCTCATCGCCTTCCTCCAAAACATTGCCGATGCCAAAAACGCCAATATTTAAGCGATCGCCAAAGACTGGATCCGCAAAAATATTGCTCTTATCGAAACTGCACAGTGAATCGTATAAGTACCCAACAATAGCAACCGTTTACGCGCCTATCAGAAATCTATCATTTGCCAATTCTACGACAATAACACTCGCTCTTAGACCGTTAGACGACAGCACTGGCTTAATGGCAAGCTCTACATTGGTGAAAATAGCGATCGGGATGCTTGCCCTGTCTTACCTGCCTTAGCTCGACAGTTTCCCCAGGCAATTGCTCCCGATTAGCGCTATTGTGTCCTCTGTTTTATGGCGTTTAACTAAAAGCGATTAATCGTTGCCTATCCCTCTCACTTGTTCCTGTAAATTTTCGCCACTTCTCTCTGCTGTATCTGGATAAAGTCCACCAAATTCCTTGAAAGCCTCTTTAGTTTCTTCGCCAATCCTTTTTAGCCGTTCACCAGGTCTGCCTTCCACCTCGCGTGCCTCTTGCTGCCATTGCCTAGTAGTAGTAGGTCTTTCCGAATCGCTTTTCTCTAAGACGTTATTGATCCGCCGCCCTAAATCTGGGTTATTTTGCGTGGTTTCAGCAGGTGCAGTGAGGAGTAGAAACCCCACTAGAGCTATTGCAAAAAACTGCTTAAGCTGGAGCGATTTTATGAATGAGTTGAGCTGAGCGATCGCCTTAGAAAATAAATTAATCATGACAAAACTCCACGGGTTTACTTTTTTCAGTACCCGTAGAGCTTAACGAATTGCCGCCCAGCCTCCTTCTACCAAAAGTCATATCTAGGTCGAAATCAGTAACCTTCAGCAACCTATGATGCAGATCCTTCTACTATGCCCTCTCCAGCTTCAGCCGCCGATCGCTCCTGATCTAGCCGCCGCTTGCGGGCATAAAGCTGAATAATCGCTGCCATCGCCACAATCATGGCAAATATGCCCCAAGTCGCAGCACTGGTCGGAAAGTTGTTCTTAAAAATTGCTAATAGGACGATCACCACCAAAAATACGGTCGGCACTTCATTAAGCCAGCGGAACTGCTGCCCTGTAAACTTGAATTCGCCAGCGGCAAGCTGCTTCATCCAGCGGGCACAGAGATGATGGTAGATCAGCAGAACGCCCACTAGAGACATTTTGACCTGGAGCCAGGTTTCTTTAAGGAGTTCGGGGGCAGTGACCAGCATAGCGATCGCCATGCCCACCGTGAGCACCATTCCTGGAGTCGTAATCAGCTTATACAGCCGCTTCTCCATAATTTGATATTGGTTGTGCAAAATACTTCTGGCAGGTTCAGGCTGTTCAAGAGTTTCGGCATGGTACACAAATAGCCGCACCAAATAGAACAACCCAGCGAACCAAACCACGACGCCCACAATATGAAAAGCCTTAAACCAGAGATAGGGCATGGGTTAAATCCTCTTCTTACCTAGAACCCTATTCTACTGGGAGGGGGGAACTTCCGGGGAAAGGGAAGGGGGCATGTAGTGAAGAACGCTCGGCGCTTTCCCCCTATCTTTCCTCAGATTTCAGACTGCGTGCTTAAACAGCGAATCTAGATATACCCGCGCCGCCCGACGGTAGCTGCGAGAAGAATCAGGCGTATTACTGCATCCGTTTTGCAGCAAGAACAGCGATAGAGCGGCTGCGAAAACGCGATCGTGATCCCAATCAGGATGCGTTTCCAAGTAATCTTGAAGCGATTCGTGCAAATCTTCAGGAATTTCAGCCAAAATGCTGACGTTTGAATTCATAGAAACCTCTGTATCGGAAGAGTACATGGTGAATGAGCCTGTTAAGTGAATTGTTGCGATGTTTGCAGCCAAAAGCTGAGCTAATCCTGCTAAGTACCGACTTGAACACCTTGTACGGAAACGTCTGTAGGTGATTTGAGTTGGCTTGTTTTGGAGGGCTCTTTAAGGTTGGTCGCATCAATGTACGCTATGGGGGGGTGGGGTTGTCAATGCAGAACACTTGTGCAGTTTTTGCAAACTGGGGAAAGGGTCAACGGCATAATGAGCTTTTTGAGGCTTTTTTGTTACATTACTTAATACAATTGCTCAACGATCAGGGCTGATTCGCTGCGATCGCGTTATTCCCCAATAAATCTGTGAACCCACGCTGCTCCGTTTAAGACTGTGGAAAACCTACCCAAAACCTGTGGAAAACCAATACCTCCCTGTGGAAAGCTTGTGGAATACTTGGGGAAAACTGTCTTAAATGATAAGTTTTGTAAACATACGGGAAAATGGTACTTTCAGAGTTATTGAGGCAAACTGGGGAATCTTTGCATCAGCCTGTAGAATCAAAGCCAGAACATGAAGGATTGAACTGTCGTGAAAATGCCAACCCTAGGGGTAAATATTGACCATGTGGCAACTGTTCGGCAAGCGCGGCGAACCGTTGAGCCTGATCCTGTAGCGGCAGCAGTGCTGGCAGAACTGGCAGGGGCAGATGGCATTACGGTGCATTTGCGGGAAGATCGGCGGCACATGCAGGATCGGGATGTCAGGCTGCTGCGGCACACTGTGCGGACGCACTTGAACCTGGAGATGGCGGCAACGGATGAAATGGTGGCGATCGCCCTCGACATCCTCCCCGATTACGTCACCCTCGTGCCTGAGAAGCGCGAAGAAATTACCACCGAAGGCGGGCTAGATATTGCGGGTCAGGTAGACCGGATGAAGCATGTAGTCGGAGTGTTGCAAGACGCAGGCATCCCAGTAAGCCTGTTTATCGATGCCGACGATCGCCAAATTGAGGCTTCAGCGGCGGTACAAGCAAAGTTCATTGAGCTGCACACAGGGCAGTATGCTGAGGCAAAGGATGAGAAGGGGCGATCGCAGGAGTTAGCGATATTAAAACGGGGATGCGAGGGGGCGATCGCAGCTGGACTCCGCATTAACGCAGGGCATGGACTAACTTACTGGAACGTTTACCCCGTTGCGACCCTGCCTGGAATGGAGGAGTTGAATATTGGTCACACCATCATCAGTCGCGCCATTCTGGTAGGAATGGAGCGAGCAGTGCGGGAAATGAAGCAAGCCATTCGGGGAGCAATGGACGATAAAATTAATTAACAAAATCGATTAAATCTTAAGACTCAAAACCATGAACACCTATTACTATGTCTTAGCCAGCCGCAAGTACATGTTGGAAGACGAACCGACAGAGGAAGCTCTAAAGGAACGAATTCGGCACTACCACGAACAGGAAAAAGAGATAGATTTTTGGTTGGTGCATCAGCCTGCTTTTCTGGAAGCCCCAGAGATGGCAAGCCTGAAGGCAAAATGTCCCCAGCCTGCTGTGGCAATTATTTCCACCAATCCTCAGTTCATTACTTGGCTTAAGCTACGGCTCGAATATGTCAGCACGGGCGAGTTTCAGGCTCCCTCGGCAACTATTCCTGAACCCCTAGCATCCCTGGTTCCAGCTAGCTAGAGAATCGGGGGCTAGGCGGTTAAATCTTACCTATCCCCCGTTTTCAGAGGAACGTTTTTATGCAATTGTCCCGATTCACGAGATCCAAAATCACAAGATTTTCTGCCGCCTTGGGCTGGGTAGTATTGACAACGGGACTTGCTGTAGGTTCTGGGTTGAACCAAGGCGCGATCGCCCAAACCCAAACGGCTTGTCAATCCCCCAGATCCAATGAGTATCTACTGCTGGTTCGTAATCCCAAAACCAATACTCAGACTCAACTTCAGCAGCTATTGCCTGCCAATGCATTGCTAACTCCTTGTACTTACCGCAACGAAAGTGTGGTGCGGGTAGAAGGCTTTGCCAGCGCTGATGTGGCTAACGCTTGGGCAAAGTATTTGAGCGATCAGGCGGGGTTAGTGGCGATCGTGTCCAGCCCTAGCTCTACTTCAGTCTCTACGGCTCCTAACCCTCCGACAAATCCTGGCACGGGCGCTGGCTCTTTTCCTAGACCCACTACTACACCCGCTACACCTGCCACGCCCACGACTTCAGCCGCAACTGGCACAAGCTACAATCCTCAGCTTTTGGGTTCTGGCTACGCAGTACTGGTCAGCTATTTTAACCGTCCAGAAATCGCGGCTGATGTGCGTAAGCTGACGAATCGCAATGTGGGGCTAGTGTCTTTTGAGCAGCGTCCGTATCTGCTAGCAGCTCATGGAACTAATGCGAGTTCTGCGTCAGCCGTGCTGAGTAAGCTAACTCAGGAAGGTTTTGTTGCAGTCTTGGTTGATAGCCGAGGCGTGGTGCTGTTGACAACAGATGTGCGCCGTTAGAATTGAGCGAGGGAATAAAGTCGGATTGCCCTTTTCAACTCACCAGAATGTACGATGACCCACTTGAATGGACTTCTTAGCTAGTTCACCGGATGTTCGCAACGGCAGACCCTGCATTGTGGATACACGGAGCACGGTGCATCGCATCGCCATTTGGTACAAGCTGGGCTATAGCGCTGAGGAAATTTTTCATCAATATCCCCATCTCACCCTAGCCGGGGTATACGCTGCTCTTGCCTACTACCACGCCAACCGCGAGTTAATTGATGCTGAAATTGATGCTGAAGATGCCGAAGCCAAACAGCTGGAGCAAGATACTCTCTTCAGTCGCCTGTCCTGCAATGAAAATTCGGCGGCGTTGCTGAATGCAAGTATGAATTCCTAAATCTGCCCTCACCCTAGCCCTCTCCCAAAAGGAGAGGGGACAGGAGTTCTAGCTCCCTTCTCCCTAG
>Ga0335397_10001398_pt1 | contig 32884 bp, 40 predicted proteins | sample MAT04_FD_205740 | JGI IMG/M metagenome (GOLD analysis project Ga0335397, IMG submission 205740) | Freshwater microbial communities from Lake Fryxell liftoff mats and glacier meltwater in Antarctica - MAT-04 (spades assembly) (version 2) ... | reverse complement strand
GTCGACACTATGGGCAATGTGCCCGGCGAAATGCTGAACTGGACTTTCCTCAACCTGAAGCCTTACCAATTGATGGGCCAGAAATACCTTGGCCTGCTGGACACGCTGGACGACCCGGAAGCGCTGAAAAACTTCCTGCGCATGGAAAAGTGGATTTTCGACAGCCCCGACCAAGCCGGCGAAGCCTTCCGCCAGTTCATCAAGGACTTTTACCAGCAGAACAAACTGCTCAAGGGTGGCCTGGAAATTGGCGATCCGGTGAACCTGAAGAACGTCAGCATGCCGGTGCTCAACGTCTTCGCCGAACAGGACCATCTGGTACCGCCCGATGCTTCACGCGCCATGCGCGGAAAGCTGGGCACCAAGGATTACACCGAGTTGTCTTTCCCCGGCGGCCATATCGGCATCTACGTCAGCGGCAAGGCGCAGAAAACCGTACCGCCGGCGATCGGCAAGTGGTTGGACGAGCGCACCTGAACCTGTTTCAACGACTCATCGCGGATTTAAAAATGGCTTGACCGGTTAACCGGTCAAGCCATTTTTTTGGTGGAAGATCCAGACGGATTTTCAGCGCCGTTTCAGGACGACTCTTGCTTCAGAACCGTTCTTTGGCGCGCAAATAGCGCCACTGTCCGACCGGTACCTTGCCCATCGATACGCCGCCGAGGCGTAGGCGTTTCATCGTCAGCACTTGCAGGCCAACGGCTTCGCACAGTTTTGCAACGTGTCCAACCTGAGCACCTTTGAGTGCGATGCGCAGGCGCGATTCGTTTTGCCAACTGACTTTGAGTGATGTCGGTGTGCGACCATTGAAAGCAACACCTCGATTCAAGCGCTTGATACCTTCTGGCGTCTTGCATGCCGCCAGATCGCCGGCAACTTCAACGACCAGTTCATGTTCAACCGTGGCGGCATCTTCGGTCAGCTTGCGCGCGATGCGCCAATCCTGGGTGTACACCACCAGGCCGCTGGCTTCTGCTTCAAGTGGGGCACAGGCAGTCAGTTGGTTGAAGTGCATCTTCAGCGGATGCATGCCGGAGGCGTCTTCCGACCACAGATTGACGATGTTGAGCCGTTCTGCGACGGATGCCTGGTCGAGAATCAAGTCTGTGCCGAGGCTGGCTGGTTTGTGCAGCAGCAGCGTGACCGGTTCTGTTTCAGCCGGGTTGGCATGTGGGTCGATTTCAATCTGTTGATCCGCGACTCGGAATTGCGGTTCTTCGACCAGCACGCCGTCGACTTTTACCCAGCCCCCCGCAATGATCCGCTCGGCTTCGCTGCGCGAACAGGCACGCAGTTCGGCAACGCGTTTGGCAAGGCGGATGGATTCGGTCATGGTCATCAGAAGCGGGGCGGGCGGGGCCGCGATTCTACTTGCTGTTCGGCATGGCCCGCCTGCAACCTGCACGCCAGGACCACGGCTAATTTGTTCTCACCAAAATATCGTCATTCCGGCGTGCATTTAGCCGGAATCCAGAAGCGTAAATCCAATCCAATCAAACAGTTAACCCCCGGCTTGTTGAACGAACTGGATTCCGGCTTACAACCGCCGGAATGACGGTAAATCAAAGACTTATCGTTAGAACAAATTTGCCGTGACGCCAGGACTATTTTCAACATCTAAACCGTATTCATCACAATCGGAATGCGTCTTGCGCCGAATGGTTTGTCGTAATGACCAAAACGGCCTGCGATAGCCTGGCCGCAATGTGGGCAATGGCCGGTTTCATCCAGTTCGTAGGCTGAAATGTCGTACCAGTCACGCACTATCAACGCGGCTTTGCACGCTGGGCAGAAAGTTGTGCCGCCTTGCGGGTCGTGCACATTGCCGGTGTAAACGTAGTGCAGGCCGGCTTCAAATGCGATTTTTCGTGCTCTTTGCAGCGTCGCCGGTGGAGTAGGGGGCAGGTTGTCGAGTTTCCAGTCCGGGTGAAAGGCGGTGAAGTGCAAGGGCATATCCGGGCCCAGTTCGCGCGCGATCCAATCCACCATGGCGCGAATCTCGGCATCGCTGTCGTTCAGCGTTGGAATCAACAGGGTGGTGATCTCGAACCAGATATTTGTTTCACGTTTCAAATAGATCAATGAGTCGAGTATGGGTTGCAACTGGCCAGCACAATATTTGACATAAAAATCGTTTGTGAATGCTTTTAGATCGACATTTGCGGCGTCCATGCCGGCATAGAACTCGGCCATCGCGGCCGAGTGAATGAAGCCGGCGGTGACGGCGACGGTCTGAATCCCTTGCTGGCGGCAAGCGGCAGCGGTGTCGAGTGCATATTCGGCAAAGATCACCGGATCGTTGTAAGTGAACGCGACGCTCTTGCAGCCCAGTTGTCGAGCTACCTGGGCAATTTTTTCCGGGCCGGCGGATTCCATCAGCCGATCCATGTCCTTTGATTTTGAAATGTCCCAGTTCTGGCAGAACTTGCAGGCCAAGTTGCAACCCGCAGTGCCAAAAGAGAGCACCGAACTGCCGGGATAGAAATGGTTGAGCGGCTTCTTCTCGATTGGATCGACGCAAAAACCTGAACTGCGGCCATAGGTGGTGAGCACCATTTTGCCATTCTGCATTTTTCGCACGAAGCAGGCGCCGCGCTGGCCTTCATGCAGTTTGCAGTCACGCGGGCAGAGATCGCACTGAATGCGGCCATCCTCAAGTGCATGCCACCAGCGCGCCGGATAGTCGGTTTCGGACGGATTAGGGGTTTGCGGGGTCATGTTGCCTCCTTGAATTTTTCCACCTGATAGCGCGAAAGTTGCAGATCATCCGCCCAGAAATCGGCGGCTAACCCGGCTTTGCGTTTCAGGTGGCTGATGAAATCGCGCGGTTCCGGCAGTTGTTCCCAGACTTGTGGCAGGAAGGTGGCGCGATGCCAGCCATGTTCCAGAATCATGCCATCGATGCCGGGCCGCAACTGAGCCAGCGCATCGGCCTCATCGGTGAACTGGATCGGCGTGGCGGGCGTTAGCAGCGAGACTTCAACTTGTATGCCGGTCAGTTCCTGCTCTTTCAACGGCAGAAAGCGCGGGTCTTTGAAGGCAGCGGCGCGGGCATTCGATTGCAAGTCGTCGAACAGACTTCGATTCGCTTCCAGGCTGCCGATGCAACCGCGCAACTGACCGTTCTGGGTCAGTGTGACGAACACCGCGCCCGGCTGATCGAGCCAGTCCGGGTAGGGCAATTCGGTTTTCGGTTCTTCAAATTCGTTTGCAATCGCCTGCCGCGCCAAGGCGATCAGCAGACGGCCCTGTTCAGTGTTGTGCATATTCATGATTCGCCTCCATTAGCGCAAATGCGCCATAACCGACGACCCGCGCATGATCGCCCGCGGTATCGCCGGAATTGCGCAGATCAAGCAGGTGCGGCACCAAGCCATGTTGTTGCGCCGCCAGGGTCAGGCCATTGATTGGATAGGCGCCGCAGGCTTGTTCGCCAACCAGATGGGTATCCAGCCGGAGAATGGCATTCGCGGTGGCGCGGTCGATCTGTTTCGCTTCCGCATAGGGCAGGAAATGCGACAGATCGGAACTCACCACGATCAACGTTTCGTCGCCCCCCCAAAGCCGGTCGATCACTTGCGCCACCTGTTCCGGCGTGGCACCGCCAACCGCCAGCGGAACCAGAGTGAAGGCCTCCAGCACGGTTTGCAGGAAGGGCAGATGGACTTCCAGCGAATGCTCTTCCGCATGCGCCGCCGACGAGACGCTGACTTGCGGCAGATCGGCAATCGCATCAATGGCTGCTTGATCGAGCGGCACTTGGCCTAGCGGCGTTTCGAACGCCGCAACCCCTGGCAAAGCCAGCCCAGACACCCAGACCCGATGCACCGGGCCGAGCAAAACAATACGCTGAATGACATTTCGCAACGGTTTCAGCAGCGCGTAAGCGGAAGCGGCGATCGGTCCTGAATAGATAAACCCGGCATGCGGCACGATCAACGCTTTCGGGTGCCGCCCAAGTTCGCTCAACGCCGGTTTCGCCGTATCGAAACATCGTGCAAGCAGTTTCCGGAGGGCTTCTGGCTGAGCTGGATAAAAAGAGCCAGCCACAGCCGCAGGTCGGATATTCAACATGGTTCACTCCCGGTAAAAGTAATCTTCTCACTTAGAATCTAGGGCACTTCCACCCGCTTACAAGCCATGTCGCGATATTTTGCATTGCTTCCCGCCGCTGGCATCGGCGCTCGCATGGGCGCCGTGCATCCCAAGCAATATTTGCTGATCCATGGCCGGCCGATGATCTGGCATGCGATCCGCGCCTTTGAACGCCATCCGGCGATCAGCCGCACCTATGTTGTTATTTCAAAGCAGGATGGCTGGTGGGACGGTTTTGACTGGTCGGCTTTCAGCAAGCTTGTGGTGTTGCGCTGCGGCGGTGAAACGCGGGCGGAAAGCGTGTTGAACGGCTTGCGCGCCTGTGCGCCGGAATTGGATGGCAGTGTCCGGGGCGACGACTGGATGTTGGTACATGATGCCGCCCGGCCCTGTTTGTCGCCCGCCTTGCTCGACAAATTGTTGGCGGAACTGGATGCCGACCCGGTCGGCGGCATCTTGGCCGTGCCGGTGTCGGACACCTTGAAGCGGCAAACCGAAGCTGGCCGCATCGCCGCCACCGTCCCGCGTGCCGGCCTTTGGGGCGCGCAAACTCCGCAGATGTTTCGCCACGCCACTTTGCTGCAAGCGCTGGAAAAGGTGGGCAGCGAAGTGACCGACGAAGCTTCCGCGATCGAAGCCTTGGGCATGGCGCCGAAATTGGTCGAGAGCGATCTGACAAATCTGAAGGTGACTTATCCGCGTGATCTGGACGTCGCGACCTGGTTGCTGGCATCGGGCTCAAACTGAGTTAACCACCGTCGCATCGTCGCGTCTTTTGCTGCGCTCGTTGCCGAAGTGTTGACTCCGGAAAATGAGTTTTAAGGGGAGCTGCTTACAATTTCTCTGTATAAGTCAAAATCTGCAATCCCAAGTACTTCCAGCCAGTTCAAAATATTCGGCGATATTGATTTAGCGATATTGATTCAGCGATGTAGATTCAGCGATGTAGATTCAGTGATTTTGCCGGGAATAAGCCATGCCCCTGCTGCAGCGATTGCTTTCATTGATGGGCCTGAATTCAAAGGGGCGGGATCAGCGCGGCGATCAAATGAAACGGCCACCGGAGCGCAGGATAAATCGGCGGATGAACGCGCGCCAAGGCACCCGGGTACTGATCATTGATGACTGCTCGATTGCGCAGGCCGAATTGGGTAAATTGTTCGCTTCTGCCGGATTTTCGATTTCACAGACTGAAGAATCGGAGCGCGGTTTGTTCATGGCGTGCTTTGAGTATCCGGAACTGGTTGTGCTTGATGTCGGCATGCCCGGCATGAATGGTTTTGAAGTCCTCAAGCGCATGCGGCGAGACCCATTGGCGCGCCGCATCCCGGTGATCATGATCAGTGGCAATCAGAGCGTTGCCGAACACATGCGGAAAATAAAGTTGGATGCGGACGGTTTTCTGAAAAAACCGTTCACCCGCCAGGCAATCTTCAAACTGATCGAAAATATGCTGGACGAAAACAAGGTGCCACGAAGGGCCAACCTACGTCGCCACTTCCATCCGGCGACCCTTATAAAATCAATTCGGCAGCATTTGATCCGTCATTGAACTTTCCACCTTTCAACTTTCGGCTATTTGCAATCTGAGGTTGGATTCGAATGATGTCCGTCTATAAGCAAGTGCTCTGTTTCGTGCAATATCTGGTTGAAAAGATAGGGCTGCTACGCCGGCCTAGCCCTGCCCATTACCCACAAATACCTCTATCCAGAACTGTAGGCTTTAAGCTCAAACCCGGCACACATCATCATCAGGCAGATGTAGCCATGCCACATTAATTGATGGCCGGGAGGTGGATCACTGGCGCGGCCAAGATAGCCGCCCAAGCGCGCCACCAAGCGCACGGCATCGCCCAGTAGCACGGGCTCAGCGAGTCTTTTTTTTAGCGTGTGCCTTGAGCACCTCCATCTCAAGATCAGAGAACACGACCTCTGCGGGCAGATTCGGGCACGTCCGGCCCAGCAAAGTCATCAACATGATGCGCCAAGCGATCACCAGATTGATCGCAATCGTGCGTTTCAGGCGCTCGGCCGTCTTGTGTTGCAGTTTCTCAATGTTGCAGCCGCTCTTGAGCACCCGATGCCAATCCTCGATTCGCCAGCGCAAACAGTACCAGCTCAGCATCTGCTGTGCCTGCTCAGGACTTGAAACGTCGCACGTGGTTTCAGCTGTTCAGCTGTTTATGGGGTACAAGGCAGTGCTAGGGAGTTGTGATCGAATGTCTTTCATGATCGGTTGCAGCCCTTCAGTAACGGCTCAAAGCAGTGGGCGTCTGCCGCCTGGCGGCCTTAGTCCTCGCCAACACCAACCTATTCGATGCGCTCTTGGCTTGATTCAAAAGCCAAGACGTTCACCGGCGCCAAGCAGTGTGGCGACACCCAGGATCGCGAAGATTGCCGCAGCAATGGCATGAATCATCCGCACCGGCATTTTGTTTGCGATCCGGTCACCCAGGAGAACCGCTGGTACATTAGCGATCATCATGCCGAGCGTGGTGCCGGCAACCACGGCAATCAGAGTGTGATACTGGGCCGCCAGGGCAACAGTCGCGACCTGGGTCTTGTCCCCCATCTCTGCCAGAAAGAATGCGACCAGCGTCGTGCCGAAGACGCCGAAACTCGCAAATTTGGCGTCGTCCTCATCGAATTTGTCCGGGATCAGTGTCCAGGCAGCCATTGCAATAAAAGAGATACCAAGAATCCAGCGCAGGGTTTCAGGTGCCAGCAGCGATGTGACCCAAGTTCCGAGCGCGCCCGCCAGTGCGTGATTCGCTACTGTGGCGACCAGGATGCCCATGACAATAGGTATTGGCTTGCGAAACTTGGCGGCAAGAATGAAGGCGAGCAATTGGGTTTTGTCGCCAATTTCAGCCAGCGCGACGATACCGGTAGAGATGAGGAAAGCTTCCATATCAAGACTCCTTGGCCGGATGAAAGACGCATTCCACATCACATCCCAGGCCATCCGGAGGCAATATGGTCAAAGGTCTTGCCAAGTTTGGAAACCGCTTACGCCATGACCGACTGGTCAAGTATGTTGACGCAAGCCCCTCCTGGGTTGGAGGGCGACTACTCCCCAATGACGCGGCGGTGATACCGAAAATAATGGCCGGTAAACCGGCCATTATTGTTGGTGGTTGCCGCTCTTAGCGGTTGACGATATCACCCTTCATGCCGCCCAGCATGGCCATCACTTCGCTCTGTTCTTGTGCTGGCACATTGAACTTGTTCATGGTTTTCACCACGCTCTCTGCCATGGCGCCGAATTCGGCATCGCTGATTTTCATACCGGTATGCATGGTCTTCATGTCCATGCCCTTGTAGGCGCAGGGTCCGCCACTGCCCATGCACAGCAGGTCCACCATGTTGGCCTTGAACTGCTTGATGTTGGCCTTGGCGAAACGCTGATTGATACGGTTGTCTGCAGCTACGTTTGCGGACAGGTCGTCCACCACCGCAGTGATCGCCTCCTTGCCGCCGAGACGGTCGTAAAGAGAAGCAGTGGGTTTCGTCGGTGTCTGGCTACAACCGGTTAGAACCGTCGCGGCGAGAATCAGGACTGAGGTGAGGATGTTGATATTACGCATGGCAAATCTCCTAGGGTTGGGTGGGGGGAAAGCGCCCCCAATGTAGGGCGCATTCAACCGCCGCTCAGTGACTTAAGTGACTGAGTAATAAAGGTCACATAAGCCGAGGTAGCTCGGTATGGCGTCGGGAGCCAAGGGGTGAGCGCTTATGAGTAGATTGCGCAGATACGTTTTACCGTTTCCGTGCTTCAACGCAAAAAGTTCAGATTTCCAACCTCGGATTGCAAATAGCCCAACTTTCTACCGCGAAAGCGATTTCAACCCAGCCGCAATGCCATTAGCGCAGCAACATCGACGCGCGCTTTCAGCCTCGCGCAGAGCAGGTATAGCCCGGCCAGTTTGCGGTGAAGAAAGATCAGGTCAGCCGGGGGCGGCCGCCAGTGGCCTTGATCAAAGCCCATCGCGTAGGCTGAATCGCGCAAGCGCAAAGTCAGGTCGGCATTGCCGAAATCGTAGGCGCCAGCTTGGCGAGCCGGTTCGCCTGCCAGCATGAACAACTCGATCATCGCCTGTCGCCGTGCAGCGGAATCACTCTCCAGCAGATAGCCGGCGGCCAGCGCGGCAGCTTCCAGTCTTTTTGCATCGGCAGCGCAAGCGGCCGTCATTAGTTGCCGCACCTGGCGCATGCGTTCGGCTGAATAGAGGCGGGTCGCGCCGAAATCAAGCAGGCCGATACGACCCGATTCCGGGTCAAAACGGTAATTGGCGAAGTTGGGATCGGTCTGCACCATGCCGAACTGCATGAATTCGCGCAGCAGCAGATCGATCAAGCGGGTGGCGACGTGGTCGCGTAGTGCTTGCGGCCCGCCCGCCAGCGACTCCACCGGGTCGCCGGGCACGAAACTCATGCAGAGCACGTCGGAAGTGGTCAGATCTTCGATGACCTCGGGCAGCAGCCAATCCGCTTCATGGCCGAGCAACTCGCGAAACCGGGCAATGTGTTCAGCTTCCAGCGCGTAGTCGGCTTCCTGGTTCAATTGCTGCTTGGCCTCCTCCAACAGCGCGTCCATGTTCGCTTCAGCCGGCAGTAACGGCAGCAGGCGAAGCAGGGCGGCGACATTGTCGACATCGCTATCGATGCTGCGGCGGACGCCGGGATACTGCACCTTGATCGCCAGGCGGCGGCCATCCTTCAGTTGCGCGGCGTGAACTTGGCCAATCGAAGCGGCGGCAATCGGGGTGAAGTTGAACCTCTCGAAGCGGTTCTCCCAGCCTTCGCCCCATTGCGTTTCCAGCACTTCCGCCAATTGGCTGATCGGCATGAAATGGGCATCTTCGCGCAGCCGCGCCAGGATTTCGGTGAACTCCGGTGGCAGCAGTTCACCCGCTTCCATTGACAATAACTGGCCCACTTTCATCGAAGCACCGCGCAATCGCGCCAGTTTGTCGGTCAGGCGCGCGGCATTCGCCGGCGTCAGCAACATGGCGCGCATCTGCGGCAGTTCGCCGCGCACCGCCCGCCGCGCCCCTTCCGCCAGCATGCCACCCACCAGGCCGACGGCAAGGCTGCCCAGATGCAGCAGGCGACTGCCGCGATTGGCGGGAACGCGAGAGGTGGCGCGGGGCGGTTCGGCTGACGAGTCAGTCAAGATAGGTCTCAGCTTGGATTGAGGTTCAGATCGATGTTTAGGTCTGCATTGCCGGGCAGCGCGCACAAAACCTCAACCAGGGTCTTGAGCGCACGTTCTTCTCCACCTTGGTTTACTTGGACAAAATCATTTTCCGGCATCGGCGCGCCGGCCGACATCGGAATCGCCGAAGCCCGTCCGAGACCCGCCATGTGACCACCGTCAGTCACCAAGTAATAGCTGCGATATCGCTGCATCCCGTCGGCTGTCATGCCGGTCATCTTCAAGGTCATCATTTCCATCACGCTCTCCATTGACTTGAATTATCTTGGTGATTATTTTATATGTCATGGACAAATGTTGGACATATTTAATTCAATGACTGCGCCAAGCGTTCGAGATGCTGGAATAGGGGAGTATCGATTTCAATTCTTCTGGAGCCGTTGTCTGGGGCAAGGAAACAGTCTGTAACAACTCTTTACAGTCGCGAAACCAGACAGGAACAGACGCCGCCTAATCTGGAATCGTTGTCTAACCCAAGGAGTCAGATCATGAAAACCTCACGCTACGCAAGCATGCTTCTGCTGTCCGGCATCACCGCTTTCGGCAGCTTGGCGTCCGCCTCGGACGAACTGGCCGGTGCGCTTATCGGCGCGGGTACGGGCGCAGTCATCGGCAACGCCATCGACCGCTATGATGGCGCTGTCGTTGGTGGAATTCTTGGCGCCGTGATCGGTGTTGCGATTGCCGACAATGACAATGATCGTCGCCCGGCACATGTTCATTATGGCTATTCGTGGCCGCAGCATCGCCCGGCGCCGGTCATGATTTATCAACCACCGCGTGTGCGTTATGTGACGCAACCGGTATACGTGACGCAACACCATTATGTAAAAACTTATTCGGCGCCGTACTACTGGAAACATGATCGATTCGACCGCCGCGATCATCGTGACAATCGCTGGGATCGTGGTAATGACCGTCGTCATGATGGTCGTCACGATCGCGATGATCGGGATGATCGCGATTACCGCCGCAACTGGTAAGTCCGCCACCTTTTTATCCACTTTTACACTGCGCGGCCGAAGGGTCAGTTGCCGATTCAATAGCGTTGATCGGCCCGCAAGCGGAGCCTCCTAATCCGTTTTACCCAAAACAACGCATTCAAAAACGACTTGGCCGGGCAAGCCCGGCCAAGTCGTTTTCTGCAAGCTCGTTTTCTGCAATCCGCTGCAACCCGATCAATCTTCGGTCGATAGGCCGGCCGTGCTGTTGAAACCGGAGTCGACGTAGGTGATTTCGCCAGTAATGCCGGATGCCAGGTCGGAGAGCAGGAAGGCGGCAACGTTGCCGACTTCTTCGATGGTGACGTTGCGGCGTAGCGGGGAGTGCTTTTCGCCCCAGGCCAGGAGTTTGTTGAAGTCGGCAATGCCGGATGCAGCGAGTGTCTTGATCGGGCCGGCGGAGAGGCCGTTGACCCGGATGCCTTTCGGGCCGACGCTGGTTGCCAGGTAATAGACGCTGGCTTCAAGGCTGGCCTTGGCCAATCCCATGACGTTGTAGTGCGGCACCGAGCGGACTGCGCCGAGGTAGGTCATGGTCAGCATGGCGGCATTGCGGCCTTGCATCATAGGCAGGCCGGCTTTGGCCAGCGCGGTGAAGGAATAGCTGGAAATGTCGTGTGCGACGCGGAAGTTTTCGCGGGTGACGAAGTCGAGATAGCTGCCGTTGAGCGCTTCTTTCGGCACGTAGGCGATGGAATGCACGAGTCCGTCGAGGCCATCCCAATGTTGGCCGAGGCTGGCGAACAGGGCGTCGATTTCGTCATCACTGCTGACGTCGCAGGGGAAAAGCAGTGGGGTGTCGCCGCTGAATTCTTTGATCAGACCCAAGACGCGGTCTTTGACCTTGTCGCCTTGATAGGTGAAGGCCAGTTCGGCGCCTTCACGATGACAGCATTTGGCGACGCCATAGGCAATCGATCGGTTGCTGAGCAAACCGGTGATGAGAATCTTTTTGCCTGCGAGAAAGCCCATGAGACGCACCCTGGAAATTTGAAACGCGCGAATTATACCCACGCGGCTGCATCCGACTAATCATGGCGCTACCATCTCACGCTTTATTGAGTTAATTGCTGGAGAGTATCGGATGAGCGCAAAAATTATCGCGGTCGTGAACCAGAAAGGCGGCGCCGGCAAGACCACCTTGACCATGCTGCTGGCCGGCAGTCTGGCGGATCGCGGCAAGCGTGTTCTGGTGGCGGATGCCGATGTGCAGAACACCGCGCTGCACTGGTCCGGCATGGGCGCCAGCGCGGGCGTTGTTTTTCCGGCCGAAGTGGAAGATATGTCCGGCGAGGAAAACAAGTTGCACAAAGCGTTGCGCAAGCGCGCCGAAGAATTCGATTACATCGTCATCGACAGCCCGCCAGCGGCGACCGCACCGGTGACTGCGAGCGCTTTGCGTGTGGCGCATCTGGCGCTGGTGCCGGTGATTCCTTCGCCGCTTGATCTATGGGCTTCGGTGCGGATTCGCGAGGCAATCATTCTGGCGCGCAACAAGAATCCGGAACTGGAGGCGCGTTTGGTGGTGAACCAGATGCAGCCGAATACCGTGCTGGCGCGCGAGGTGCTGGGCATGTTGCCGGAGTTCGGCATTCCGATGCTGGCGGCCAGCCTGAAAAGCCGCACGGCGTATCGCCAGTGCGCTGCGCTGGGCGGCAGCATTCTGTCGCTGGGCAACCGGGCCGCGCTGGCGGTGATGGAAGTGGATGCATTACGGCGGGAAATCGAAGGCTTGTTGCGCGGACGTTGAAAGCTGATCAGATGACCACGACAACACTCGATTTCCTGCGCCACGGTGAACCTGTCGGCGGCAAAAAATATCGCGGCCAGACGGATGATCCGCTGTCTGAAAAGGGCTGGGCGCAGATGCGTGCGGCGACCGCCGATGTGCAACCCTGGACCGCTCTAGTCAGTTCGCCGTTGAGCCGCTGCCGTGCTTTCGCGGACTGGATTTCGGAAAGCCTGGCATTGCCGGTGCAACTTGATTCGCGTCTGGCGGAAGTCCGTTTTGGCGTCTGGGAAGGACAGACCGCCGAGCAACTGAAGCAGCACGATCCAGACTGCATCTTCAATTTCAAGCGCGATCCGGTGGCAAATCGGCCGCAAGGCGCCGAACCGCTGGTGGATTTCCATGCCCGAGTCGCGGCCGCCTATGATGACATTCAGCAACGTCACGCCGGCCAGCATGTGCTGGTGGTGGTGCATGCCGGGGTGATTCGGATGGCGATGTGCCATGCACTCGGTCTGCCATTCGAGCAGGCTTATCGGATCAACGTGGGTTCCGCCGGCATGGCGCGCTTCAAGATCGAACACCGATCCGGTCAGCGGTTTGATTCTTTGATGTGGCTGAGCAAAGGCGGGTAGGAACGTTTTGCTTTAACCAAGTTGAGCGGCTGCGCCTGCATCAGCGCCTTGAAAACGCGCCTGATCCTTTTTGGTCGACTCTTGTTTGCTGATTCTTAAATTGGGTAATTCCCCTATTCGAGAACAGGTTGGGTTCCAACCGAGGTTTCCAGGTTTAATCAATACAAAACCCGCTCTTCAGGAGCGGGTTGATTGGGTAAAGAAACGGTTTGATTAGAGCGATTTCTTGCAGAAGTACCAGTCAACGCACTCGTGCCCTTCGCCCATGCGCGCTTCGGCGGCATCGACATCCTGCGGCGGCGGCACGATGACTTTGTCGCCCGGCTGCCAGCCTTCCGGGGTGGCGACCTTGTTGGCGTCGGAGGTCTGCATCGCGGCAACCAGTCGGACGAACTCGGCAATCGAGCGGCCGTTGCTCATCGGGTAATACACCATCGCACGCAGTATGCCGTTGGGGTCGATGATGAAGGTGGCGCGCACCGCCGAAGTATCCGAAGCGCCCGGCATGATCATGCCGTAGTCCTTGGCCACCTTCATCGACAGGTCTTCGATGATCGGGAACGGGATGTCGACGCCGAATTTCTCCTTGATGTTGCGCACCCAGGCGACGTGAGCGTAGTAGCTGTCGATCGACAGGCCGATCAGTTCGCAGTTGAGCTTCTGGAACTCCGGGTAGTACTTGGCGAAGGCCATGAACTCGGTGGTGCAGACCGGGGTGAAGTCGGCCGGGTGGGAGAACAGCACCAGCCACTTGCCCTTGTAGTCGGAGAGTTTCTTGATGCCGTGTGTGGTCTTGGCTTCGAAATCGGGCGCGGCTTCGTTGAGGCGGGGCATGACGGGAGCGGTACTCATTTCGGACATGATGTTTCCTTTCGTTTGGGTGGAGAGACTGCCTGCAACTCTTTATTAGAGTTTGCTGATGGAGTGCAGTATCTGGATTCAATGGCCTGCTGTGAAATTGATAATTTCAAAACAATCAATCTGTTTGGTAGATCGAAAGTTGGCCTGACGCTTTACAGGCGTAACAAAACTGACCATTTGCAGTACGCCCCATTTTTATTCGCGTGCTGTCTGTTTACTAGACTGCGTGGCCGCGTATGGAGTAGTGGTTGAACCTTGTTATTTGGGTGGGGAATCCATTACCTTCCCCACTGTTAGGTTGATTTCGCCTTGTTGTGAAGATCAGTACGCGAGTTGGATGGCGCTCTGCATGCCGCCATTCGGCAAATCAAAAGCGGCGTCGTTGAACTTGGGTGGGCCGGAAGGTTTGAAGTTGTTGCTCAAGCCGTAGCCCTCTTTCGGGAACATGCCAAAACGCAGGTTGAGTTTGCCGTCAGCATTTTCGTCGTGATACGCAACCACCGCGTAGCGGCCGGGCGGCAAGCCCTGGAATGTGCCTTTGCTCTCGCCTTTGACGGCGGGTACCACCAGCACCTGGCGCGCTTTGTCTTCCTTGCGGAAGCCTTCTTCGCGTTCAAACAGCATCAACTTGACCTGGCCTTGATCGCTGCGAACGCCTTGCACCGTCAGCAAAATATCCGCCGCGCCGGCGGACCATGCCGCTAGCAATGAAAACAAGGCCAGGGTGCTGCGTCCGATGTTCATGATTTGCGCAACGCTTTGACCCAGGCTTCCATTGCTTCATTCGCAGGTTTCATGGGCGCTTCCAGGAAGCTGAGGACAAATTTGTCACCCATGTCGGCGACGCCAATTGAACGTGGACGTACCGCCAGCACCTGCGGATTGGGCAGAGCGAAGCCGAAGCAGAAGATCACATCCACCGCGCCGACGAGGCCTTCGACTATTTCGCCGCCGATTCCCTTGGTGTGTGCGTAATGGTCGAAGACGCCGATGAAGGCGACTTTTTCTTTCTCGGCAATCTTGCCTTTCAGATAGGCCACGACATCCTCAACCGTCTTGCAGTCGGTTTCGTTCTTGCCGATCTCGGCGACAAAGACCGGATATTTTTCCATCAGAAGTGTTTGTTTCAATGAGCGCTCCAGCGTCAGATATGCAGGGTTATATACAGGGTGGGGCAGAGTTGGGAGATCAGGTCGGCAAGCGTAACTCGACGACTGTCAGGCTGGGTTGATCATGATCATGATGATGCCCGTGGCCATGATCGTGCTCATGCGCTTCAGGCGCAACTTCCGGCAGGATGCCATTCAGCCAAGCAGTGATCGCGCTATCCGGATCAGTTTCCGAGGTTGCCAGGGCCAGAATGCCTTTCTGTTTCAGACGATTTTGCAGGCCGAAACCCATGCCGCCGGAAATCAGGACAGCAACACCATCGAGCGGATGCGGTTGATCATGTGCGCTTTCATGGAAGCTTTGCTCAAGCGTCAGTTCGAGCAGGTTTTTACCCTTGATCTCCTGCCCTTGGAGTTCATAAACCCAGAACTTGCGGCACTTGCCGGCGTGTCCGGTAATGGTTTTACGGTTCTGGCTGGTGACGGCGATTTTCATGATGTGGCTCGTTTGTTGGTTTGATGACATGTTGGTCGATGACTATCTCCAAGCAAGCATCACGCCAGTTCTGGATTCCGGATCAGGCGGCTGATTACATTCATGAAAATTTATCAACCTATCCATTGGTGGACAGGAATTACTAGCGTTTCTTGACATTATTGGCAGGCATGCAAGACATTATTGACATGTCCCCGCCTAAACCCGTTTTATCCGGCGAACTTCTCGCCCTGCTCGAATCCTTGCCTGAGCCACGCATTCTGGTCGATCCGGATTACCGCATTCTGTCGGCCAACGCGGCTTATCGGCACACCTTCGGCAACCCGGCCAAGATCATCGGCCGGACCTGTTATGAAATCTCGCATCACTTCGACAAGCCGTGCGATCAGTGCGGTGAATCGTGCCCGCGTCAGACCGCGATGCAGACGCGGCAGCCCAGCCGTGTGCTGCATCTGCATCACACGCCGCGCGGCCAGGAATATGTCGATGTCGAGCTGGTGCCGATTCTGGATAGCGCCGGCAAGCTGGTTTACTTCGTCGAGACCATGCGCTTTCTGCAAGAGAGCGGACGCCAACCTGGCGCGCTCGGCATGGTCGGCCATTCCGCGGTGTTCACCCGCATGCTTGACCTGATCAACCGGGTCGCACCGGCGATGACACCCGTGTTGTTGTTGGGGGAATCAGGCACCGGCAAGGAACTTGCCGCCCAGGCGGTGCATGACTTGAGTCCCCGGCGGGAGAAACCGTTTGTCCCGGTGGACTGCTCGGGCATGACTGAAAGCCTGTTCGAGTCGGAATTGTTCGGTTATGAAAAGGGCGCCTTCACCGGTGCTGGCCAGCGCAAGACCGGTCTGGTGGAAGCGGCCGCCGGCGGCACGCTGTTTCTGGATGAACTGGGTGATATTCCGTTGCATTTGCAGGTCAAGTTGCTGCGATTGCTGGAAACCGGGACGTATCGCCGGGTGGGCGGTGTCGAGATGCTGCGCGCCGATTTTCGCCTGGTTTGCGCCACGCACAGGCAGTTGGCGGCCATGGTCGAGTCGGGCGAGTTCCGGCGTGACCTGTATTACCGGCTTTCCGCTTTTCCGATTCATCTGCCGGCGCTGCGCGAACGCAGTGAAGATCTACCGTTGCTGGTGGCGCACTTGTTGTCCAGGCTGGCGCCGGAGCGTCCGCTGAAATTGGACCAGGCTTCGCTGGCGCGGCTGAAGAACCACGATTTTCCGGGCAACATCCGAGAGTTGAGAAATCTGCTCGAACGCGCCATGTTGATGGCGGACGGTGAACTGCTCAGCCTGGCCGATAATCTCCCATCAAGCGGCGCTGAAACCCCACACGCGGAAGCGGCGATTGTCTCGTTGGAAGAGGCCGAGCGCCGCTATGTGCGGCAGGCGCTCGAACAACTTGGCGGCGACCGCAAGCAACTCGCCAGCCGGCTTGGGATCAGCGAACGCACGCTGTACCGCAAGCTCTGAACCTGCCCATTTTTTCATCATGGTTGACCAATTCACCCAAGCCTCCCTATCCTCGCGACACTATTTCAGGAGTTGCTAATGAACACCGCTGTTTCCGATACAACCGTGAGTACAACCACAACTGCCCCCGCACCTGATCTTGCCAAGACGATGCACTCCATCATCCAGCGCATCGCCACTGGGCCGGAATTGTCGAAAGACATTTCCATGCAAGAAGCCAAGCTGGGGATGCAAGCCATCCTGGAAGACGCAATCGATCCGGTTCAGGCCGGCATTTTCCTGATTGCGTTGCGCATGAAGCGTGAAACCAACGAGGAATTCAAAGGCATTCTGGATGCGATTCTGGATGCAACCCAGCGCGTAACCGCCGATGTGGATGAGGTGGTCGATATCGCCGACCCTTACGACGGATACAACCGTTGCCTGCCGGCGGCGCCTTTCCTGGCGCCGCTGCTGGCTGAACTGGGTGTGCCGGCGATTTGCCAGGGACTCGAAGCGGTGGGGCCGAAATACGGGGTGACCGCACGCCATGTCATCCGCGCCGCTGGTGTCAATGTCGATTTATCGCCCGCCGCCGCCGCCGCGCGTCTGAGCGATCTGGCCATAGGCTGGAGTTATGTCGATCAGGCGCAGTTCTGCCCGGCCTTGCACGACCTGATCTCGTTGCGCACCAAGATCATCAAGCGGCAGGCGGTGACCACGATTGAAACGCAATCGAAGCCGATTATCGGCCGCAAGAAAACGCACCTGGTCACCGGTTATGTCCATAAACCTTACCCGCCGATCTACGCCATGCTGGCACGGCATGCCGGCTTCGATTCGGCGCTGATCATTCGCGGTGTTGAAGGCGGCGTGATTCCGTCGCTGCGCCAACCCGGCAAGGCGACGCGCTATGACAACCATGGCGAGGAATATGAGATCGATCTCGATCCGACCGCGCTCGGCATCGAGCAAACCGCACGCTCGGTGCCGTTGCCGGACGATCTGCCGAAATCCGAACGCGCCGACGAAGTCGTGATCGCGGTCGACATCAAAGCCACCGCTGCCGCTGCCGCGAAAGCCGGCATGGCCGCGCTGCGCGGCGAGAAAGGTGCGACTTACGATTCACTCTTGCTGACCGCCAGCCTGATCCTGCATCACGTCGGCAAAGCCGCTTCGTTCAAGGCGGCGGGTGATCTCGTGCGCGCCGCGCTGGATTCAGGCCGTGCTGCGGAACGGGTCAAATGAAGAGGGCGAAATCATGACCTGGACTGCAGTGGCTGTAGAAGGTGAGCTCGGCGTTGGTCAAATGAAACGGATTGCGCCGGCCGGCAAGCCGTTATTGCTGGTGAATGCCGAGGGCGGCTATTTCTGTGTCGATGAAATGTGCAGCCATGAGGACTATTCGCTCTGGTTCGGCTGCGTCAAAGGCCGTTCGATCAAATGCTCGTTGCATGGCAGCTATTTCGATCTGGCAAGCGGCAAACCGCTGAACGAACCGGCCGACTGCCCGCTGACGACCTATCCCGCCAAACTTGAAGCAGGCGAGATATGGGTGGATGTGTCATAGAGGTTATGTAGAGGTTGCGAAAAACCGAGCAAAGCAGGGCAGCCAACCTGCAAGAGACAGGCTGGCCTTGACTCAGGTTGCGGCAGGTTTGCGGTTGCTTGCGTCAATCACGGTTGCCTGGACATAGTTTCGTCCCTCTTCCTCGAAGCTGGCCAAGCTGACTTCGACCGCAAAGGTCGAGCCGTCTTTGCGAATGCCGAATAAATCCAGGCCGGCACCCATGCTGCGAATGGACGGATTGGCCAGATATTTCTGGCGCAATTCGGCGTGTCGGACTCGGCTTTCCTTGGACACCAGTTCCTCTAGTGAGCGGTTGAAGAGTTCGCCAGGCGCATAGCCAAACATTCGTTCAAGCGCCGGATTGGCCATCTCGATCGCTCCTTGATCATCGACTACCAGCAGCCCGTTCGGGTTGGTTTGCATCATCAGTTGCAGGCGTGCCTCGATTCGCCGATGCAGCAACTCGCTCCGCTTACGTTCCGAGATGTCGGCCACGAAGGCATCGACAAAGATTTCGCCATTCTCATAAAACGGGCTGAGGCTGATCTCGATGGAGAACAGGCTGCCATCCTTGCGTCTGGCGTAAAGCTCGCGGCCGCTGCCCATGGGACGCGAAACCGGGTTATGAATGAAGGCGGAAAAATGTTGCGCATGCATCGGCGCGGCCGATTCGGGCAGCAGAATTTCCAGGGGCTGGCCGAGCAATTCTTCTCGCGTATAGCCGAACATGTTGGCTAGTGCCGGGTTCACCAGCACGATGCGGCGATCCTTGTCGGCCGCCAGCAGGCCGTTGGTATTGGCTTCGACCACCAATCGGAAGCGTTCCTGGGCTTGATGCACTGCTTTCGCCGCTTCGGCTTCCGCCTTTGCTTTCGCGACGTTGGCGACTGCGGCGGCGCGCCCGACCACCGCGCGCGCCAGCCAGGCGGCAATGACGCCATACAGCACAAGCAGGGAAATCACGTAAATCCCCACCGTGCGCCAGGCGCTTTGCCGCAGCGGCGTCATTTGCTCGCTTGATAGATGGGTCACCACGAGCCAGGTCGGGATGCCTTTTGCGTCGCGGCTAGCGTCGACTTTCAATGGATATACCGTGCTCCAGGTCCACAGGCCATCGGCCAGTTCGATCTGCCCGGAAGGAATCTCCGAGACCGCCTTCCAGGCTTCAGGAAAACTGGCGCTCAGGGTGGCTTTGTGGGGCAGCATGAAGCCCCATTCCAGATTGGAATCAGGATTCTTCAGCCAGTAGCCTTCGCTGTTCAACAGCATGGCGTGGTCGCGCGCTTCCATCACGCTGTCGGTAAAGTTATTCAGGATCTTGCGTGCGTCGACATTCAGCACCAGCACGCCGCGGCGGCTGCCATCCGCAGCGTACATCGGCATGACCAGACGCAGCATTGGTTTGTACGGCGTCTCGATCTGGCCACGCTCGATGTTGAGGTCCATCGGCGAGATGAACACTTCGCCCGGCTTCAGCGTCATGCCTTGCTTGAAGTAGTAGCTATCCGCCAACTGTTGCAAGTCGGCTTCTGCGACTGATTGCGGCTTGCCTTCGACGTTGTTGATGCGAACCCGCTCGAGGCCGGTTGCGTCAATCCAGCGGATCTTTTCGTAACTTTCGGTGTAGGTAATGAGCTTTGAAAAAACCGCCTTCACGGCCTGAAGATCGCTTGGCGATTCCGACTTGACGGCACGCGCCAACTCGGCCTCGCTCGCCAAAATGCGAAGTTGGCGCAGCGGTAGATGCAGTTCGTCATCCAGGCGGCGAACTCCCATCACCACATTGCCAATCTCCACGGTCCGGAGCATCGACATTTCTTCGTTGACACGCTCTTTGCCGACATACCAGCCTCCAGCAAGGATCAGCAGGGCTACCGGAGTGAACAGCAGAAAAAACAGGCGAAGCGGAAATCCAGTCTCGGCCGCATCATTGTGATTGGAAATAAACATGGACCAACTCCTTTATTCGTATTGCTTGCTGGATTTCAATCGCAAATTCAAGCTAGTGTTCAAGCTAAAACTCAAACTCAAACTCGAATTGCTGGCTTAGTTGTACTTATTCACCGGGTCGCCATTTCGCTGCGCGGTGTATGGAAAGCCGATGGCAAATACTATCGAGTAGTTGATTGAATTGCACGGGTATTGTTTATCACCCACCCGGTCGCCCAAACCTGTAAAAAAAAGTGAGTGATGTTGCTTGCGACGGCTATCGAGCGACTAGTTGGAATCTGACAATGAAACCGACAGCCGCAGTGTGTCGGCTTGTTGTTCCATGCGCACCTTGCGCAGTGCGTTCATGCCGAGCAGGGCTTCGCTAGTGAGGTTGGGCAGAATGGCGACGCTGACGTTGCCGATTCTGAATGGCCCGAATTCGAGTTCATCGACTCGGCTGCTGCAGCCCTGAACCACGCCGTTGGCGGTTCGGAACGTCGCGGCAAGATCACAGCCGAGGCCGATGCGGGTGGCGAGTTGTTGTGATATCGAGACGGTGCTGGCGCCGGTGTCGATCAGGAAACTGACGGGCGTGCCTTGGATCGAGCCGTCGATATGGAAATGACCATCCCGTGAGCGGCTGAGATCAATCCGGTCGGTGCCGATGACCTGGGCGGGTGGCGCTTCCTGCCGCAGAAAAAACAGATAAAGCAGCAAGCCGATACCCAGCCAGATACCGGTATGCAGGAATAAGCCTCCCAGCTTGTTCAACCTGATTGCTCCGACTCGTCTGGCAGAAGCATTGGCTGACTCATTGGCTGACTTGGCGACTGACTCATTGATTTAATCGCGGAAGGTTTTCTTCTTGTCGGTAAGCAGCGTGTCAATGATTTTGCCGGCCTTATCCTTGGCGCCCAGGCCAAAGGCAATGGCGAAGGCCAGACCAACTGCGCCGAACGCGATGATGAAAGCGGCCGTCAGCAACTCATTGGCGATCTGCAATTGCTCCATCGCCATGAAGAAAACAAACACCATCATCGCGTATTCGGAAAAGGTGGAGACGGTCAGCGCGCCATCGAACTCCATATTGGAGAGCCAGGCGAACACCAGTCGGTTGATAAAGCGGGCCAGGATGGTGCCGAATACCAGGACAAGAATTGCAATGATGACATTGGGGATGTACAGCACGACCTTGTTGAACAGGTCGGCCACCATTTGCAAACCAAGTGTATCGGCGACGGTGACGATGGTGATCAGAATGGTCAGCCAATAAGCCAGATTGCCGAGCACGGAAGACACCGAGACATCGAGATCGGCGTGCTTCATGAAAGCTTCGAGTCCGGATTTTTCCGTTGCCCGATCGAACTTGAGCATGATCAGCAGCCGCATGATGCCGGTTCGGACCAGCTTGGCCAGCATCCAGCCAAGAATCAACGCCACGATGGCGAGGAGCAATTGCGGAATGAAATGGGTTAATTGCCCCCATAACACCGTGAGTGAGGCGACAAAACTATCGATGTATTCCATGGCAGTCTCCGTGTGTTGGCTTGATCGGTTGGATTGTATGAATGCTTGATTATGGTTTTGATGACGCTGATTGCTTAATGAAGCTGTGCCAGTTGCTCGCGGGAAACGACAAATACCGTATCTTCGCCGCCTTCAATTTCAGGCCACACCAGCGCCAATTCAGGAAACGCGGCTTCCATCTCGGCCCGGTTGTGGCCGATTTCCACGACCAGCAAACCACCAGGATTCAGGTGTGCTGCCGCATCACGCAGAATGATCCGGGTTGCATCCAGCCCATCTTCTCCGGAACCCAATGCCAGCGCCGGTTCGTGGCGATATTCGCGGGGTAGGGCGGCGACACTGTCGGCATTCACATAAGGCGGATTGGAAATGATCAGGTCGTAGGTCATGCCAGCCAGCGGCGCAAATAGATCGCCCTGGTACAACGTGACCTGGTCTTCAAGGCCGTAATCGTTGACGTTGCGTTGCGCGACCTGGAGCGCATCGGGCGATAAATCGACGGCATCGATTTCGGCATCTGGAAAGGCCTCCGCCAGCAACACGGCGAGGCAGCCTGATCCGGTACATAAATCGAGGGCGCGGAAGACGTTTTCCGGATGCGTCAGCCACGGCTGCAACTGTTGCAGGATCATCGGCGCCAGGAATGAACGTGGCACGATGACCCGCTCATCGACATAAAAACGGTAGCCCTGCAGCCAGGCTTCGTGCGTCAGATAAGGCGCCGGCAGGCGTTCATTGACCCGGCGATCCAGAATGTGCGCGATCTGATCGGCTTCTTCCGGCAGCAGGCGCGCATCCAGGAAAGGATCCAGCCGGTCCAGCGGCAAGTGCAGCGTGTGCAGAATCAGGTAGGCGGCTTCATCGAACGCGTTGTTGCTGCCGTGGCCGAAAAACAGCTCGGCGGCATTGAAGCGTGAAACCGCGAAGCGCAGCCAGTCGCGCACGGTCAGCAAGGGAAGAGCAGCGGGATCAGGCATGCAGCAAGCGATCCAGCACGCCCCGGTAAACCTGGGCGAGTTTTGCCAGTTCTTCGACGCCGACGTTTTCGTCGATCTTGTGAATACTGGCGTTGATCGGGCCGAACTCGACGACTTCACGCGCGATGTCGGCGATGAAGCGGCCATCCGAGGTGCCGCCGGTGGTGGAAAGTTCGGCTTCGATGCCGGTGACTTCCTTGATCGCGCCTGCCAGCGCATCGACCAGGCCGCCGCGCGGCGTCAGGAAAGGTTTGGCGCCGAGTTCCCAGGTAATTTCATAGTCCAGGTGATGCCGGTCAAGGATGGCGCAGGCGCGTTGCTGCAAGCCTTCGACCGTGCTGGCGGTGGAGAAGCGGAAATTGAATGCGATGTCGGCATGGCCGGGAATCACGTTCATCGCGCCGGTGCCACTATGCATGTTGGAGATTTGCCAGGTGGTCGGCGGGAAGTATTCGTTGCCCTTGTCCCACTCGGTGGCGGCAAGTTCCGCGATTGCCGGCGCGGCGAGATGAATCGGGTTTTTGCCCAGATGCGGGTAGGCGATGTGGGCCTGAATGCCGTTGATCCGCAAAAGGCCATGCAGCGAACCGCGGCGGCCGTTTTTCATCATGTCGCCAAAGCGGTCGACGCAGGTAGGTTCGCCGACGATGCAGTAGTCGATCAATTCATTGCGCGCGGCCAGGCGCTCGACGACTTTCACCGTGCCATCCACCGCCGGACCTTCTTCATCCGAGGTGATCAGCCAGGCGATCGATCCGTCATGTCCCGAATTGGCGGCGAGGAAGCCTTCGACGGCGGCCAGGAAGGCTGCGATCGAGCCTTTCATGTCGGCCGTGCCGCGGCCATAAAGCTGACCCTCGCGTTCTGTTGGCGTGAACGGATCACTCGACCACTGTTCCAGCGGCCCGGTGGGCACCACGTCGGTGTGGCCGGCGAAACAGAGCAGGGGAGCGCTGGTGCCGCGACGCGCCCAGAGGTTGACCACATCGCCGCTGTTGACGCTTTCGATGACGAAACCGAGCGTGCCGAGTTTTTCCGTCAACCAGGTCTGGCAGCCCGCATCTTGCGGCGTCAGCGATCGGAGCGAAACCAGCTCTCGGGTGTATTCCAGTGCTTTACTTGGCATGCCGATTTGCTACTGGATATACATTAAAAACAATAACTAAAAACATGAAATTCAAGCTTATTCTCCGAAGAATGCAGCGTAATTTTCTTCGCTGAATCCGACTTGATATTGGCCATCGCGGTCCAGAATCGGACGTTTGATGACGCTGGCGTTTTCCTGCATCAAGGCCAGCGCGGCGGTGGCGTTGGTGATGGAGGCTTTGCGCTCATCGCTCAACTTGCGCCAGGTCTGGCCATTGCGATTGATGATGGATTCCCAGCCCAGCAGCTTGCACAACGTGTTCATCAAGTCAGCCGGAACGCCCTGTTTTTTGTAGTCATGAAACTCATAGGGAATGTCGCGTTCTTCCAGCCAGGCGCGGGCTTTCTTGACCATGCTGCAATTGGGGATGCCGTAAAGTTTCATGGCAAACTCGCTCGAGTTGAAAACCGCGCCATTTTACCTGCCTCGCATGTCTCACGCCTTTATCGTTCGTGCCGCCCACTGGAAACTTGACGAATCCGCCATTGCCCTTGTTCGGCGCGCTGTTTTTATCGATGAACAAGGTGTGCCGGAGGCTCTTGAATGGGAAGCCGAGGATGCGCAATGTCATTGGTTCGTCGCGGTCGCATCGGATCAAAGCCTGATTGGCATCGTCCGATTGACTGGCGCCGGCCGCATCGGCCGCATGGCGGTGCTGCCAGCCTGGCGTCGGCGCGGCGTCGGTCGGGTTTTGCTGGCGGCGGCGCTGATAAGTGCGCGAGAACTCGGGTTTGCCCAGGTACATCTTTCCGCACAAATCCACGCCATTGGCTTTTACGCCCGGCATGGTTTTATCGCGCAGGGGCTTGAATATCTGGATGCGGGTATTCCGCATCGCAGCATGAGTTTGACGTTAAAAGGGTGTCGAAAAACGTGAATATTTCAAAATAATCGTCACCCCGGCGGAGGCCGGGGCCAGAAGTGGTTGACCCTGGATACAACCATTCCGGGGCAAGCTTTATTGAGCCCACTCCACTGAACCCTGGCCTTCGCCGGGTTGACGGAGTGTTTTTCGACATCCTGTTGAGGGACGCTAGATGAATATTCTGAATATTCGAATCGGGCACGGTTTTGACGTGCATGCCTTCGCCGAAGGTCGCAAGCTGATTGTTGGCGGGGTTGAGATTTCTCATGAGCGCGGTTTGCTCGGCCATTCCGATGCCGATGTGCTGTTGCATGCAATTTGTGATGCCTTGCTTGGCGCAGCGGCGTTGGGTGATATCGGCAAACATTTCCCCGATTCGGATGCGCGCTACAAAGGCATCGACAGCCGGAAATTGCTTCGCCATGTCGCGGAATTGCTCGATGGTCACGGCTGGAAAGTCGGCAATGTGGATGCCACGATCATCGCGCAAGCGCCCAAGATGGCGCCGCATATCGCCGCCATGCGCGAGCATATCGCGGTGGACATCGGGGTCGCCGCCGAGCAGGTGAATGTGAAAGCGACGACGACCGAAAGATTGGGTTTTACTGGTCGCGAAGAAGGCATCGCGGCGGAAGCGGTCTGTCTGATCCAGAAAAAAATGTGAGATGGCGTCAGACATGTCTGACGCACCAAGGCTGCGAGTGTTTTTCGCGCTCTGGCCGAATGCCGAGGTTGCCGCACGCCTGCATGCAATGGCGCAGCAACAACATGCACATCTGGGCGGCCGCGTCAGCCGGCTGGACACCTTGCACGCCACGCTGGTTTTTATCGGCAATGTCGCGTCAGACCGTTTGCTTGATTTGCTTGCCGCAGCCGAGGCCGTCGATGCGCCTGCTTTTCAACTGGAACTTGATCAAGCCGGTTGCTGGTGTCACAACCATATTGCCTATCTTGGGGTGAAACAGGTTCCGACCGCTTTGCAAAGGCTGCAACTCGCGCTTGCCGAGGGAGTGAGATCGGCAGGTTTCACGATCGAGACGCGAGCTTACTTTCCGCATGTCACGTTGCTGCGCAAAGCGGCTTGTGGGGAAATGGTCTTTGGCGATCCAGAAAAGGAAAATCCCGCACCGAAACCAGTCATCTGGTCGGTGCGGGATTTCGTGCTGGCCAAATCCAGCCTGGGCGCGAATGGTTCGCGCTATGAGCAGATTGGCCGCTGGCCACTGCTATAAGGGGCTGTCCCTGAATAACCTGGACATTCTGGGCTGCATTGGTGGGCGCGCTGCCACGTTGCCGGCCGCTTGCAGGGAATGACCATGCTGCGCGGCCGGCGCCTCGCATCGCATCCCACCAAGACACCCATAACTATCCAGATTATTCACGGACAGCCCCCAAGACCATTACACTCGAAGCAGAAATATGCCATTCCCTGTGCTTTGAACTCAGCAGCCGGCCTTGATTCGTCAAGAAACTGAATTCACCAGTTGCTCGGCGAGTTGCTTGATCGTTGCCGGATCTGCCGCCGAAAGTTCCAGCGTGGCGGCCTCTAGTGCACCGGAGAAATTGCGTTCCAGCGAGCGGGTATAGGCGGGGTCGTAATGACGGATCAGCAATTCCGCGACCAGTTCATCCCACTGACCGGCCATCGCCATGGCTTTCCAGGTTTCGATCTGCTGCTTTCCTTGAATCGCAATCAGACAGTCGAGCTTTTTGCCGAGCAAGTCAGTGTTAGCCAGGAAGTGGGCGTATTCCTGTTTCAGTAGTTCGACTCGCACCGGAATCTCAGCCCTGAGATTGACGCACGGCGAGGCGCGCATCTGCTGCAGCAGTGCTTCCGGTGTATGCAGGTTGCCGATTTTCCTGCTCTCGGATTCGACGAAGACGGGTCTGTTGGGATCAAAGCGGCGCAGCGCGAACCATAGACGTGACTCGAACAATTTTTGCGCCGGTTGCGGGCGGGCAGGGTAGGCGCCAAGGACTGAGCCCATGTGGGCGGCGAGATCTTCCAGATCGAGCACCTGAGCGTTGCATGCCCGCATGGCATTCAGAAAACGACTCTTGCCGACGCCGGTTGGGCCGCAAATGACACGGAAATCGAATCGCGACGGCAACAGGGCCAGTTCTTCGATGACATGATGCCGATATGCTTTGTGCCCGCCTTCGAGTTGCGCCGCATGCCACCCGACCGCGCGCAGTATCGTGGTCATCGCGCCGCTGCGGCTGCCACCGCGCCAGCAATAGATCAGCGGCCGGTAATCGCGTGGCTTGTCATGAAAATAGGTTTCAAGATGATGAGCGATATTGCGTGAAACCAGCGCTGCGCCGACTTTTTTGGCGTCGAACGCGGAAGACTGTTTGTGCAAGGTGCCGATCCTTGCGCGTTCCTCATCATCCAGCACGGGCAAAGAGATAGCGCCGGGAACATGGTCATCTACGAACTCGCCAGGTGAGCGCACATCGATGATTTCAGCAAAATCAAACAGTTCGTCCATGCCGGCTTTGCCGTCTTTTCGCTTGTGCATGGCAGTGCTTGAATCGGTTTCAGATTGTTTGCCGGTCACGCGTTCTTGTCCCGCATCAGGCGGGATTTCTCGCGCTGCCAATCGCGGTCCTTTTGCACAGCGCGCTTGTCGTGCAGTTTCTTGCCTTTTGCCAGCCCGATTTCCAGTTTTACCCGGCCTTTGCTGAAATGCAGGTTGAGCGGCATCAATGTGTAGCCGGCTTGCTGAACTTTGCCGATCAATTTACGAATTTCGTGCGCGTGCAGCAACAACTTGCGGCTGCGTACCGGGTCTGGGTTGATATGGGTCGACGCGGTCGGCAAGGGGCTGATATGGCAGCCGATCAACCAGACTTCTTCTTTCTTCAGAATCACATATGCTTCCTTGAGCTGGGAGCGCCCGGCGCGTATGGCTTTGACTTCCCAGCCTTGCAGCATCAAGCCCGCTTCATAGCGTTCCTCAATGAAATATTCATGAAATGCTTTCTTGTTGTCGACGATGTTCATGGCGCGGAGGGGGGCAGGAGCGGGTGGCAAGAGCGGGTGGCAGGAGCGAGCTGGATTTTGTGCTATTTTAGCAGGCCCATTCCCTGAACCCTTTGCGCTCGCTATGGCTGAAGTTGTGAAATCTGTCCTTGTGCCGTATTCGGCGGAAGAGATGTTCGTGTTGGTCGATGGCGTTGAGCGCTATCCGCAGTTTTTACCCTGGTGCGGCGGGACTGAATTACATTTTCGCGATGAGGTGACGACAGAAGCCACGATCCACATCCAGTACATGCAGGTGAAACAGCATTTCACCACCCAGAACAGCAAGCGCCATCCGGAAGAAATGCACATCCGCCTGAAAAGCGGCCCGTTTCGCAAGCTGGAAGGCTCCTGGCACTTCAAAACACTGTCGCCTGAAGCCTGCAAGATCGATTTTGTCATGCACTACGAATTTTCCAGCAGTCTGTTGGAAAAAGTGCTTGGTCCCGTCTTCGGCATGTTGACCAACAATATGGTGGACGCTTTTGTTCGCCGTGCAGAACAGGTTTACGGCGAAAGATGAGCGAGCAGATTCACATTGAAGTGGTTTACGCCCTGCGCGATCGGCAAAAAGTCGTTGCCGTGCAGTTGGCCTCCGGTGCAACGGTCCGCGACGCAGTCGAACGTTCCGGCTTGCCGGCTGAGTTCCCGGAAATCGACCTGTCGGTGAACAAATTCGGCATCTGGAACAAGTTGGCCAAATTGGACGCTGCGCTGCGCGACAAGGATCGAGTCGAAATCTACCGTCCATTGATCGCCGACCCGAAGGAAGTGCGCCGTCAGCGCGCCGCCGAAGGCAAGGTCATGAAAAAAGGTGGCGGCGACGCGGAGGCGGGTTGATACGAGTGTGCCTGCGTGTTTGCATCAATGTTTGTGCTGGCGACTCAACCCGCAGCGGCGACTTCACTTTCGCTCAGTGCTCGGCAGCTTGAGTTGTTCCAATCCCAGTTGGACCTGGTTGGAAGCGAATGTGGCATGTCTGCTCACGCCGGCGCTGTCTCCCACAGCGGCCGATACCTGCGCGGCCTGCAAGGCCGATTCGGCGGTGGTCCAAAGCGCAAATTTCGATCTGGCATCGCTGACATCGTTTTCGGCTTGAATCAGCAGAGCCTGGGCTTCCGGGGTGATGCTTGCGGCGGTCGCCTGGTTGGCGGGTTGTGTCGATTCGGTAGAGGCGCAGCCGGTCAAGCCGTATGCGCTCAAACCGGTGACCAGGCCTGTGACAACTGTGAAAACGAACTTGGTGCTGACGCCTGCCATTTGATGTTGATGATCTGAACTCGATGGGCAGAAACATAGATTGCTGGCTGTCAGCAAGTCAATTGCTTCCGGTCAGCATATTTTCGGCGCAACCTTGGGAGCCGCCAGTCGCATCGGTATAATGCTTTTTTTGTGCGGCAGGTCTATCCATCATGCGAATTTTGCAAAAAGCACTGACGTTCGACGACGTCCTTCTGGTCCCCGCGTATTCCGGCATTCTGCCGCGCGATGTCAGTCTGAGAACCCGGTTTACCCGGGAGATTTTCCTGAATTTGCCTGTTGTATCCGCTGCGATGGATACCGTTACCGAAGCGCCCATGGCGATTGCGATGGCGCAGGAAGGCGGCATCGGCATCATTCACAAGAATCTGACCCCCGAGTTGCAGGCCGCCGAAGTGGCCAAGGTCAAGCGTTATGAGTCCGGCGTGGTGAAGGATCCCATCACCATCAACCCGACCATGAGCGTGCGTGATGTGCTCGAAATCACCCGTCGCTATCGTATTTCCGGTCTGCCGGTGGTTGATGAAACGGGCAAGGTGCAGGGTATCGTTACCAATCGCGATCTGCGTTTTGAAACCAATCTCGACCATTTGGTGCGCGACATCATGACGCCGCGAAACAAATTGGTGACGGTGAAAGAAGGCGTCGGCAAAGACGAAATCATTGCGCTGCTGCACAAGCACCGACTTGAGCGTCTGGTCGTGATCAATGACGATTTCGAGCTGAAGGGTCTGATCACCGTCAAGGACATTCGCAAATCGAGCGAACACCCGCTGGCCAACAAGGACAGCATGGGGCATCTGCTGGTCGGCGCCGCGGTTGGAGTCGGCCCGGAGAACGAAGAACGTATCGCCGCGCTGGCGGAGGCGGGCGTTGATGTCATCGTGGTCGATACCGCGCATGGCCATTCCCAAGGGGTGCTTGATCGCGTCAAGTGGACCAAGATGAAATACCCGCATATCCAGGTCATCGGCGGCAACATTGCTACCGCTGATGCCGCACTGGCACTGGTTGATCATGGCGCCGATTGCGTCAAGGTCGGCATCGGCCCCGGTTCGATCTGCACGACGCGGATTGTCGCGGGCGTCGGCGTGCCGCAAATCACCGCCGTCGCCAATGTGGCCGCTGCTCTGGCTGAGTCGGGCGTGCCGCTGATCGCCGATGGCGGCATTCGTTATTCCGGCGATATCGCCAAGGCCATCGCGGCCGGCGGTCATTGCGTGATGTTGGGCGGCCTGCTCGCCGGTACCGATGAAGCGCCAGGTGAAATCGAGCTGTATCAGGGCCGTTCCTACAAGTCGTATCGTGGTATGGGTTCGCTTGGCGCGATGCAGAAGGGCTCGAAGGATCGCTACTTCCAGGACAATGAAGCCAACGCCGACAAACTGGTTCCGGAAGGCATCGAAGGCCGCGTGCCGCACAAGGGCAGCGTCCTTTCCGTGCTGCATCAATTGATGGGCGGCCTGCGTTCGTCGATGGGCTACCTTGGCGCAGCGAGCATCGAGCGTTTCCACGAGACCGCCCAGTTCGTTGAAATCACCAATGCCGGCATCAAGGAATCGCACGTCCATGACGTCCAGATCACCAAGGAAGCACCGAATTACCATGTGTGAAGTGAACTGTGAGCGGTAAGCGGTGAGCCGGTTGGCTCATTGTTTTCCTCTCCCCGTTCCCCGTTTACGGCTTACCGCTCACAAAATGCACCAGAAAATCCTCATTCTCGACTTCGGTTCCCAATACACCCAGCTCATCGCTCGCCGCGTGCGCGAGGCCAATGTGTATTGCGAACTGCATCCGTACGATGTGTCCGAGCAGTTCATTCGTGACTTCGCGCCGGCAGGAGTGATTCTTTCCGGCGGACCGTCATCGGTGACCGAGGACGACACACCGCGCGCGCCACAGATTGTTTTCGATCTGAAGGTGCCGGTGCTGGGTATCTGCTACGGCATGCAGACCATGGCGGCGCAACTCGGCGGCAAGGTGGAAACCGCCAGCCATCACGAATACGGCTATGCGGAATTGCGCGCGCGCGGCCACTCAAAACTGCTGGCGGATGTCCAGGATCGTGTCGATCCGGATGGCAAGGCCTGGATGGATGTCTGGATGAGCCATGGCGACCGGGTCGTCGAGCTGCCGCCCGGTTTCAAGGTGATTTGCAACAACGCATCCACCCCGGTTGCCGGTATGGCTGACGACGAGCGGCGTTTTTATGGCGTGCAGTTCCACCCGGAAGTCACCCATACCCTGCAAGGCAAAGCCATTCTCGGCAGATTCGTGCATGAACTGTGCGGTTGCGGCCAGGACTGGAACATGCCGGATTACATCTCGGAAGCGGTCGCCAAGATCCAGGCTACCGTGGGTTCCGACGAAGTCATCCTCGGCTTGTCAGGCGGCGTCGATTCATCCGTCGCGGCGGCCTTGATCCACCGCGCCATCGGCGACAAGCTGACCTGCGTGTTCGTCGATACCGGCCTGCTGCGCCTGTACGAAGCCGAGCAGGTGATGGACACCTTCGGCAAGAACCTCGGCGTCAAGGTCATTCACGTCGATGCGACCGAACAGTTCATGGGCAAGCTGGCCGGGGTTGCCGATCCCGAGAAGAAGCGCAAGATCATCGGCGGCGAGTTCGTCGCCGTTTTCCAGGCCGAATCGGCCAAGCTGGCCAACGCCAAGTGGCTGGCGCAAGGCACCATTTATCCTGATGTCATCGAATCCGCCGGCGGCAAGACCAAGAAAGCGCATGCGATCAAGAGCCATCACAACGTCGGCGGCCTACCCGATGACATGCACCTGAAATTGCTCGAACCGTTGCGCGAACTGTTCAAGGACGAAGTCCGCGAACTCGGCGTCGCCCTCGGCCTACCGCACGACATGGTCTACCGCCACCCGTTCCCCGGCCCCGGCCTGGGCGTGCGCATCCTGGGCGAAGTGAAGCAGGAATATGCCGATCTGCTGCGTCGTGCTGATCACATATTTATTGAAGAGTTACGCGCGAGTGGTTGGTATGAAAAGACTTCCCAGGCATTCGCAGTGTTCCTTCCGGTGAAGGCGGTTGGCGTCATGGGCGATGGCCGCACTTATGATTACGTCATTGCGCTGCGCGCCGTGCAAACCCAAGATTTCATGACCGCGCATTGGGCGGAACTGCCTTACACGCTGCTGGCCAAGGTTTCCAACCGCATCATCAATGAAATTCGCGGCATCAACCGCGTCGCCTACGACATCACCGGCAAGCCACCGGGGACGATCGAGTGGGAATGATTTTATGTCTCGTACTGTCAGGCACTGAACAGTAATAAACCAACGTAAGCCTTTGTAAATGCGGGTTTATTGTTTTTATTGCCTGGTATCTACAGGCATGACGATGCACCGGCAAGGAGTTATTTTCAATGGTACTTCCAGTGGTATTATTTTCATGTGCTCTAAAATTCTTGCTGATACCATTCATTGATGATGCAGGAAATCATGGTATCAAAATCGTAAAACTCTAGGTTTGGTGAAGGTTTGCAGCGATTTTCATGGTTAGCTAAATCATGGTATCACCAGTCATCACCGATACCATGACAGAACGATAAAACGACCGAAACAAAGGAGAGTGCCATGCTTTCCGATACCAAGCTGCGCAACCTGAAGTCTCAGGACAAGATGTACAAGGTCGCCGACCGCGATGGCCTTTATGTGGCTGTTACCAAAGCTGGCAGCATCTCGTTCCGCTACAACTACACGCTCAACGGCAGGCAGGAGACGATTGCGTTCGGCCAGTTCGGCGTGGGCGGCATCACACTGGCAGAGGCGCGTGAGCGTCTGGATGAAGCCAAGAAGATGATCGCCGCTGGCAAGTCGCCGGCTAGGGCTGCCCATTACCCACAAATACCTCTATCCAGAACTGTAGGCTTTAAGCTCAAACCCGGCACACATCATCATCAGGCAGATGTAGCCATGCCACATTAATTGATGGCCGGGAGGTGGATCACTGGCGC
>Ga0335397_10001394_pt1 | contig 32924 bp, 34 predicted proteins | sample MAT04_FD_205740 | JGI IMG/M metagenome (GOLD analysis project Ga0335397, IMG submission 205740) | Freshwater microbial communities from Lake Fryxell liftoff mats and glacier meltwater in Antarctica - MAT-04 (spades assembly) (version 2) ... | reverse complement strand
TGGCCAGCTCGCACAGCACCGAGCCGAGCAGGTAGAGATCTGCGAATCGGTACGCCGCGGGATCCGGGACGCCCGCACCGAGGATCAACTCGGGCGGCGCGTAGTTCGGATCACCCCGGCCAAGAACGTATGCCGTTGCGTGGAACTGGGGCGAGTCTCCCAACCTGCAGCTGCGGCCAAGATCGGCGACCTGACCACGCTGTCCAATCGGGCGGGACGTGAAGAGCAACACGTTGGATGACTTGAGGTCACGGTGAGCGATGCCTGCGATGTGCATCTGGTGGATGTCGGCGACAACATCCCGGAAAAGGCGGAGAGCGTGATGCCAGTACTTCACGTTCCGTCGACTGGTAACGAGCTCGTCCAGACACCCGTCAGCCATCTCAAGGCGGTGAACACGAACCGGCCAGGGAGTTGGCACGCCCTTGAAGTCGACGGTGATATTCATCACCGCGTTGGCGGCGTATATCGAGACAACATTCGGTGCGCGCTGTAGTTCAACGAGCAGCTCCCTTCGCGCTCAAACTCAAATGCGACGCCTGGATCGATGCCACGCTCCGGCTTGAGGACTTTCAACGCCAACAACTGACCACCAGCGGCCGGCCGAGCTGCGTAGACGACGGAGAACGCGCCGGGCTGGCCCAGCATCGATTCAAGGAACCAGCCGTCGTGCTCTTCGCCGGCTAGTCCTTCACTGATGCTGGCCATAGTCCGCTCTCAACCGCTCGACGAGGTGGGGACGCTGCTGCAGGATTTCGATCACGTCCGCCGGCACACCGCCGATCGCAAGAGTGACTGCGTCTTCCGTGATCCCGTAGTACTCGCCGAGCTGCTTTTGTAGACCGTCTGACGGTCGCCGCTCACCAGATTCGACGCGAGACAGGAACGAGGGATCGACGCCCAGATTTTTGGCCGTCGTGCGGAGCGACTCACCACGCTCCAAGCGCGAGCGCTTGAGCAATTCGGAAAGCCCGTTCGTTCCCACGGGCGATACTGTATCTAGTGTTGCCAAAGTTGGCAACACTGCGACGTGCATCCACTGCCGCAAAGTTCATGGCCACCCTTGCCGCTGATCCCAACCCGCGTCGGCGGCTCATGGTCGAGCTGCTCGCCCGAACTGGAATGCGATCAGGGGAACTGTCCGGACTCGACGACAACGCCATGGTCCTCATCGGCGACACCCACTGGCTCCGGATCCCGGTCGGCAAACTCCACAACGACCGCTACGTCCCGCTGCTGCCCTACATCGTCGAACTCATCACCAAATTACCGAACCCAACGCGGACCAACACGATCCGGCCGTCTTGTCGAACGCAACGACGGCCAACCATTCGATCGACGCACCATCCATCGCACCGTCGCCAGCGTCGCGAAACGCGCCGGCATCGGGCCCGTCCACCCGCACCAACTTCGCCACACCCTCGCCACACAAGCCATCAACCGCGGGATGAGTCTCGAAGCCATCGCCGCGCTCCTCGGCCATCGCTCGATGAAAATGACCCTCACCTACGCCCGGATCTCAGACCGCACCGTCGCCGACGAATACTTCCGGGTCACCGCCGCCGTCGAAGCCAACGTCTACGGCACCGACCTCCCCGCCAACACCGTCGGTGAGACCATGACCCGCGTCGCAGCCGACCACCAACGCCACCTCGGCAACGGTCACTGCAACCGACCTGCCGCCCTCGACTGCGTATACGAATCAATGTGTGAACGATGCGGCTTCTTCGAAACCGGACCACAGTTCGTCACCATCCTCACCCGCCAACGAGACCACGCCACCGACCACCACCAACCCGACCGGGCACAGCTCTTCGCCGGCATCATCGAAAACCTCGACAACACCGCCTCAACCTGCTTCGATTGACCCGAGCCCCAGGCCGATGGATCACCCGTATAACAGCGGTTTCTGGACAGTGTGAGACAGGCTCGACGCCGATCGGTTGGCCACACTCAGCGTTCGTCGCCGGCGCGAGCCGGGTGGCCGCCAATGGGCAGTTTCTGCTGGCCACTGACATCTCTGCCCCAAATCAAGCCGTCGAACTCATCCTCACGGATCCCCAACACCATCCGGACCGCCCGCTCACGCAGCTCGACCGGATACTTCTGCGGCCTACGCCGCGCACCACTTGTAGGCATAGCTCAATCGTCGTTTCTGAGGTAAGGAGCCTCCCGCGGATCCCGGGCCGACTCGACGCGGCAGAGTTATCGAGTCCTTGTTGCACCAACTGAACGTAGAGATACCGCTTACCCGTCAGCCGGGATGGTCCCTGCCGCTTCGACTCACGTCGCTCTCGCACCATTGACAACACCCAACTTTCTGTCAGGTATTGCAACGATCGATGGGACCCAAGCCATCGTTCTCACAGCTTGTGAACAACCAACATCAACGAGACAAATGACCCGGCTCCGCCGGGCGCAGAAAAGGGGAGGGGTCGGTTTTTGGGGTGTGGTGAGGATCCACGATGCCGTCAGACCGACGAGAACGACCTCTGCGGCCACGATCTCGGTCTGACCAGGTAGGCCCCCCCCTCGCCCCAACCACCGTTTCATATCGGACTTCCAGCAACGTCACAAACCAACGCGATGTGTCATGCCCGCTGTTGCGGATCGTTTGTTGTGGGCGAGAACGATTGCCGTGCGATTCTCGCACTCGATCCCGCAGTGTGCGTCGTTGCCGATGGTGGGAGACGACGGACAGGTGATCGCAGTGTCGGCGTCATCAGGCTCCCGGCTCTTCGGGTCGAACAGCGATGACGTCGATCTCAAACTTCAAAGCAGGAGACAGGCATCCGGCGAGGGTGGTCCGTGCCGGGTACGGCGGAATGAAGTACTCCCGATAGATCTCGTTGTACCTTGTGCCGTCCGCTGGGTCGTGGACGTAGCTGGTGACCCGCACGACGTCGCGAAGGGTGAGGCCGCACGAGTGCAGGAGCCTCTCCACATTGCCCATCGATCGACGCATTTCCTCTTCGAAAGTGCCGGTCACAATGACACCTGTCATATCCACCGATGCCTGCCCGGACACGAAGACGAAGCCCCTCGCTTCGACCACCGGGCTGAACGGCAAGTGGCTACTGATCTCTGAATCGATGGCCCGCCAGCCCACCGACCGCGATTCAAACTCTTTACTCACATCAGGCTCCCCATCAACGATCCCGAAATTACAGAATAGTCCATTTGTTCGGAGTAAGTTTCGTGCTATCTTCAAAATGGCAACATCGACGGAAGGACCACTACGTGCGACTCATCGCCACAACGGAGGGGTTCGGGCGAATCGAGGACAACACCTTCGTTTCCATGTGGCATTCGGCTGCAGACTTCTACGCAGGCCAAACCCCGAAGGACTTACAAGGCAGATCACTCGAAGACGTCAGCGTCCTTGCGCCATCGCCGGAGCCGTCAAAGGTCCTCTGCGTTGGGCTCAACTACCGCGACCACGCTGAGGAGGCCGGACAACCGATTCCACACGTGCCGATCCTCTTCCCGAAGTTCGCCAACTCAATCTGTGGTCCTGGCGATGTGAGGATCCCCGCCGCTGTCCAGTCGTGCGACTACGAGGCCGAATTGGCTGTCGTCATCGGCCAGCGAGCTTCGAGAGTGTCGGTCGCCGACTCACTCCGCCACGTCGCCGGCTACTGCTGCGCGAACGACGTCTCGTCGCGAGACCTCCAGTTCGAGACCTCTCAGTGGCTGCGCGGCAAGGCCGTCGACGGCTTCCTCCCGCTCGGCCCGTGGCTGCTCACCGCCGACGAGGTGCCCGATCCGCAGAGCCTCGATATCCAATGCGAGGTGAATGGGGAGATGCGCCAGCGTTCGTCAACGGCCAACATGATCTTCGGTGTTGCGGATCTCGTCTCGTTCATCTCTCAGACGTGCACGCTCGAGCCCGGCGATGTCATCATCACAGGCACCCCGTTCGGCGTCGGAATGGGCTTCGACCCGCCCCGCTACCTGTCTGCTGGTGACGTCGTCACCGTGGCCATCTCCGGCCTCGGCTCATTGGTGACGACCTTCGTCCAGGAGTGATTGACGGCGCATGGCATCGATCATCGAACAATTGGCCGACGCGCTGGGTGAGGTCGCCTTCGATCACGACCCGGACCTCACCAGCGCATTCCGCCGCGACCGGTGCAGCTTCGTTCCTGCCGGAGAGCCACTGGCTGTCGTTCACCCGACCTCGACAGCCGAAGTCTCGACCGTGTTTCGTGCTGCCGGGCGATTGGGCCTCGCCATCGTCGTACGAGGCGCCGGAAGCGGACTGACGGGCGGAGCCAATGCCGCTGACGGCTGCCTCGTACTGTCCACCGACCGGATGGCGCGCATCATCCGGGTCGATGTCCAGGACCTCACGATGACGGTGCAACCCGGTGTGATCACCGCCGATGTCAAGGCCGCCGCCGCCGCTCACGGGCTGTACTATCCACCGGACCCCGCGAGTGCTTCGTATTGCTCGATCGGGGGCAACGTCGCAACGAACGCAGGTGGGTTGTGCTGCATCAAGTACGGCACCACGCGTCAATACGTCCTTGGGGTCGAGGTGGTTCTCGCCGACGGCGTGGCCGCGCGCTTCGGTGGACGCAGCGTCAAAGGGGTATCGGGGCTCGACCTCACCTCGTTGATGGTCGGCTCGGAGGGGACCCTGGGCGTCATCACTGAGGTGACGCTTCGTCTCGTCCCACCTCCCGACCCGCCAGTTACGGCAGTCGGATACTTCCGCAGCCTCGACGGCGCAGGGGCTGCTGTTGCTGCCATGGCACTCGCTCGGCTACGACCGAGCCTGCTCGAGATCATGGACGCCACCAGCATCTCGGCTGTTGAGGAGGCGGGCAACTTCGGTCTTGACACCTCGGCCCAGGCGTTGCTTCTCGTGCAACTCGACGTCACAGGTGTTGATGTGAGCGCAGTGTGCGATGTACTTACCGCGTGCGGCGCCTACGAGGTCTTTGCTACCGACGACCCAACAGACAGCGAAGCGTTCCTCGCTGCGCGACGAATGGTTCATCCTGCGCTCGAGCGCCTAGGTCGGCTCCTCCTCGACGATGTCGCTGTGCCGTTGTCCAACGTTGGCCCTCTCATTCAGTCAGCGGTCGAGATCGGTGAGCGACACGGGTTGACCATCGCGACGTTCGGACATGCCGGAGATGGCAATCTTCATCCAACGATCGTCTACGACGACCATGAGGAGGGCCTGGCGATGTTGGCCTTCGGTGACATCATCGACGCAGCGCTGGGCCTCGGCGGAACAATCACCGGCGAGCATGGCGTGGGGGTCCTGAAGAACCGCTTCCTCGTTCGGGAGCACGGCGACGTCTCGTTGCGGCTGCAGCGAGACATTCGGACGCTGTTCGATCCGGGCAGTGTGCTCGTGCCATGGTTGCCATGATCGGACTCGAACACAACGGCATCACGGTCATTCTCGACGAGACGCTCGGCGGGGAGATCCGCCAGATCGCGGTGGACGGCGTCGAACTGTTGGCAGCCTACGACTGGCAGGCACCGGTGCCGGTGGCCCGCAGCCGATCGTACGGCGACTCCCAACTCGATTGGCTGTCGGAGTACCGCGGTGGATGGCAGCTCCTGGTTCCCAATGCCGGGGCCGCGTGCGTGGTCGACGGTGTGCCGCTGCCGTTCCACGGTGAATGGTCACGAACTCGGGTCGATGTGCAGGTGCTCGAGCCTCATCGGGTGCAATTCCAGTCCGGCGTCCGTCTGCCGCTGGTGGTCGAGCGGGTCGTCGAAGTGCATCAAGACCCCCGACGGATCTCGCTGACGACAGCAATCACGAACGTTGCCGACGTTCGCCACGCGTTCGTCTGGGGCGAGCACCCTGCGTTTGCCTCAGGGCACGGTGACCGGATCGATTTGCCGGCGGGCCCGATCGCCAACCTGGTCGATCCACTCGACGGACCCACGACGATGTGGCCCACTGCCCCGTCGAGCGGCGACGATCTGTCGATCGTGCCCGGCGGTACCCCACTCGAGGACGTCCACTTCTTGCCCGACCGACCATCTGGATGGTGCGCTCTGCGCCGTCCTCATGTCGGTGTGGCAATGAGCTGGGACATCCGCGACTTCCCACACCTGTGGATCTGGCGGGAGTTTGCCAGTCCTGGGTTTCCGTTCTACGGCCGAGCAGCGATCCTTGCGCTCGAACCGGCGAGCTCTTGGCCCGGAGCGGGCCTCGAATCGGCCATCAGCCATGGTCAGGCGCATTGGCTCGAGCCTGGCGCTACGCGCACGACGACCGTCACCGTCATACCCTTCGGTGGCGGCGCCCCGCCACTGTGCGGGGTTGGTCCTTCGTTCACGCTCGATTTCGAGGCTGCGAGATGACCGCCAGCACCGAAGCTTCACCTGACGCTGCCTCGGATGGCGTCGTTCCGCCACCCGACGTGCTTCGCCCGAAGGGCTTCTCGCTCGGATCGTCGGGCTCGACCGGCTGGAACCTCTTCGATGATGATGTTCCATTCCCTGCTGCGGTCATCATCGAGTCAGCGCTCGACCACAACGGCGCAACGATGCGCTCGTTCTGTGATCGGCACGGCGTATCGCTCGCCCCGCACGGAAAGACGACGATGTCACCGGCTTTGTTTCGTCGCCAACTGCGCGACGGCGCATGGGCGATCACTGCGGCGACAACGTGGCAAGCTCGAGCAATGCGCTTCGGCGGGGTCCCACGAGTGCTTATCGCCAACGAAGTGGTGGTCCCGAGCGAGATCGAGTGGATCCTCGCAGCGAGAGCGGAGGGGTTCGAGGTGTCGTGTTACGTCGACTCGCTCGATGGCGTGTCGATCCTGAACGAGACGGCGGAACGGACTGCATCGGTGCGGCCAGTGCCGAGCGGCGCCACAACTGGTGCGAGCCCGACGGTTGACGGGCGCATACCCGTGTACGTGGAGCTGGGCATCGTCGGCGGCCGGACGGGCGCGCGCACGGTTGACGAGGCCGTGCGAATCGCCGAGGCCGTATCCCGATCTCCGCACCTCCGGCTGGACGGTGTCGGCGGCTTCGAAGGCATCATCGTCGACGGCGACGGCTGGAGCGCCGAGCAACTCGTCTGCCGGTTCCTCGACCGGATCGTCGAGGCAGCCGAGCGGATGGACGCTGCAGAGATGTTCGAACCGGGGCGTGAGGTGATTCTGACGGCTGGTGGCAGCGCTTACTTCGACCACGTTGTGGACAGGTTGAGTCGAGCGCACGTGACACAGCCGGTCCGGGTCGTCATCCGTTCGGGGTGTTACATCACACACGATGATGGAGCGCTTCACGACGCCTCACCGATGGGTGCAGTGTGTCGAACCGGCCATGATGACCGGTTGCAGGCAGCCATCGAGGTATGGGGCGCCGTGCTGTCGCGACCCGAGCCCACGAGGGTGGTGATCGGCATCGGCAAGCGCGACGCGTCCACCGACGGTTCGCTGCCCGTCGTGAAGAAGGTCCGTCGGCGGGGCAGTCATTCCGTCGAATCGGTCGAGCTCAACCGCTTCGTCCAAGTGAACGACCAGCATGCGTTCCTCGATGTCGGGATAGAAGAACCTTGGCGGGTCGGCGACCTGGTGGGGGTCGGCATCTCGCATCCCTGCACCACATTCGACAAGTGGCGAGCGATTCCAATCGTCGACGACGACTATACGGTGGTCGAAGTAGCCGAGACGTTGTTCTGAGGGCGAGAGCGTGCTGCGCTCAGTAGAGCGCGTCGGTCTCATAGGGGTACATCGGTCGTCGCCGATGCTTGTACGGCAACGAGGTGACCGCTGCACTGGTACACCCGGGCGAGTCGAGTTGGATCATCGCCGCAGCGATTGGTTCGTACGCCCCTCGTGGTGATTGCACGCCCTTGGCGACGATGATGCGCTGGGCGAGTGGGTCGATACCGGCGCTCAACAGTTCCTGAAGGCTCGTATTTCCCATCGGTCGCGAGGTCAGCAGGATGGTGTACCCGTCGCCGGTGACGACCACGGCTCTCGGCCCTGCATCGAAGAAACGCTTTCCACCATGGGTTGCGGTCGGCTCCTCGAACCGACCCTGATCGAGGTGTCGAACGACTCCGGCGATGAGGATCGGGTCACCATGCATGCGGTCGGTTTTGCCACCTGCGCGAACCGCCACACGAGCACCGAGGCCGGCGACCCGGCAGAGCTCCACTGCTTGTGGATCGCACAACGAGTGAAAGACACCCGTGACACCCAGACGCCGGGCTGCGGCGAGCACATGCGTTGAGTCGGCTGGGCTTCCCCCTCCCACGTTGTCGCCCACATCAAGCAGGACCACCGGACCTCGAGGCGACTCGTTCGCACGACGGAGTGCCTCATCGACGGCGACGCCGTCGCCCTGCAGCATCGATCGGACTGCCCACGTTGCTTCCGCGAGGTCACGCGCGATCTCTCGCGCCAACTCCGGATCCCGATCGGTGATGGCGAGAGCACTCATGCCCATCTCCTCGACGTCGGCGTAGGGAAAGCCCTCGGCGAGGCTGACCGACAGCACACCCGGGCGCTGCTCGGCAACACGTGCCAGCTCGACCAGATCGCGCATTGGCACATCGCTCGTGCCCTGGCGGAGGATGTTGACGATCAGCGGCAGTGCCTCGAAGGCGGCGACAGGCACGATCTCACCGCGAACGGTGCGGAACACCAGTTCGGCACACTGGAACGCCCGCACCTTTGCGTCGAGGTGCGGATTCGTCATGTACGTGTTGACCACCGTTGGGATCCGGGCCATCCGCTGCGAGATGTTGGCGTGCATGTCGAGCGTCGCTCCGATGGTCACGGTGGCGCCGACGAGGTTGCGGATTCGCTCGAGGATCTCACCGTCGACGTCTCGAATGTGCTCGGCGACGGCGGCTCCGTGCAGCGCCAGCAGGACGGCATCCCAGGGGCCTTGTTCTCGGAGTTGGTCCAGCATGCGCCCGACGATCACCTCGAATGCCTCAGCCGTGATCGTTCCCATCGGATTCAGATCGGCATAGATGAGCGGAGTCATCTCGACGTCGACAGATGACCGTCCGGCTTCGATGAAGCCGGCGAGCGTCGCGTGCGAGTCGACGAAGTCGGTGATGAGTCGTTCGCCCTCAACCAACCCAGCTGACATGAACTGCTCGAGACTCGCAGCGACTGGTGCGAAGGTGTTCGACTCGTGGTGAAATCCGAGGACGGCGACCTTCATCGGGACGAGCTCCTCAAGACCCGGCCGGGTCGTTCGTCGGAGATGACACCGTGATCGAGCATCACCACGCCGTCCACCACGACGACCTCGATGCCGTCCGGCGATTGTGGAACCTGGCCGAACCCCGCTCGATCCGCAACGGTCGCGGGGTCGAACACCACGAGATCGGCGACGGCTCCTTCTACGAGCACACCCCGGCCTCGGAGGCCGAGCCGTCGGGCGGGCTCGGACGTCATCTTGCGGATCGCGTCGGCGAGCTCGAGCACGCCTCGGTCACGACTGTAGGTTCCGAGCACTCGGGGGAAGGTTCCGAAGTGCCGAGGGTGCGGGCGGGCGTGTGGCTGGTGGAGCGGAATGGCGTTGCCGTCGGATCCGATGACGGCGAGCGGGTGAGCCAGGAAGCGGGCGACGTCGTCCTCGCTCCGGTAGAAGAGCACCACTTGCAGCTCGTTCCCGTACTTTTCACACAACCGAAGCGTGAGCTCGTCTGGTGGGACTCCTTCATCCGATGCGAGATCCGCGAGAGTCATCCCTGTCCCGTGGCCATCCGGGACACTGCTCAACAGAAAGCGATCCCAGAGCCATGGGATTCCGCCGAACCACCCATTGTTCATGTCGATCAGTGCGCGCCGACGCTCCGACCGGTCCCGGAGACGGGCGCGCATCGCGTCCGTTCCGCCAGCCTGCAGCCACGGCGGAAGGTACTGGGTGAGCGACGACGAGGAGGCGTCGTAGGGGTACACGTCGAAGAAGATGTCGACGCTGTCGCGCCGCGCCGCGTCGAACATGTCGAGCAGCTCCTCACCGGTCCCCCATCGCTCCGGGCGGTTGATGGCGAGATGACTGAACTCGACCGTGACACCGGTGCGTTGCCCGATTGCGATGGCTTCGGCTACGGCTGCGCGCTCGTCTGGAGCAATGGCTCTGGCGTGTGTGGCGTAGAGCGCACCCCGATCGGCGAGGATGCCGCACAAGCTCGCCACTTCGTCGAAGTCCCCATACGAGCTCGGTACGTGCGTCAGGCCGGTGCTCAGTCCGAACGCGCCTTGGTCGAGGGCCACGGCAAGATCGCGTTCCATCCGCGCCATCTCTGCAGCTGTGGCACCGCGCTGGTCCACGCCCATCGCTGCCACGCGGAGCGTCCCATGACCGACCAGCGTTGCCACATTGAGCGCGAGTCCGACTTGGTGGGCGGCGTCGGCGTAACCGTCCAAGTCGGTCCACCACGGCCGGACGGCAGCGGTCGCTCGTGCGAGGTGGTCGGCGTGTAAGTCGAGCCGCTCCGGTTCAATGGGGAACGCCGAAAACGAGCAGTTGCCCACCACCTCGGTGGTGACGCCCTGGCGGAGCTTGCTCTCACCACGGCCGTCCTCGATGAGCGTCAGGTCCGAATGGGTGTGGATGTCGATGAATCCCGGGCACACCATCTTCGAAGATGCGTCGATCGTGCGGACCGTTGCGACCTCGTCGCCGATCTGGCCCACCGCGACAATTCTGCCGCTCCGCACCCCGATGTCGGCATCGATGGCGGGGGTGCCAGTGCCGTCGAGCACAGAGGCTCCACGGATGATCAGGTCGAACATGCAGTCTCCGGTCCGGTCAAGCGCTCGAATGGTCAGCCGGGGTCATGGTCGGTCGCGTGCATCAGGCCTCTGATGTAGCCAAAGGCGAAGAGTCGGCCGAGCATCGTGTACCCAGGCTCGCCGTCGTCCTCGCCGATCATCTGCGGGACGTGGTCGGGTCTCATCGGTCCGTCGAAGCCAACCTCACGGTATGCCCGCATGGCGGCAGCCATGTCAGTCTGGCCATTGTCGTGCCATGATTCGGCGAACTTGTCGGCCGTTCCATGGACGTCGCGGAAGTGGACGTAGGCGATGTCGCGACCCAGCAGTCGGATAACGCTGGGGATGTCAACACCCATCTCTGCAAACGACCCCTGGCAGAACGCGATCTTGTTGGAGGAGGACGGCACGAGGTCGATGAGCCGTTGGAATCCCTCAACGCAATGCATGATGCGGTCGTTGCCGAGCAGGCTCGGCAACGGAGGGTCGTCGGGATGCATCGCGAGCACGACGCCCGCATCTTCCGCGACAGGGACCAACTCCGTCAGGAACTGCTCGAGGTTCCTCCAGAGGTCGTCCCGCTTGGAGCCGGGCTCGAGATCGGCTCGAAAAGGGTCACGTCCCGGGATCCTCGCCGTCTCGACTTGCGAGATGTCAAAGGCCGTGACCTTGGATCCGCCTCGTTCGGGTGTGTCGATGCTGGTGCGGATCCAGTCGGTGCCGGCCATGAAGTTGTAACAAATGATCGGTACCCCGATGTCGCCGCAATGCCGAACGAGCGCTTTCATGGCGGCCATGTCTGAACCGTCGTCGCGTCCCAGCTTCAATCGATCAATCGGCAGGTAGCCCTCGACGACTCCGAGTCGCATCCCGAACGCCGCGATCCGTGCCTGGCACTCATCGAGCTGCAACAGATCCGGCCCGGGATAGCGGCACACGACGTCATCGACTCCCGTCTGCGCTGCAAGCGTCAGATTGTAGTCCGACAGAGGGGTGAGGACCGAGGCCAGCCGCATGACGCCAGGTCCTTCAGAACACGATCAGGCCGCGGGCCTGTTCGCCTGCGGCAAGGGCACGAAAGGCTTCGTCGGCCTCGTCAAGGTCGTAGCGCTTGGTCACGAGTTCCTCAATCCGCAGTTTGCCGGCCATCGCAAGTTCGACCATCTTCGGGAACTCGACCATCGGGTTGCTGCTGCCGTATCGGGAGCCGACGATGCGCCGCTCTCCCGACATGAGCAGCGCCGGGTCGACGGGGAACGTCTGCCCTGTGCCCGGAAGACCGAGCACGACTGCGACACCTTGCTTGGCGAGCACTTCGACGCCCTGTTGCATGGCGAGCGTGGACCCGACCGCGATGATGCTCGCGTCGACTCCCTGACCCGTGAGGCGTCGGATCTCGCCGTCGAGGTCCTGCTGGATGGGGTTGATCGTGTGCGTCGCTCCGAACTCCCTGGCCAACGCCAGCTTGCTATCGACCACGTCGATGCCGATGATCGGATATCCCCCAGTGGCAACTGCACCCTGGATCGCGTTCAGTCCAACACCCCCGCACCCGAAGATCGCGACGCTCTGGCCGGCTCGGAGTCCTGCTGAGTTCACCACGGAGCCGAAGCCGGTGGTGACCGAGCAGCCGATCAGCGCCGCGAGCTCGAGCGGGAAGTCGGGACGGACCCACACCGCAGCGGCTTCCGGCACGATGATGTACGGGCCGTAGGTCGCCGGCCCGTAATGGTTCACGTCGGCGCCCTGGTAGTGGAATCGAGTTCCGCCGCCCGACATCTTGCCGATCGGCGGCGTATTGAGGCACAGCGATGGGAACCCCAGTGCGCAGTACTTGCACGCGCCGCAGTCGGGCGCCCAGGAAATGATGACGTGATCGCCTGGCTTGAGGTTCTTACAACCCTCCCCCACCGATTCGACGATGCCCGAACCCTCATCGCCGAGAACGATCGGCATCGGGATACCCGTGTGCGACCCGTCGGCCGCGTGCAGACAGCTGTGGCACACGCCCGTGGCAACCATCTTGACCCTCACCTCACCGAAGGCGGGCTCGTCGAGCTCGAGCTCCATCATTTGCATCGGCTCACGCGGCTGCATGAGCACTGGCGCGGTAATTTGCATCTAGACGTCCCTTCGGTGGTGCGAACGTCCAGCCCGTGAGCGATCGCGATGCGGCGAGGCAGCTGCATGGTCGCCTCGTTATTTCCCCTATACTGACTGAACAATAGCATATCTGCATTTCCACACGCAAGGATCGGGGACCGGACGTGGAGCGAGCATCGACGAGCACTAGTGCCGCCAGCGTTGTGATCGGCACGGCGTGCGCACTCGGTGAGGGTCCCACGTGGGATCAGCGAGGCTCGCGCCTGCTGTGGCTCGACATCGACAAGTGCACACTCCACGAGTTGACATCCAGCGTGCACGTCCGCACCACGGTCCGCTGCCGCACGACGGCGGTGGTGGTGGCGGCCGACGGAGGACTGGTCTCGGTAGCGGAGACGACGGTCGCACGGCTGAATGGCGACGGCAGCACCGGCGAACTGGTGGCCAGGCTGCCTTCGAACGGAGACGGAATGGCGAACGACGCCCGATGCGATCCGTTTGGCAGGCTCTGGGTCGGAACCGTCGATCGCTCGGGGGGCCGTCGTGGCGGGCTGTACATCGTGTCGAGCGATGGATCCGTCCGTCTCGCCAAGGATGGTTGCGAGCTGTCCAACGGCCTCGACTGGAGCCCAGATGGTGGCACGTGCTACTTCGCCGACACGTTTGCACACGCTGTTGAACGCCTCCATCTCAACGACGACGGCCTGCCGGTCTCATCGTCGATCCTGTTCGAGAGCGATCTGATGCCGGACGGCCTCACGGTGGACTCTGACGGCGGCGTCTGGGTGGCCTTCTGGGATGGCGGCGTCGTTCAGCGGTACACGGCCGACGGAACGCTCGACCACGTCGTCACCGTCCCACGAGGTGGGTTCGTGACGAGCTGCGCCTTCGGTGGAGTCGACCTCCGCACGCTCTACATTACGACTGCGGCAGGGGGCCTGTCCGCTGACGAGCTGAGCGCCTCCCCGGACGCCGGCGCGCTCTTTGCGGCCGATGTCGGCATCGGCGGGCGCGGTTACACCATGTTCTCGTAGAGATAAACGTACGAGAGCGCGTAGCTACGCGCATGCTGGTGCGTCTGCGCTCCACCGGTGAAAGGGGCCACCTTCCGCGGCGTCGGCGAGCTGGGCTCGAGCCCGATGCCACGACGAGGCCCACCCTTCCGGCGACCTCACCTCGGAGTTCGGGTCACGTCGACTTCGTGCGACGAAGCCGGGGAAGACCCCACGCCCGGTTTCCTGGCCGATCGGGTTGTAGCGAAGGTCGAGGCTCCACCGGATGCGATCACTCGTGTTCGACAACGATGCGTGCACCATCCGCTTGTGGAGCAGAAGCGCATCACCACGCCGAGTCGGGATCGACATCGCCCTATCGCGTGACGCCACACGGGCTGGGATCTCCAAGCCACCTGGGCCTGCAGGACAATGCGTGAACAGGCCGGCCTTGTGGCTTCCCGGAAGAACCTGGAGGCACCCATGTTCGATACCCGCATCGTCGAGCGAGAACCAGACGGTCAGCATGTCGGTGTTGTCGGCGATTGGAAGGACCACGCCGTTGTCTTGGTGCCAGTTGGTCGCGCCCATCTTCGACTCCCCGGTCAGTGGATCTTTGGCTCCGCGGCGCTCGGGAGACTTGATGCGTATGTGCTGCACGGGGTTCGAGTAGATCTCCGGGCCGATCACCGACTCGACGATGTCGAGCAGCGGTGGGTGGACGAGGGCCTCGAACACCGCCTTGCCGAGCCACATCGGCGTGTCATGCGTGATGCCACCCTGCGGGAGCGAGAAGTCGAAGAACTGCGCATTCGTCTCGTTGGTCTCCTGCTCGATTCGGATGAAACGATCACTGAACGACAGCTCGCTGAAGGTCTCGGAAATGCGGCCGGTACTGTGTAGTTCGGTGGCCAGCATGTCGAGGACCTCGGCGTACTCGGCGACCAGCGGATCAAGGATGCCGGTAGGGTCCATCACCCCTTCGATGAGCAGATACCCACCTCGTTCGAACAGTTCCAGTTGGTCATTGCTCAGTCCTGGCATGACGTGTGCTCCATGGTCATCGGACCGGTGTTGGGGGCGAGGTGATGACACCGCGCCGTCACTTCAGGCTCACCGTTCGGGCTGCCTGCACCAACGCCGCCGTGTAGGGGTGCTGCGGCGCAGCCAGCACGTCGGCTGCCCTGCCATGTTCGACGATGACTCCGTGCCGCAGGACGACGACGTCCTCGCACAATCGGCTCACCACGCCGAGGTCGTGCGAAACCATCACCAGGGTGAGCCCGAGTTGCACCCTGACGTCCATCAGCAGGTTCAGGACCTGAGCCTGCACGGAGACGTCGAGGGCGCTCACGGGCTCGTCGGCGTAGAGCACGTCAGGGTTGACCGACAGCGCCCGAGCGATGCCGACACGCTGGAGCTGTCCGCCCGACAGCTGGTGGGGAAACCGCTTCAGGAGCTCGGATCCCAAACCCACCCGATCAAGCCACCCGGCGAGCTCGTCCGAATTGGGCTTTCGGTGATCAAGTGCGCGAACTGGCTGGCTGAGTGACCGCCCAATGCTCATTCGCGGGTCGAGTGAGCGACGGGGGCTCTGGAACACAATCTGGTTCCGACGTCGCAAATCGGTGGACGAGGAGGTCAGCCAGTCACGGATGTCACGGCCGTCGAACTCGACGTCACCCTGCTGATGGTTGAGTAGTCCCGCCAGCACCCGAATCAGGGTGGACTTCCCCGAGCCGGATTCGCCGACGATCCCGAGGGTCGAGTCGGATCGGATCTGCAGCGACAGGTCGGTCAGCGTCCACGGTGCCTCGGCACTGCGCTGCTTTCCGTACCGGAAGTGGAGACCTCGTGCTTCAACCAGTGGCCGCATCGACCGACCTCCCCAACGGGTTCCAGCAGTGGAATCGGTGGCCGCCCGCGAGCTCAGTCACAGCCGGCTCGGACATGCACTGCTCCGTTGCGGCGTCGCAACGGTTACGGAAGCGACAGCCGACCGGGAAGCTGCCCTGTGCGGGCACCGAACCGGGAATCACCTCCAAGCGCTGACCGACAAACTGCTCGATGTGTTCCGATGCCGGGATGCCTGGGTTCGCACCGAGCAACGCGCTCGTGTAGCGGTGCTGTGGATGATCGACGATCTCGTCCGTCGGCCCCACCTCGACGATGTTGCCTCCGTAGGCGACGGCGATGCGATCGCAGACGAACCGCACCACACCGAGATCGTGACTGACGAAGAGCAGGCTCATGCGCCGTTGCTCGCTCAGCGAAACGAGCAATCGCAGGATCTCTTCTTGGACGGTGACATCGAGTGCGGTCGTTGGTTCGTCAGCGATCAGCAGCTTCGGGTCGCAGGCGATGGCGATGGCGATGAGCACTCGTTGTTGCTGTCCACCGGAGAGCTGATGCGGATACCGGCGAAGCACCGACTCGGGATCGGGCAGCTGAACCTGCGCGAGGAGGCTGAGCACCTTCGCCTGGAGCTTTTCCTTCGACATCTTCATATGGAGCCTGATCCCCTCGGCGATCTGCCGCCCGATTCGCATCATCGGGTTGAGCGCGCGGGCTGGATCCTGGAAGACGATGGCGATGTCCTTGCCACGGACCTTCGACATCTCGGAATCGGAGCAATCCAACAACGACCTGCCGTCGAAGGTGATCGAACCCGACACCTCCGCTTCATCGGGCAGCAACCGTATGATGCTCATCGCGGTCATCGTCTTGCCCGACCCCGACTCTCCGACGAGACCAAGGCGTTCTCCCATTGCGATGTCAAGTGCGTCGATGCGCACGATCTGGTGCGGACCGATCGTGACGCTGAGGTCGCGAATCTCGAGCATCAGATGATCCCCGTTCGAGCCTGTTGCGGATCGAGGATCGTCCGAAGGCCATCGCCGAGGAGGTTGAATCCGAGCACGGTCAGCACGATCGCCATCCCTGGGAAATACATCAGGTATGGCGCAGCCTCCAACAATGGTTGCGCTTCGCTCAAGAACCGGCCCCACGACGGGGTCGGTGGCTGAACCCCTACGCCCAGAAAGGCGAGCGATGCTTCGATCAAAATCGCAGCAGCGAACATGACGGAGGACAGCACGATCAGCAGCGGAGCGATGTTCGGCAGCACATGGTTCAGCATGACGAAGCGTCGTGTCCGCCCGTACGAGAACGCGGCCTCCACGTAGTCCAGCGCCAATATCTGCTTTGCTGGACCGATGGTCACTCGCGCGGCGACGGGGATGAACCAGATGATGATCGCCAGAATGGCCGACTCGTTGCCCGGCCCGAGCTTGGTGGCAAGCACCAACGCAACAAGGATGCCCGGAAGCGCCAGCCCGACGTCGACCATTCGAGTCAGCGGACCCTGCCAGAACGGTCTCAAACCGGCCACGAAGAGGCCGAACAGCGCACCAATAGTGATCGCGACGGTGGTCGACAACACGCTGACGTAGAGCGAGTTGCGGGCGCCGAGCATCAACTGGGTGACCACGTCACGGCCCAGCTTGTCGGTGCCGAACAGGTATCCGTCGGACCCGGGTGGCAGCAGTCGGTCCGGAACGCTGATCTTGGCCGGGTCGTATGGCGTCCAGAAGAACGACACCAACGCGACGAGAAGGAACGACGAGACGAGCACCGCGCCGAGCACCAGAGACAGTGGGTACTTGGTGGCGCGATTTCGGCGCCGCCGCTTCGACTGCGCTGATTGGGTCCTGAAGGCTCCCTCCGCCGGCGGCATTTCGATGGGACCAACGACCGATGAATCAACCACCTTGCGCCACCGCCTGCTTGTCGCGGATCCGCGGGTCGAGGAAGCCGTAGGCGATGTCCATGAGAAAGTTCATCGTGAGGATCATCAGCATGATCACCAGAACCAGTGACTGCACCACCACGACCTCACGCGCGAGCGTCGCAGTCACGAGGAGTCGTCCGATGCCGGGGATGACGAAGACGTTCTCGATCACGACGGCTCCGGCCATGAGTGCCCCGAGTTGGAGCGTCGCGACGGTGACGAGAGGGATCGAGGCGTTGCGGACGCCATGGAAGAGCGCTGCGCCGCGGCGCGTTCGGCCCTTGGCGATAGCCAAACGGATGAAGTCCTCGTTCATCACGTCGATCATCGCCGTCCTCACGTATCTCGTCAGCACGGATGTGATGCCGAAGCTCAGGGCAGCGACGGGGAGGATCACGGACTTGATGGAGGCGATCGGGTCCTCGGAGAACGGGACGTAGCCCCCGGTGCGCAGTAGTCCGAGATCGACGGCAATGAACAGCACGAGGAGCAGGCCTGCCCAGAAGGCAGGAACTGCGATGCCGATCTGCGTCACGACATCGACAATGCCGCCGCGCAGTTTCTTGAGGTTGATCGCCGAGTAGGTGCCGAGGAATAGTGCAAGAGGGAACGACACCAGCAGGGTGCCGAACGTCAACATGAGCGTGGGGCCGAACCGCACGCGTATCTGCTCGGAGATGTCATAGCCGGCTGCATACGACTTGCCGAGATCGCCGGTGAGCACGTGGCCCAACCAGGAAAGGTACTGCTCGTAGAGCGGCCTGTTCAGGCCAAGATCGATTCGCATCTGAGTGACGTCTGCGGGGCCTGCCTCCTTGCCGAGAATCGCGGTCACCACATCACCACCGAGTTGCTGCATCAAGATGAAGATGACAACAGAGCCGATAATGGCAGCCATCACGAGGCTCAGAAACGAGCGGAGGACTAGTCGAGTCATTGAAGCACCTGCTCTCTGCGGACGGTACGCGACGACGCCAACGACGTCGGTGCGGTGCGAACAAGAATGAGAGTTGGTCCGGGCCACCGACCAACGATGACCCGGACCAACCTCAAGGAATTGGCGGGATGAACTCCACCAGCAAACGCTTGCCTCGTGTCGGTCAGTCAGCCCAGCGCAGGTTTCCGACGTCGAACGAGTTGTTGATTCGCACCGACTGGATGCCCTCGAGACCCGCCTTGGCGACCTGCGGCGTCTTCGGGGCGAACATCGGGATGACCCAGGCGAGGTCCGCGAAGGTGTTGGTCAGTTCCGCCATGGCAGCCAGGTACTCGTCGCGATCGACGAACTTGTCCGATGCCGCGAGCAGCTCCTCGAACTCGGGGATGCAGAGCGTCGAACTCTTGCCCAACGGTTCGCGTCCACCCTCGCATCCGTACTGCGAGATGGGCGCCGAGTCAGTGATCTGGCTCATCTCGTAGTTGCCCTGGGTCCATGTCCGATCGAGCCACGTCGTGAGGTCTTCTCCGCGGGTCTCGGCCTTGATCCCGACCTCTGCGAGCTGCGCGACCAGGATCTCCATCACAGCGGGGTGATAAGCCACGGTCACGAACGGGAAGTCGATAACCAAGTCCGAGGCACCGGCTTCTGCAAGCAAAGCCTTCGCCTTTTCGACGTCGTACGGGTACGGGCAGTAGTCGCTGTTGTAGGGCACGCCATATGGCACCGCCATCAGACACGTGGGATCCCCGTATCCGGCGAGCGCAGCGTCGATATGAGGCTGGCGGTCGATGGCATATGCGATGGCCTGACGAACCCGTATGTCTTGGAGCTCGGGCATGTTGACGTTCAGGAAGGTGTAAGACACCTCACCGCCGAGTTCAAACACGACCTGGAAGTTCGGGTCGGCGTCAAAGGTGGCGACGCGGTCGATGCCCTCGGCAAGAACCCCCACGACGACGTCGTATTCACCTGCCTGCAACCCGTTGAGCGCTGCGGTCTCGTCGTCGACGAAGAGCCAGTTCAGGTTCTCGAAGTAGGGCTTCTCGCCCCAGTAATCCTCGAAACGTGTCATGGTGAGGCTCGTGTCGGGCTTGTACTCACCGAAGACGAACGGCCCTGTTCCGGGCATCTCCTTCGCAAGATCGAGGCTCTCGTGCGACCCTTCGGGCACGATGTAGCCAGCAGAGTTACCCATCTCCTCGAGGAACGAGGCACTCGGGTCGGCGAGCGACACCTTGACGGTTCGCGCATCGACTGCTTCGACATTCGCTACGTTGCCGTACGGGGTGCTCAACTTGCCGAGCGGCGACTCAGCATTCTTGTTCAACGAATAGACAACGTCGGCTGAGTCCAGATCGGTGCCGTCGTGGAACTTCGCTTCGCGGATGGTGAACGTAACCGTCAAGCCGTCGTCGCTCACCTCCCACGCCTCAGCGAGCATGGGCTGGATCGTGCCATCAGGCATGTTCTCGACGAGCGTCTCCTGGACGTTGTAAAAGGTCGGGACGCGCAGCGCATTGGCACCGACCTCCCAGTAGTTCCAACTCTCCGGCTCCTGCGGGAGCGTGAGTGTGAGCGTCGTGCTCTTCTCGCCCTCGTCACCGGACTCGCCATTCCCGGCCTCGGTCGAACCGCTCGCTGCCGCGTCGCTCGTCACCGAACCGCTCGCTGCCGCGTCGCTCGTCACCGAACCGCTCGCTGCCGCGTCGCTCGTCACCGAGGTGGCTTTGTCGTCTCCCCCACATGCGGCGACAACGAGAGCGAAAGCGACCGCTGCCGCCAACCCCCGCTTCCGGCGCTTCATACCCAACGATGATTTGAACACAATCATGCCCCCTGACGGTTGTTGTGCGATGTATAGATTTGGACTATACTGCAACGAGGTTAACATATCCGGAATCATCGGGGCAAGGGTTGATCCTTGGTTCGAGGTTCGGATCGGCGATGGGTGCCGGGTGCCAGAAATGGGGACAAGTGGTTCAGATGAATACTTACGACCTCTCGGATGGGTCAAGTCTCTTCGACCTGTCGGGGCTGACCGCGCTGGTCACCGGCGCCGGTTACGGACTTGGGAGGGGCTTGGTCCACGGCCTCGTCGCCCACGGCGCCACCGTCATCGGGTTGGCGCGAACTGCCTCAGCGCTGGAGGAAACGTTCGCAGAACTCCCCCATCCCAATCGGTACATCGTGGGCGACCTCACCGATGATGCTCTGTACGACGAGCTCGGACGCGCCCCCGAAGCGATCGATATCTTGGTGAACAACGCCGGTGGCGATCCGCACACCAAGCCATGGGGCGAACAGACGACCGAAGAGTGGCGCAACACGTACGAGGTCAACGTGATCGCCGCAGAGCGGTTGTGCCGCCTGCTCACCCCGAAGATGGCCGAGCGCAGCTTCGGGAGGGTGATCAATGTTTCGTCGGTCTACGGTTCGATCGGACAGGATCCTCGCAACACTGGCCCCCGTGGTGGAGCCGGCGCATATACCGCTGCCAAGCACGGCCTGATTGGCCTCACGCACTACCTCGCATGTCAGCTGGGTGCCTCCGGCATCACCGTGAACACCCTCAGCCCGGGCATGATCACCTGGGCCGAGTCGCCGAGCGAGGAGACCCTCGCCGTCTGGGCTCGGCTGGCCGACCAGACACCCGTGAAGCGAACGAGCCTGCCACACGACTACGTCACTGCGACGGTCTTTCTCTCGTCTCGCCACTCCGGCTTCGTGCACGGCTCGAACATCGTGGTCGACGGCGGCTGGAGCAGCTGGTGACCGTGGTCAGGGCGTCGCATCAGGAGCCGACCAACATCAATTCGCAGAGGGCTGCAGAACAGGAAAGACGTTCCATGGGAAGATTGGCAAACCGGGTGGCGATCGTCACGGGTGCATCGTGGGGCATCGGTGCAGCCGTGGCAGAAGCCTTCGCACGCGAAGGCGCAGCGGTCGTGGTCAACAACCTCCCGGAAGAACGTATGGATTCGCTGGCCGACAGCGTCGTCGGTCGGATACGAGAGGCCGGTGGGCGGGCCATCAAGGTCCCCGCAGACATCAGCATGCCCGAGGAGGTGGAGCGTATGGTCGCCACCGCCGAGCGCGAGTTCGGCGATATCGACATCCTCGTCGCCAACGCTGCGTATTCAGAGCGTGTCGCATGGAACGAGATCGATCTCAAGCAGTGGGACCGGACGATGAACGTCAACGTTCGTGGCACCTACCTGTGTGCTCGGGCCGTCTACCCGAGCATGTTGCGCCTGGGTCGGGGAAGCATCATTACGCTCACCAGCGTCACCGTAGACCTCGGCATGGCCGGCTTCCTCGACTACGTGTCGTCGAAGGCGGGGATCATCGGCCTCACGCGCGCGCTCGCCCGGGAAGTGGGCTGCGAGGGCATCCGGGTCAACAGCGTGATGCCTGGCGCGATCCGAACCGAGCAGGAGGTCGAGTTGAACTTCGACGAACATGAGCTCGCCACGGTGTCCGCCGAACGGCAGTCGATCCCGCGCCGGGGTTACGCAGACGACCTGACCGGGACGTTTGTGTATCTCGCCTCGGACGACAGCGCGTTCGTCACGGGCCAAGTCTTGACGGTCGACGGCGGCTGGGTGCACCACTGAACGCGTCTTCGGCGTCGTGGGAGGGGGCGAATTCGGACGACACTATGCTGTCCGCCCTTCCGGACCGACTGAAAGTTGACCGTGTAATGGCAAGCGCCCGCCCGACACCCAGTGGGACACTCCTCACGCTCGAGCGTGGGATCCGTGTCCTGGAAGAGATCGCACGAGGCAACGGCCTCGGCACGGCGCGGTCGATAGGTGCGACCTTGAGCATCAACCAGGGGACGGTGTATCAGATCCTCAGAACTTTGCAGAACAGCGGCTACGTGCACCGGCTGCCGGGGGGTCGCTATCAGCTCGGCGCCCGAATCGCTTATCTGGTCGATGGCTATCAGATCCAGGCCGCGCCTCCGCAGGTCATCATCGATCATCTTCATGCCCTGCACCTCGCATCCGACGAAACGGTTTACGCCTCCCTCGCGCTCGGATCGTCCATCGCGATCGTTGCGTCACACGAGAGCACGAAGCGTCTCCGAGTCGGAAGCTTCGACGTCGGCTTCGCTGACAACCCACACTCGACTGCGTCGGGCAAGGCTTTTCTCGCGTTCTGCGACGACAGCGAGGTCGACCTGTACTTCGACGACAGGGCTCTTCCCCCGGTGACGGTGATGACGATCACCGACTGGAGCGCGCTGCAACTCGAGTTCGAGCGCATCCGAATCCAGGGCATCGCCTACGACCGCGAGGAGTCCGACCTGGGCATCGCCGGGATCGGCGCTGTGATCATCGGAAGCCACGGCGAGCCGGTCGGCGCCTACGGAGCGGTGATGCCGGTCGCACGGTTCGAAGAAGCAAGAGAGTCGGTATCGGCAGCGCTCTTGAACGCAGGCGACGCCGCTTCGCGCGCTTTGCGATACCGAGGCCCCTACCCGCCCAAGCAGACACAAGCCCGCCATCCGAAGAAGCCGTTCGTCTCCCGCTGAGCCGACGCGTCGATGCGCGTCAGAGCCTCAAGGGCGTGCGGCCCAGACACCAAGGAGAATCGATGCGCATAGTTCTGATCCAGGTCATGCAAGAGACCTGCAGCTTCAACCCGTCTCTGACGACCCTGGCTGCCTTCGAGGCGTTCGGGATCCATCGGGGCGCCGAAGTGTTCGATCGGTCCAACGGTGCTGGTCCGATTGCCGGATATCTGGACGGCGTCTCCCGGTGCGGGGTTGCGGTCGAGACACTGCCGATCGTTCGTGGGACCGCGCAGTCGGGCGGGCGACTGGAACGTGCAGTGCTCGACGAGTTCGACGGGATCATCCGAAGTGGTCTGGCCGACGGAGACCGCCTCGACGGGATCGTCATGCTGCTGCATGGTGCGGCATCCGCCGTAGGGGTCGATGACGTCGAGGGGCATCTGCTCGGCACCGTCCGAGAGGTGGTCGGCGTTTCAATGCCAATCGCGGTCATGCTCGACCACCACGCCAACGTCACCGAAGCAATGGTCGAACGAGCGGACCTCATCGTTGGCTTCCGTACGCAGCCGCACGACCAGTTTGAGACGGCGCGTGACCTGACTCTGCACGCGATCGACCTGTTCCGGGGCAAGATCCACCCGACGATCGGCTTTCGCAAGATGCGAATGCTCACCCACCAGGAACAGTTCCTGACGGCATCCGGCCCGATGAAGCGGCTCTTCGATCGGGCGAGGGAGATGGAACACCTTCATGGTGTCGTCGCGGTCTCGCCGTTCCCGATGCAGTGCTGGCTCGACGCTGAGGAGGCAGGGTGGTCGATCGTGGTCGTCACCGACGACGACCAAGAGCTCGCAGAGACATTGGCTGATGAACTGGCCGACCTTGCATGGTCGATGCGTGATGATTTCCAGCTCACGGAGAGCATCCCTGTTCGAGAAGCTGTGCGTGCCGCAGTGGCGCGCTCGTCGGGCACCGTTTTGCTCAGCGACACGGGCGACTCAGTGCTGGGAGGCTCCGGCGGCGACAGCACCGTGATCTTGGAGGCGTTGCTTCGCGAGGCGCCTGATGTGCCTGCGCTGGTGCCAGTCATCGACGCACATGCCGCACTCGTGCTCGCAGCCGCCGGAGTCGGCGCCACGGTCAGCCTCGAGCTCGGCGGCCGATCAACGCCGCTTTTCCATCCACTCGCGGTGCAGGGAACGGTGCAGGCCGTCGGCGACGGCATCGTGAGCCCACGTGGGCTCCCTCAGGGTCGTGTAGAGATGGGCCACACGATCGCGTTCGAGATCGGCGGGGTCACGGTGCTCGTGACAGAGCACGCAGGCGCAGCGGGCATCCATCCAGACGTCTACCGCCATGTCGGCTTGGAACCGTCGCACGCCCGCATCATCGTGATGAAGACCGCCTCGAACTTCCAGTACATGCACGCGATCACCCAGGAGTTCGTGCGAGTCGCGACACCCGGACCGACTCAATCCGACCTTGCTTCTCTGCCCTGGTCCCGAACGCCTCGACCGATCTTCCCGCTCGACCCGACGCCCACGTGGCGCGCATGAACCGACCGGCACACATCGAGCTGCCGTTCGGATTCGACACTCGCATACCTCACAGACACGGAGCCATCGCATGACCTCACCAACCGAGCACACTTCGAACTATTCCGCCAGCGTCACCGAGCACGCCCGTCGCCGTCGAGTGATCGCGGGGGGTGTGAACTCCAACGTTCGGCTCGCGGGCACTCCGGTGCCGCTCACGTTCGACCGAGCGGTCGGCGCGAGGTTGTGGGATGTCGACGGCAACGAGTACCTCGACTACGCCGCTGGGATGGGACCGATGATCCTCGGCCACAACCACCCAGCGGTGACCGAGGCGGTCCGGCAATCGCTCGACACGGGACAGCTCTTCGCCGGACAGAATCGTCTCGAGGCGGAGTTCGCAGAAGTCTTCGTCGGGGCGGTGCCCTGGGTCGAGCAGATCCGCATTGGGCTGAGCGGGACCGAGATGGACCTGCTCGCGGTTCGCATCGCTCGTGCCGCGACCGGCAACTCCAAGGTGTTGCGGTTTGCAGGTCACTACCACGGATGGCTCGATCCGTTGTTCATCGACGGCATGGCCCCCATCGAGCCCTTCTCTGCAGCGCCGCTGACCAAAGGCCAGTCCGCGGCTGCTGCATCCGACCTGATCGTCTGCGAGTGGAACGATCTCAGTCAGGTCGAGCGAGCGTTGTCGACGGGTGAGGTGGCATGTGTCGTGATGGAGCCCGTCATGTGCAACACGGGACTCGTCGCGCCAGCTGACGGATACTTGGAAGGTGTGCGCGACCTGTGCCGCCGACATGGTGCAGTGTTCGTCGTCGACGAGGTGATCACCGGCTTCCGCCTCGGGCTCACCGGGGCGCAGGGCATGTTCGGTGTCCACGGTGACATCTCGATCTACGCCAAGGCGATCGCGTCTGGATTCCCGATGGCAGTGCTCGGCACGACCGCCGAACTGCTGGCCTCAGTGGGAACGGGCGTCGTGAACCATTCCGGCACTTACAACAGCGGCGTTTCGTCGCTCGCCGCCGGTGTAGCGACGATGCGCTGCCTGATCGACACCGACCCCTATCCCCTGCTCGATCGAATGACGACTCGGCTCGTCGATGGCATTCGGAGCGTCGGAGGCAAGGCCGGATTGTCCGTCGACCATGTCGGTGGGGCATTGTTGCAAACCAGGTTCGGAACCCCCGAATCACCGACATCGCGGGCCGACTTCGCTGAGCGCTCCGACAAGGCGAAGCTCTCACGGTTCCTCGAGCTGCTGCAACATCGGGGCGTCCGACCGACCGGGCGGGGCCTGTGGTTCGTCTCTGCCGCCCATGACGACTCAGCGGTCGACGCAACGATCGATGCTGTCGCTCGGGTCGTTCAGGAGCTCTGAGCGCCATGTCGCACGACGAGGACGTGACCCCGGTTCAGCTGCGTACGGCCCGGTGGTATGAAGGCGACAGTCGCGACAACTACATCCATCGGAGCTGGATGAAGCGTGGCCTACCCGACGATGCGTTCAGTGGGAAGCCGATGATCGGCATCTGCAACTCGGCCTCCGAGCTCACACCATGCAACCAGCATCTCACAGAGCTGGCCGAGCACGTCAAGCGCGGTGTCTGGGAGGCAGGAGGCGTGCCGCTCGAGTTCCCAGTCATGTCCCTCGGGGAAACGCAAATCCAGCCGACCACGATGCTGCTCCGCAACCTGATGGCGATGGACGTCGAGGAGTCGATTCGAGGGAACCCGATCGACGGTGTCGTACTACTGAGCGGCTGTGACAAGACCACACCGGCGATGCTCATGGGTGCTGCCTCCGTCGACCTCCCCGCGATCCTTCTCACAGGTGGACCGATGCTCACAGGGCGACACGAGGGGCGACGGCTCGGGTCCGCGACGGATATGTGGCGGATGAGCGAGGCCGTGCGGGCTGGAACGATGACTGTGGAGGACTTTGTCGCGACCGAGTCGGTGATGACGAGGAGCGCTGGCCACTGCAACCCGATGGGTACGGCGTCGACCATGGCGTCTCTGGCGGAGGCCCTCGGAATGACCCTTGCTGACAACGCGGCGATCCCTGCACCCGATGCACGACGGCGCCGTCTGGCACATCTCACCGGCCGACGTATCGTGGCGATGGTCCGCGAGGACTTGCGCCCTTCGTCGGTCCTCACGCGAGAGGCGTTCGAGAACGCGATCCACATCCTTGCGGCGGTGGGTGGGTCGTCGAACGCTGTGATCCACCTCCTCGCCATCGCTGGTCGGGTCGGTATCGATCTGACGCTCGACGACTTCGATCGGATCGGTTCGCGCATGCCGCTACTGGCGAACCTCATGCCGGCTGGTGAGTTCCTGATGGAGGACTTCTTCGAGGCTGGCGGGATCCCAGCGGTCATGGCCGAGCTAGCCGACGTGCTGCACGGTGACGCTCCTACGGTCAGCGGTACACCGATGCGGTCGCAGTGGGCGGGTAGAACGACGTGGAACCGAGAGGTCATCAGACCGCTCGACGATCCGTTCCAGCACGAGGCAGGCATCGCCGTCCTGCGCGGAAACCTCTGTCCGCAGGGGGCGGTGGTGAAGCCGTCGGCTGCCTCGCCGCACCTGTTGCACCACCGTGGACCCGCCCTAGTGTTCGATTCGATCGAGGACTTCAAGGCCCGGATCGATGATCCAGACCTCGACGTAACCCCGGAAACCGTGCTGGTACTGCTCGGATGTGGGCCAAAGGGATATCCGGGCATGCCGGAAGTGGGTAACATGCCGCTCCCAGCAAAGATGCTGGCTGCAGGCGTCGTCGACATGGTACGCATCAGCGACGCCAGGATGAGCGGGACGGCGTTCGGGACCACCGTGCTTCACACGGCACCGGAGTCCAGTGTCGGAGGTCCTCTGGCGCTGGTGCGCACTGGCGACCACATCCTGTTGGACGTCCCCAATCGTTCGCTCACCCTCGAGGTCGAAGCCGATGAACTTGCCCGCCGAGCCGCCGAGTGGGTCCGGCCCGCTCCAGTCGCAACGCGCGGGTGGTACCGCCTCTACCTCGACCATGTCATGCAGGCAGACACTGGTTGCGACCTCGACTTCTTGGTTGGCTCGAGCGGCTCGGTCATCAGCCGGGAGAGCCACTGAGCAGCCTCGATCACTGACCAGGCGGCCCCTGCTTCACTCGGCAACCGGTCGGTTTATCAATCTCGTAATCCGGCACACCAGCACCAAGGAGTACCGAGCCCAGCTGACCCGCATACAGATTCTCATGTCCCGTGGTGCGGCGCCAGCAGCATGAGATCTCGTAAGACTTCAACTTGTTCCTTCCGGCTCGACGGGCATGTATGGCGACACCAGTCGAACCGGGAGGAACCCACCAGCGCGGATGCGCACAGCAGCAAGGACTTACAAAGGGCAGAACCACAGACCGCCAGTGGGCAGAACCGTTGACCACCAACGGGCAACTGCGTGACCGCCCACGGGCAGGATCTCATGGCCGCCGCCGACAAGTAGCAGCCGCATCCGCCACCATCGGACCGCTGGGTGACCTTCCGCGGGTCACCACCGCCCAACCCACGGCGACGCCCCCAACAAGTCCTCAACCTTGGAGTCGTGACATTCGTAAAACCACTGAAAGGGCACTCGCACACCCGCTCCTGACCCAGCCGGTCTTGGCGCACGTTTGCAGTCTTTTTGAGCTAAGGGCTGATGGGGGCGGCGGCAGTGGGGGTGTCAAGGGGCGCCCGAAGGGCGAGCGAAACCCGGAGCGCAGCGGAGGCTTGCAGCGACCCTTGACACCGCCACTGGCGTCGTCCCATCAAGACACCGCACCCGCCGTAGGCTGCAACGTCACTTCGCTGACCCGTCGTTGGCTGTGGCTGGTCGATGTGTGTGGTCGAGCGTGCGGGTTGTCGGCGACGTCAGTGCTGTGGTGGCAGTCCGGCGAGAGCGAGGAGCGTTTCGAGGCCTTGGGGTGTTCCCGGCCAGTGCTGTTGGAGGGCTTCGGGTCCGGCCCGGCGGGTGACCGAACGTAGCGCGATGGCAACGATGATCACGTCGTCGGCGTAGCCGACCACCGGGATGAAGTCAGGGATCAGATCGATCGGCGAGATCAGATATGCGATCAGCAGCCAGAGGCGAACCCGTAGCGCGCGCGGAAGGGTCCGATCGGCAGCCAGGCGGCGGAGCAGCCGAATCACGTCAGGGACGAGTCGCAGCGCGTCGAGTACACGGATCTGGTCGGGTTGGTCTCGTCTTGCCCGCCAGAGCACGACGAGCAGGATCACCCAAAACATCATCAGGCCGGCAGCGACAGCGATGACGATCCGCCACCACATCAGTTGTGGTCGCCGGCGTCGAGGATGTGTGCGAGATCGGTTGGAAGTGGTGCCGTTTCGGTGAGCCCCATGGTGGTGCGGCCGGTGTTGCCGGGCGGATATCGGCCGGTGAGTGATCCTGGTCCTGCGATCATGAGACGCACGAGTTGGCCGAGCAGTTCGCGTCGGTCTCGTTGACGGACAGCGACGGTGAGCATGGTCCAGTGAACTCGTGTGTGTGGCCCGGCCCAGGGCTGGGAGAGGATGCGTGCTCGTTCAAGGTGCGGCCATGGGTCGATCGCGCTTGGTGCTTGTGCGAGTTCGTGGTCCAGGCGAGTTCGGATCGCGGCGGGGATTGATCGGCGGTCACGCATGCGCGACCTGGCGTGGTTGTGGCGCGTGGGCGCTGTGGTCGTGGCCGGGACTGTAGAGGTCTCGGCGAGCTCGGAGACCGTTGCCGAACAACGATCTCGGCCAGTTCGTGAACGGCGACGACTGCGCCGAGGCCGAGTAGACCGAACGCGGCGACCGGGATCAGCACCGCGACAAGAAGGCCGGAGAGCGCGAGGTTTTGGATCATGATCGTGTGGGTGCGGCGGGCGTGGGCGATCAAGTCGCCGAGGTGGGTGAGATCGTCACCCATGATCGCGACGTCGGCCGCTTCGATCGCGACGTCGGTTCCGGCCCAACCCATGGCGATCCCGACGTCGGCGCCTGCGAGTGCGGGGGCGTCGTTGATGCCGTCGCCGACCATGACCACCGGGCCATGTGATTGGAGTTGTTCGATGACGGCGGCTTTGTCGGTTGGCAACAGTTCGGCGTGGATGTCGTCGATCCCGGCGGCCGCGCCGATTGCTTTGGCGGTGCCGGCGTTGTCGCCGGTGAGCATTGCGACCGTCAGACCCAGTCGGTGCAGTGCGTCGATCACGGCGGGTGTTTCGGGGCGGATCTCGTCGCGCACGGCGAACGCCCCGACAGGTGTCGCCGTCGAGTTCGATGACGACGACGGTGCTGCCGTTGGTCTGGAATCTGTTGGTGTCGGCGGTGAGCGCGCCTGGTTGAACGAAGCCCGGTTTTCCGACCCTCACCGAGTGACCGCCGACTGTGCCGGTGATTCCGTGTCCGGCGACGGTGTGGGCGTCGCCGGCTTCGGGGCGGGCCGACGGTGCAGCGGCGAGGATGGCGGCGGCGAGCGGGTGGTCGCTGTGCGCTTCCAACGAGGCGGCGAGGCCGAGGATTTCGTCGCGCGTGCGTCCTTCGGTAACGGCGACGTCGATGACGGTGGGCTGGTTGCGGGTCAGGGTTCCGGTCTTGTCGAGCGCGACGACGCGGATGCCGGCGATCGCGAACGCGCACGGCGACGCTGCGACCAACACGACAAGAGCACGATCGATCCACAACGCTGGTTCGCCGAGCAACGCACCAATCACCCCGATCGCGGCGGCGACGATCAGGATGCCGGGCACGAGCGGTCGGGCGATGCGGTCGGCGAGGCGTTGTGATCGACCCTTGCGATCCTGGGCGTCCTCGACTGCACGCACGATCCGGGCCAGGGTGCTGTCGGACGACGCGGCGGTCACTTCGATGTCGAGGAGACCGCCACCATTGACCCCACCGGCGATGACGATCGAACCTGGTTGCACCTCGACCGGGATCGACTCGCCGGTCACGGCCGACATGTCCAAGGCCGAGGTGCCGACGCGCACGATGCCGTCGGTCGGCACCCGTTGCCCGGTGCGCACGACCATTACGTCGCTGACAGTCACGTCGCCGGTGGGGATCTCGACCAGCTCACCGGAACGCCGCAACCTCGTCGTCTCCGGGACGAGACCGAGCACGGCGCGCAGCCCACGGCGTGACTTTGTGATCGCCCATTCCTCGAGCGCTTCGGAGATCGCGAACAAGAACGCCAACGACACATCGACCCGGTCACGTTCCTTTACAGCTGACATGGGTGAAACATCATCAGCATCTGATGATGATGTCAGCGTCTCCCAATTATGACGTGGACGACGGGGACGTCCGGTCGCACGGCGTGACGCATCTGTTCGAGCTTGTGTTCGGCGGCGGCGAGGCTGATCTCGCGGCCATCGGCGGATCGCAGGCTCGCCCGTACGGGCGTTGAGGCCGACCGGGGCAAGGACCGGTCGGCCGACACACCACACCCGCCTGGGGGCGGTCACGTCACCCAGACGTGCCGGCCGTCTCGAACCCTTGGACGTATCGCGGGTTCGACGGCTGGTTGCTCACACGGGGATCTGAGCGACGGCGTGGGCGAGGCAGCGAGGAAGTCGGGCCGCGAGCAGTCCTGCGTCAATCGCGCGGGCAATGCTTGCGTTGAGGCCACGCTGGTGACCGGCAATGCGCGCGCGAGGCTCACGTCTCGTTTGGTGAGTGAGCGTTGATGCTCGGTGATCAACACGACGTGATCGGGGATGAACGGCACGCCGATCGCGCGTCGCAACGCCACGTAACACCTTCGTGTCACCAGCAGGCATCGCGGGTGGACCGAGTCGAATCGGTGCACACGTCGTGATCGGTGCCGGTATCGATGATCAAGCGATGCCCGGCTGCGACCAGCTCACTGCTCGCATCCATTGCGTCGGCGTCGATCCGGTCGCCTCCAAGCGTGGCGACGCGTAGAGCGCAGTATGGTTCGACGGCGTTGGCGATCGCCTCGACGAGCGTGCTCGCCGAGGCGGGTTTGCCAAACCGAGGGTGGGCGCGGCATCGCCGAGGGTGTCGATCAGCAACGTCGGCTGGTTGCTTTGTGCGGCCAGCACGGGCAGCACAACGGCGATGGTGGTGCATATCCCTGCCCACCCTTCGCGCTCGCGCATCCGTGACTCGGTTGGCGTGTGCGGCGATCATGCCGCGTGCCCGTCGACGCGGGGACCTGATAAGGACAGATCGCGGCCAGGTAAGCGGGCATCCGCTCGACGTGGCGGGCGGCGAGTGCCAGGACACGGGTACGGACCTCGGTCCGGCCGCCGACGGTGCGGATCATCCCGAACCGCTCCAAGCGGGCGAGCGAGGCGCGCATCTGCGACGGCCGGCACCGAACGTAGCGGCGAGATCCTCGATCGACCACACGCGCCCGGTGCCCATCGTCAAGCATCGCAACAAACGATGCAAACTCAACGTCGAGGTCAGCCCGAGCAAAGGCGCGAGATAGATCAGAGCGTCGTCAGTGTCGGTCTGCAGCCCGTTGGCGGCAAGTGGGTCGTCCCACACAGCGAGATGCAGCGTGGTCTCGTCGATGGTCATGTCGTCTCCGTTCAGGCGGTGTGTGGTTGCCTGACCGGACCGGGTGGACTTCCCCAAGTTTCCGAACCGACCAGGCTCGCCCGTACGGGCGTTGAGGCCGACCGGACAAAGGGCGGCTGTCAACGCACCCGCAATCCTCGGACCCGTGCTCACGGATTGACAGCCACCCGCCGGTCGGCCGCCCCACCGCACCCGCCCGCAGAGCGGCCACGTCACCCGCCGTCGCACGTCACGGGGACCGCCAGTCGTCGCATGTGACGCACGGACACTCCCAGGCGCTCTGCCACTTCCTCGATTTTCATGGGCGACGATCGAATTGTCGCCGACGACGGTGGGGACACCGGCAGCCTCCTCTACTCAAATTCGGTACCCCCCACCTACAGAGGACGAATTCGGCGGAGCTCAGCGTCCAGCCGCCGAGGTCAGCGTCCTTGATTGCGTCGACAGGTCCGATGTCAACCATTGTCTGGCGTCGGCGCTGGCGCCGTGGAAGCACAATCGCATGGCATTCCGGTAAGGCTTGTTCGGAGGTTCGCCGAGTGTGCCGAAACACAACCGATACTCGCCATGGATATCTCCGCTGTGGATGTCTCGCTGTCCAACGTACGGACGGGCCAACAGGCTAACCCTGATCTTTCACGAGTCTGAGGTGTGCTGAGGTCGCGTATCCGCGGAAAGGCCCTCCTGGTCTGCTTTTCTTGAGGTTGCGACACATCAGGAAACCCGACCAGGAGGGCACTCGCGAAGTGAACC
>Ga0335397_10001392_pt1 | contig 32930 bp, 32 predicted proteins | sample MAT04_FD_205740 | JGI IMG/M metagenome (GOLD analysis project Ga0335397, IMG submission 205740) | Freshwater microbial communities from Lake Fryxell liftoff mats and glacier meltwater in Antarctica - MAT-04 (spades assembly) (version 2) ... | reverse complement strand
TGCGCGTCGCATCGACCCACGCAACCCACCCGCCTTCGACCAGCACCCGGGCCACCAGTTGCCGCACCAGCGATGTTTTGCCGGCCCCCAGTGGTCCAACCACCTCCGTCACCCGTCCGCGCGGCACGCCGCCCCCTAGGGCCGCATCCAGCTCGGTCACTCCAGTCGGCCAAGCCGGCCCCGCCCCCCGGCCACCCGCCACCACCATGGCCACTTCGGCCTTGAGTGCATCGAGATTGGTTGGAGACCCATCCGGCTGACCAATACGCAGGCCGTTTTTGAGCGCCTCCAGTCGCCGAGCTTTCTCACTCGCCGCAGTAACCACCGCCACTTCCTCGCGCTCCTCCCCCCACTCGGCATCGACCGAATCGAGGGTAGGGAATTGGAGAGCGACTGCGGCAGGCGACATGAAATCTGGGAGCTGTGAGTAAAATCGGTTCCCGAATAAAGACCGAAGATTGCCCGTAAGGCTAGGGACAGAATTACTGAATCGGCAACATTGTGATGGGTTCTCAATGAAGAAATCTTCCTGTAGCCACAACAAAAAACGTTGCGTTTGTTTTGTTCATTTCGTATGTTTCGATTAAATAATACCTTCTACCTCCATGTCGACTACAGAAATACTTCCATCGGCTCAAGTCGTTCACGAGGCACAAGTTGCTCTGCGTGAACTGGCTCCCTTGGGAACGCGGCCAACGATTGCTGGTGTAATCCGCATAAAAACGGATACGGGCGAGCGCACCGTTACCGTTCCATCTCAAGCCTTCGAACTCTTTCTGGAAGTGCTTGGGCAGATGGCCAACGGCAATGCCGTGACGATCGTGCCTGTTCATGCAGAATTGACTACCCAGCAAGCGGCAGACTTGCTGAATGTATCTCGTCCTCATTTGGTAAAGCTTCTCGGATCTGGCGCGATTCCATTCCGCCGTGTGGGTGCGCATCGCCGAGTCGCGGCGAGTGACTTGTTTAACTACAAAAAACAGGAGCAGGTGCGTCAGGCAAAATTGATGGCCGAGCTCGCGGCAGAAGGGCAGCGACTCGGTCTCTGAGCTACTGAATGTCATTCATCGTTGTGTACGATGCCTGCGTGCTGCATCCGGCGATATTGCGCGACTTGCTTGTGCGGATTGGCAATTCTGGAATTGTGCGCGCGCGTTGGTCGGAACGCATTCTTGACGAGTGCTTCGACAGCATTCTGGTGCGCAGGCCCGATCTCAATCGCGAGGCATTAGCTCGTACGCGAGAGCTGATGTGTCGCGCCGTGCCGGATTGTTTAGTGAGTAGATTCAGTCATTTAGAGCCGGGGCTTGCTTTGCCTGATCTGAATGATCGGCACGTCCTTGCTGCTGCCATCCGCGCGAACGCGCAGGCAATTGTCACCTTCAATCTCCGTGATTTTCCTGATCACGTATTGGAGCGATATGACATCGAAGCAAAACATCCGGATGATTTCGTGCTGGATTCAATTGATATCGCGCCCGCCGCGATTATCCGAAGCGTTACGGAGCAGTTGGCGGCGTACCGTAATCCTGTGATGACGATGCAGGAAATGTTGGGCGGTTTCGCGAGATAGGGCTGATTCGTGCGGTGGCCAAACTGCGCGAGATGTTGGAAAGCCAATTCGAAACTGACTTTCGATAAGGCCGACCGTCTCACAGCTGCCATTGACGAATAGACTCAGGTGATTTAGTTATGTAATACACTAAACCGTCGACAGTAGCGGTCACACTGCCAGCAAGGGGCCGATGGATTCAGAGTGGAACGACGGGCAGCCAATTCATCGTCAGCTGCGGGACCGCCTAGTGTCCCTGCTTCTCGACGGAGTTGTGAAGGAAGGGGAAGCGCTCCCGTCGGTGCGGATGGTCGCCGCCGAGTACCGACTCAATCCGCTCACCGTGATGAAAGGGTTTCAGCACCTGGTGGATGAGAACCTGATCGAGGTACGGCGGGGGATCGGCATGTTCGTTCTTATCGGCGCGCGCGATCGCCTGCGTCACGACGAGCGGCGACGCTTCCTGACAGAGGAATGGCCACGGATTCACGACACGATCGAACGGCTCGGTTTGTCTGCGGAGCACTTGCTGCACAAAAAACACGAAGAGAAAGAGTGATATGCCGCCTGTGATCGAAATGCGTGGACTCCGCAAGACCTACGGGCGTCAGAAGGCGCTGGACGGGTTGAACTTGACAGTCCAAGAGGGTCGAATCCTCGGCCTTGTCGGGCCGAACGGCGCAGGGAAAAGTACGGCGTTGAGTGCAATGCTCGGGCTGATTCCTTGCCACGGCGAACTGCGTGTTTTGGGCCGAGACCCGTGGCGAGATCGGGAGCGTGTCATGCTAGACGTGGCATTCATCGCGGACGTCGCGCTGGCTCAAAGTGTCGCAGGCGCTCGACTATATCAGCGGCGTGCATCCGCGTTTCGACCGCGCCAAGGCTGGACAGTTTCTTTCGAAGACGAACGTAGAGCACCGCCACAAAGTGCGTGACTTATCCAAGGGCATGGTCACGCAACTGAATCTCGCGTTGGTGATGGCAATCGATGCCCGCCTGCTAGTGCTGGACGAACCGACTCTCGATATCCTTGTCCGAAAGCAATTCTTTGATTCGCTGTTGAACGATTACTTCGACAGCACTCGCACTATCATCATCGCCACGCACCAAGTCGAGGAAGTACAAGACGTACTCTCGGATGTCGCGTTCATCGATCACGGGCAGATCGTGATGGAAAGCAGCATGGATGATTTCGCGAGTCGTTATCTCGAAGTGACGGATGTGGCAGCGGCTCTACTGGTCGTTGCGCCGCGAGGCGTGGGAGCATCGTGCCATCTGGATAGCGCCTGTGCTATTCGGAGTCGTGGTACTCGTAGGCTTTCTCACGACTCTGCCACAGCTGCCGGAGACTGTTGCTTCGATTGCCGGTCCAGATCCGGTGATCATGGAACAGCACCTGCAAAAGCCCTACATCTTTGCCGCGCTTGCGATGTTCGCCGCAATGTTTCTGGTCGGCGTGTTCTCCTCCGTCGAAGCGCTGCAGGGCGAGCGCCGCGATCGCAGCATCCTCTTCTGGAAATCGATGCCGGTTTCTGACCGGACGAGCGTGCTGTCTAAAGCGATGATGCCGCTCGTCGTGCTGCCGCTCATCGCGTACGCAATGTGCATCATTCTGCACGTCATCATGCTCGTGCCAAGCTCTGCGTTTCTGTTCGCGCAGGGTGGTGATGTGCGAACGTTCGTTACGCATCTGGCGCCGCTTGATCTCAATATCAGCGCCCTGTACGGGGTCATCGCCGTCGCACTGTGGCACTCGCCCATTTACGGCTGGCTGCTGTTCACTTCGAGCTGGGGGGGCCGTGCAGCGGTGGTCTGGGCATTCGGGCCGTTCGTCGCGCTCGGAGTTGCCGAAGTGTCAGGTGCAAACACTGGAGATTTCGTAAAGAACCTGCTGGGTGCATGGGTCGAAACTGCGTTCGCCTGGCCCGCAACGCGGGTACCGCCTCGTTCATAGAACCATCTCCAGGCGTGTTCCTGCAGATGCCGAGGCTTTCGATCGGTGTCGCATTTGCGATCGCATGCGTGGTAGCCGCTGTGTTCATTCGGAGGCATCGTGAGCCGACCTGACAAATCAGGGGTTGATCGCCGGCCAGAATTCACAGGAGCCATTTGAAAATGTCGCTGCTTTCCGCCAATCGACGCGCACAACTGCGACAGGTGAGTCGGAACGTCTCGTGGGTCGACGTCAAACTTGGCCGCCGCATGTTCACGAAATACCCTGGGCTATCGCTCGTGTCGGTGCTCGGCATGTCTATCGCTATTGCGATTGGCACGGGGGTGTTTGGTTTTGTCGAGACGATGCTTGCTCCGACATTGCCTCTCGACGGCGGCGATCGAATCGTCGCGGTGCAGACGGCCCGCGCCGATCAACCCGGCAACACCGAATTGCAGGTGCTGCACGATTTCGTCGCCTGGCGTACTGAGTTAACGACAGTGCGGGACCTCGGTGCATTCCCACTGACCGAACGCAACTTGATCGTCAGCGACAGGATGACGGACGTAGTCGCGGTTGCAGAGATTTCTGCGTCGGGCTTCCGTGTAGCACGTGTATTGCCGCTGTTGGGGCGCTCACTTGTCGAGGAGGATGATCGTGTAGGAGCACCACCAGTGCTTGTTATCGGACAGCGCGAGTGGAAGCGCTATTTCGATGGTGATCCGAACATTGTTGGTCGAACCGCGCGAGTAGGCGCGACGATTTACACTGTGATTGGCGTGATGCCGGAAGACTTCCGCTTTCCGCTAAATCACGGTTTCTGGATTCCGCTTCAGGGGGATGCTTCGAAATACGAGAGTGGCGATGGACCGCCCATAGAGGTGTTTGGACGGCTTGCTGATGGCGCGACACTGGAACAGGCGCGCGCCCAGGTGACGGCGATCGGACGTCGCTACGCCATCACCTCACCAGGGACGCATGAATATCGGCGTCCGACAATCCTGCCGTTTGCCCGCGCGGGGTCGTTCATGACAACTGACGCCACGTTGGAATGGCAATTGTATCTGATACAACTCGGCGTCAGCCTCCTCCTCGCAGTGGTCGCCGTAAACGTCGCCGTGCTTGTGTATGCGCGGACGGCGACGCGGGCAACCGAAATCGCAGTGCGCACAGCGCTTGGCGCGAGTCGAGCACGCGTGGTCACGCAGCTGTTCGTCGAGGCGCTCGTCCTCTCTGCCGTTGCGGCGCTGGTCGGTTTGTCGCTCGCCGCCGTCACTCTTGGCTGGGTGGAGCAACTGCTGGCGCAGAGTGCGGGACCACTGCCATTCGGTTCAACCTGCAACTGTCTCCCGGCATGATTGCGTACGTCACGGGTCTCACACTCTTCGGTGGAACAGTGGTAGGCGTCTTGCCCGCGCTCAATGCCACGCGACGAGCATACGGGAACCTGCAGCAACTCGCGTCGCACGGTTCGAGCATGAAGCTCGGACACACTTGGACCGCGTTGATCATTGCGCAGGTCGCGATTCCGGTCGCCATTCTGCCCGCATCGCTCCATCACGCGACGTTGCTTCTGCGAGCCGCTACGGTCAGTCCAGGTTACCCCGCCGAGCAGTTCGTGCGCGCAAGCATAACACTTGATCGGGAGGATGCGCCGTCCAGTGTCGAAGCCACCGGCTACCAGAGTCGACTTGACGCTCGTTTTGCAAGCGGCGCCGAAGCGATACTACAGCGCATCGCTTCGGAGCCCGGCGTCAGCGCGTCGTTCGTGAGCGCCAGTCCGGGCGGAGAGCCTGACAAGCGGTTCGAAATCCAGGGTGACTCGTCCGTCACGAACACAGGAGTCGCGTCCAGTGAAAAGACCGCCACCGTGCGCGCGAGTGTCACCTTGGCCACCACTGGTCTTTTCGACTTGTTCGACGGTTCAATCGTGGCCGGCTGGAAATTCGTGGAAGCCGAATCAGCCGATTCCACGGCCGTGATCGTCGATACTGCCTTCGCTGCACGGTTTCCAAGCCGCAACGTCATCGGCCAACGCATACGCAGTATCGCAACGCGTCGCGCCCCGGCCGGTCAATGGCTGGAGATTGTGGGGGTTGTCGCCGATCCCCCACCGGCAAGCACGGACACAGACGACATCGGGCTGCCGAATGTCTATTTCGCGTCAACACCAAACCGCCTGCAAGAGGATGGCCTCCAGGCAACGTCCATCCGCCTCAGAATGCGCGTTCGGGCCGGACTCACTCCAGCCTTCTCAAAGCGGCTGCGCGCCACCGTCGTAGCGATCAATCCTAATTTTAAACTGCAGCACTTGAGTCGCGATTCGGACATCCTGAGCCGCGGAGGGCAAAAGCTCCGCACCACTGCGTTTGCTGTCGCCGGTGTCACCCTGAGCGTGCTGCTCCTCTCGGCCGCCGGTATTTACGCAATGCTGTCGTTCACTGTCGCGCAACGACGGCGCGAGATTGGCATTCGCGCTGCACTTGGCGCCAATCCGCAGCGCATCGTAAGCAGCATCTTCGCGCGTGCAAGCGCCCAACTCGGAACGGGCGTCGCGCTCGGGTTGATTGTCGCACTGGTCATCGAAAAAGCCACGAACGGACAACTTATGGGGGGCGGGTCGTCCGCCGCGACCGGAGGACTGCGGGGGGCCGTCGTTCTTATGCCGATTGTCGCGGCGATTGTGATGGTCGTTGGACTGCTGGCCGCGCTCGGGCCCGCTCGGCGCGGGCTCGCAGTGCAACCACTCGAGGCGCTGCGACGCGACTGACAACAGTGCCGAGGCCAGACTAAATGACAAGAACTCGCGTCCAACGTCGACGGCACCTAATGCGCCTGGGCACGCGGACGAAAACTGCCCCGTCTGTTTAGGATGGCGTAGTTTCGGTGCTAGCAGGATCAAGCCCGGTCCGCACATCTGGTAATCGCTGATGAACGCGCCGATCAAGTACCTCAGTTAGGGATCAACTTCCGAGCGCGCGCGGAGACATCACTCGGCCGCCGTTTCCGCGATGTGTTTGACGATCATGACGCCCCCCACTCAGCATCAGCCGGATCGAGGGCAGGGAATTGGAGAGCGACTGCGGCAGGGGACATGAAATCCGGGAGCTTGGGTGAAATCGTTTCCAGAATAAAGACCGAAGATCGCCCGTAAGGCTAGGGGACAGAATTACTGAATCGGCAATATTGTGATAACGCAGAGTGGAGAAAAATGGATAGCCTCCGGGAGTGGTCAGCGCTTCCACCCCGCTCTTCATCGCTACTCTCACGGTCACGATTGATTCATCACCAACAACCAAATAGGTTCCATCATGGTTCTGCTCATTCTTCCTCGTAAAAATATCCTATGCCAACCATCACGCTTAAAGGTCTCCCGGACGCCCTCTACGAGCGTCTGAAGCAGCAGGCCGAAACCAATCGGCGAAGCCTCAACAGCGAAGTCCTCGTGTGCCTCGAACGGGCAACGGCTTACCAGCCTACCGACGTCGACAGCATGTTGGCGCGTATTGCGCGCATGCAGGAAACCCTCAGCGTTCAGTCCTTCACCGATGTAGAGCTGAACGCTGCGAAAAACGAAGGACGGCCATGATTGTCGTCGATACCAATGTGATCGCGTATCTGTTGGTGCCCGGTCCACACACGGCTTTGGCACAAGCCACGCTTCGTCGCGATCCGTTGTGGGCCGCTCCAACTTTGTGGCGCAGTGAATTGCGTAACGTGCTGGTGCAGTACATGCGCTTGCGTCAGATGCCACTCACCAAAGCCGTGGAAATTCAGGGACTGGCCGAAGCTATTTTTACGGGACGCGAATATCCCGCCAATTCGGCTCGGGTGTTAGAGATGACGGCAACTTCAGGATGTTCCGCGTACGATTGCGAATTCGTGGTTATCGCGCAGTCGTTAGGGGTGCCCTTGGTTACCAACGACCATCAAATGTTACGCGCGTTTTCTGATACGGCAGTTTCGCCATCAAAGTTTGTGGGCTTATAAAGTTCGCGACAACGGAGCGCCCGGTATTGCTGTGCCTCAGTATCCCCCTGGTTCGCTTGCCGTATTTTCTTTCCAAAAATTGTCGGCGCTCTACGCCCCCCACGGCGTATCCGCACTTGGTCCGTAAATCTGCGGCAACTTCACATCCAGCAAGCGTTCGTACACACTGAGTTGGCCGCGGTGATGCACGAGATGACTGAGATGTTGCCGAGCCGCTTCTCCGCGTGGCAATGTCATCAGAACTGTGTCGCCATGTTTGAGTGACCAGTTCTCGTTCAGTTTCTCGCCCGTGATTGTTTGCAGTGCTTCGCGCGCCTGCTTCACGTTCGTGTCAAAGACCTCAAGAATTTCTTTGGTCGACGTGGCGCCAGGCTTCTGGCCATCGCCAAGGTCGATCGCATCGCTGCGCAAAGTCTGATCAATCCAACCTGGAATCGCGGCGACGAGAAAGCTGAGATATCCAACTCCATCGACTTCTCGTGCGGTTTGAACGGCGTCTGATCACCTGGCAAGCGCTGCAGCATTTGGCGCGTGGTGTCCATTTCGTGATCGAATTCCTTGAGCGGAATCGCTGGCGTGTTAGTTGAAGCAGGCATTGGTTATCTCCGGAGAATGAATGCGTGAGCCCATGTACACGGTGGCAGGAGACATGTTCTCGCATTCAATGCCAACGCGTGAGCATTCTCACATTCAATCAATGCGACATCTGCAATAAATCAACGCTTCGCACATCACATACCACGCCAATTCAAAAATCGAAATTCAACTGTATGTTGCCGACCGAAGATTCCGCCGACGCATCATCGGCTGTGTTGCTCGAATCGGAAACCAACTCCTCCCCGTCATACTTGTAGGCGCGCGTACTCAATCCGTGTTTCTCGCACAGTTTGTGCATGTATGCACTAAGACCCGTTTGGTAACTGGTCTTGATGTGTTGCCCTTCACGGTACGCCGCGAGATACCGCTGCGTGAGCTCCGGAAATGATTCCCGCATCAACATGAGATACCGACGCTTGGCCGACGGCTTGAGTCGCAATGACGCGGTCGCCATATGACTCGCGCCTGATTCAGCAACACGTTTGACGAGATCGGCCAATGCGTGCGGATGGTCGGTAATACCGGGCAACACCGGCATACAATTCACCCCCACATCAATGCCGGCGTCCGTCAATCGCCTGACCGCGCGCAAGCGTGATTCTGGTGTTGGTGCACGCGGTTCGATGCGACGAGCCAGCTCCCGATCGAGCGTAATCAGCGACATGTGCACGGTGATGCGATTGCGCACGGACAACCGTGCAAGCAGGTCGACATCACGGGTCACCAACGGACTCTTGGTGATGATGGTGATACTCAAACCGCGCACCTCGCTCAACGCCTCAAGCACGCTGCGCGTGATACCGTGATGCCGCTCGGCCGGTTGGTACGGATCCGTCGCGGTACCAATCACCAACTTGTCGCCGGGTTTTGGCGCGCGTGTTGATCGCAGCGCTTCGCGCACTTTGGCAGCCGCATTTTGTTTGACGAGAATGCGACGTTCAAACGCGAGCCACGCCGGCATGGATTCGGCAACGCGCGTGCCGTCGGCTCCCGCACGTTCCAGCTGCCACCGATGCGTATCGCGCGCGTAGCAGTACGCACATCCAAACGCGCAGCCTACATACGGATTGATGGACCAGAATCCCATGCCCGTTGCGCCGGGTGCATTAAAAATCGCGTTGACTGGTGAGGACAGGTACTGCAGGTCAGCTTGGGTTCCTACGACTGCCAACGGAGCGGCGTGCACGTCGAGCGACGTGTTGGCACCCGTGCTGACATGGGCAGAGGCGCTCGTATCTGACGTATGGTTGGGGCCAATAACGTCGGCGGCCGGCGATAATGCCACTGGGAGGCTTCCGCTGGCGCAAACGCCAATGACGGGGGAATGACCGTTTTGCGACACAGCTTGGAGTTACCGAACATAAGCCGAAAGCGCAAGGATCAACCGAACCGCGGACCAGGATGACCTGTTGATTAGGGCGCCGAACCTGGCCGCGATCAATGTCTCCTCGGTGAAACCCGCCCCTTTAGCGGTGGCTCATTGCGTCGACAGAGCGCGGAACACTCCGACGCTGCGCAATCAACACGTGGCACCCACCCTCGGGCTCCGCCTGCTGTCTCAGAATCTCGATACCGAGCGCGCTCAGAAATTCCGAGAGTTCTGGCAGAGTGGCCACTTCGTATGGCAATCCGCCTAGCCAATCCACGAGATCGACATACGGATCCATCCCACGCTCCAACCCCTGATCCCACCAGCTGGCCGGATTCAAGCCGCGACGCGCGAGACCGTTGTACTGAGTGAGAATCCAATCGAATTCCATTTTGCGTTTGCCGCTGACTGATTCGGCGTGGTACTTCTGCTTGAGGGCGAGATGCTCGGGGTACAGCAGCCCTTTCGCATAGATGGCGATGAACAGATATCCCCCCGGCATCACGCACGTTGCGGCGTTGGCAATGGCCTGCCACATCTGTCCGGTGTGATGCAGCACGCCCCACGAATACACCAGATCAAACTGACCCAGTGAACGGATGAACGGTTCGTCCAAAACCGATCCCTGCTGCACGGTCCACGATGCAGGCGATCCCGCCGCAGCATGCAGCGATTGTGTCGCTGCAACCGAATGTTGATCGTAATCGAAAGAAACCAGTCGCGCGGGGTTCATTTCATGCAGGCAAAACGAATGCACGCCCGATCCGCACCCGATATCGAGAACACTCGCGCCGGAGAGTTTGTCGGTGCCAAGCCACTTGACCAAATCGGCGCGCGCGCCGGCGATGCGCTGGTCGTTTAAGCCGCCCAGGAAGTTCTGCCAGTTCTTCCCGAATGCAAAACGATCAACAGAGGCTTCATCAAACGCGGATTCTGCAAGTTCGGCAGTGGTCATGGATTCAGCGGAGAAAGGTGGAGGGACAAATGCGGTAGATTGGAATCGGAAGTCACAACGGCGTCACGGCTCAGGACCACGCACAACGTCGGCGCACCGCGTCATCAAGCGACTCCGTCGACCACGATTGCCGCTGGCCAGGAATGGAATTGGGAATTACGCCGCGGTTACGCGTTTCGATTCGACTTTCCAGTCGGTGAATGACCGCCTGTTGATCGAGCGGCGCCAGCGCACCCACAAACTCGTGCATCAATACCGTTTGTTGCGCTTCGACCTGGGCCGATGACCACACGCGATCCGGCCGGCTTAGATCTTCGATGCAATATCCAAGCCAATGGCGAACATTGAGCTCGAGTGGAAGCTGAAAGCGCCGCTTCAACGACAGATAGTCGTGCGAGACAATGTTCGCCTGCGAGGCAAACATTCCCGGCACCAGTAAATCATTCAGCATTTGGCGAACGTCGGGCGACAACGAACGCAGGTAGCCCAGCGCATGCTGATCGTGGATGGCGCCAAGCATGCCGTTGGACAGATCGGTGTTAATGCTGACAACGGCGCTGGCGCGCAGTTCGATGGCGCTGGTGGCCATCGAGAGGGCCAGAATCATCGACGTGTAATCGGGACTGATGTCGTGAAACAGTTGTCCGAAACGTTCAGTGATGCGTGCAATCAAAGATTTCGAGTACGCGCCAAACACCATCTTCCCCTGACAGTACTGTGTGGCCGACTGTTCGTACCGCGAAACATCGGCTTCGCATTTTTCAGCGAGCGCTTGCCGTGGGTTGTACGACTGGGCGGGGGCCCATGTGATGGCATCAGCTTGGGTCGCCGTGTAGACGCCTTGGCCAAAGTAGTCCGGATACCGCGCGGGTTGAAATGAATCAGAAACCCAGCTGAGAATATCCGGTTCGTTCCCTCCCGATGCCCAAGCTCGTAACGCCCGATCGGCGCGCGCGAGTGCGTCGGGCAACAGCAACATCTTGTCCGTAAAGATGCAGACGTAGTCACCCGTCGCATGCTGGGCGGCCAGGTTCCAATTGGCGACCATCCCCACCGGTTCTGGCGGATGCACGTAAATCAAATTCGGGATGGACGACGCCCGACAGATTTCCGCGCACGATAAAGTGGGATCAACCCAGTTGTCGGATACAATGACTTCGAAATCAGCAAACGTTTGTTGCTCGACAAACGCCAGCGCCCGCGCCAGAAATGCAGGGCGGTGGCGAGTCGGGTATACAAGCGAAAAGCGCGGCGTCATAATGCAGGTCCGTTACGCCACGCGACGCAAATAGCCGCTGGGTGCGACACTGACCAACAACTTGTTGTCGATCGCGTGATCAATTTCAAATTCAGGATGCGTCATGAGGTACTCCCACACGGCGGTTTTTGGATTGCGGCCACGGCCCCATGGGCGATCGGGAAAAGCATCCTCCGGCAGGTCTTCGATAATGGTGTCAAACACCACACAGTAACTGCCGACCGAAGTAAGTGGCGCGTACGCTTCCAACTCACCCATGACATGGTCGTGGGTGTGGTTGCTGTCGAGACACACGAGCACGCGCGCTTTCCCCGCAGCCTTGGCCTTGACCTGCGCGATGACCTCGGGTGCGATGCTCGAACCCTGAATCATGGAGATGCGTTTGCTCATGGGATGTGCTTCGATCGCCGCGCGATTATGCGCCCGGATATCGATGTCGATACCCAGGACCTCGGAGTTCGGATTCCCACCGCACGCCGCATTCAGTTCGAGCATCGCAGCGGAAAAAACCAGGGAGCCTCCGTGCGCAATGCCCGTTTCAATCACGAGATCGGGCTGCACGCGCCACATGATCTCCTGCATTGCAACAATATCCTGCGGATACTGAATAATGGGCCGGCCCAACCACTCGAAGTGGTAGGAATATTTCCGCGCGTTCGCCTGGTTCACCCAGCCTCTACTTGCCTGCACGAGCGACATATCCGCTCCCTGCGCCGCCACTTCGCTGGCGCACTCACGTTCAAACGCTTCAACGGAATTCATCGAGTCCTCTTGCGAATGTCCACACGAACTTCATACTCGTTGTTGTCATCGGCAAACCAGGCCGCCGGGTGTCCTGCAAACGTTCTGGCGCGCAACACATTGAGCAAATGCCGCGCACTGTACGACTGATTGATGTCAAAGGCGCTGGCCGCATCCAGTTCACGGGCAAAGTGCAGGCTGCCGAGTGAGGTATCCTGACCGCGGCGCGGGATGCTTAAGGTGCGAAGCGTGGGATACGTTTGAGCAACCAGCGAAACCATGGCCTGGCGCGCCTTCACGAACAATGTTTCACCCGTATCTTCCCAGTCGTACGCGATTGGCTGCTGGGCGACAATGTCACCACTGTCGATGCCGTCTTCCACGAAATGCAGCGTAACGCCAAACGGCGCTTCTTCCACCAGCGCCCAAAAGTTGTAATGCTTCCCGCGGTTGTGCGGCAACAAACTGGGATGCGTGTTGATCATGCCGTGTTTGGCGACTCTCAGTAGAGGGTGGCGAATGAGTTTCGGCCACCACGCAACGAGTGCGAGGTCAATGCTCATCGCCGCCACTGCGACGTGTTGCGCCACCTGCGCGTCCGATTCGAACACGATCGTCGGCACGGTTGCGGCGCGAGCGCTTTCGGAGATCGCGTTGTCCCCAGTGGTCACGACCAACGCCACATCGTCGCGGTAGTTCGCCAGCAGCCAATGCGTGATCTCCGCGCCGACCACGTTGTCGGCCATCACTAGCAGCTTCACGCGGCAAGCCCCGACACGTGCTTGGAGGACGCATGCACAACGCGTCGCACGACGTCAATCACTCGTTCCTGCTCGGCCAACGACATGTCATGAAAGCTTGGCAGATTGATCGCGCGCGTTGGCAAGCTCCAGGCGTTGGCATTCGCGCGCCGGCTCAAGAAAGCGGGCAGGCTCGATAGCGGATGAAAGAACACGCGCGCATCAACGTTCTCCTCGGCGAAGGCGGCTTGCAGCATCTCTCGAGTGATGCCAGTGCTTTGGTCGAACACCACCGTGGGCATCCACGCCCCGTTTGCGGTGCCAATGGGCTCGGGGTTCAAGTGCATGCCCGCCAGATCGGCAAGGCCGCGACGATAGACCGCCATAATCTCGCGCTTTCGGCCAATCAGTTGCTGCACGCGCTCCATCTGCGCACAACCAATCGCTGCCTGAATGTTGGACATCTTGTATTTGAAGCCCACGACGTCCGGCCAGAACTGTTTCGTTTGGCCGCGCGCGCGCCCGTGATTCGACAGCGTCAGCACCCGCTCGTGCAACTCGGCATCATTCGTGACGAACATGCCGCCTTCGCCAGTGGTGATGGTCTTTGTGCCATGAAACGAAAACGTTCCGAACGTGCCCATGCTGCCCGCGCGCCTGCCGCGATGCTCCGTTCCAATGGCTTCGGCTGCGTCCTCCACGACGGCAATGTCGTACTTCGCACCAATTGCCAGAAGCGCATCCATGTCGCAAGCATTGCCATACAGATGGGTGACGATAATGGCTTTGGTTGCTGTATTGATGGCGGCTTCCACGCGCTTCGGATCGATACACCAGCTATCGGGCAGTACATCAACGAACACGGGCGTGGCGCCCAGGTACGTTGCCGGAGCCGCGGTTGCGATCCAGTTCGTATCGGCCAGTATCACCTCGTCGCCGGGACCAATTCCCAGTGCGGCCAGCCCCATATGCAATGCGCCAGTGCAGCTGGATGTTGCGATCGCGTGCGAAACGCCCAGATGCGCCGCAAAGGATCGTTCTAAACGTTCAATATACTCGTAACAACGATCGCCCCAGCCGTTCAATGCCGCGTCGGCGGCGTAGGATGTTTCGAGCTCGGTAATGGACGGGCGAGTATACGGGATGCGCTGCTTCATGCGACGCGAAGCTCCGGAACGGCGGTGACGAATTTCGCGCCCCAGGCGCGCGCAGGCGCGAGCTGCGCCTCAACCTCAGCGCGAATGTTCCACGGAAAGATCACGATATAGTCCGGCTTTATTTCGTCGATGCTGGACGGAGCAACAACAGGAAGACGTGAGCCTGGAAGGAACCGCCCCTGCTTGTGCGGCGACGCGTCGGCAACACTCGTAATAAGATCGCTGCGAATTCCGGCAAAGTTCATCAACGTGTTGCCCTTGGCGGCGGCACCGTACCCCATCACGCGTTTGCCCTCACGTTTCGCATCAATAAGGAACGCCAGCAAGTCGTTCTTGATACCTTCGGCACGTTGCTGCAACGTATGATAGAACGCGTCCGTCAACATTCCGGCGGCCGCTTCCATCTGCAGCATGCACTCAACACTCGCCAAAACTGCTCGCGGGCCCGCTTTCGGCTGCGCCCAAACGCGTAACGAGCCGCCGTGCGTTGACAGTTCCTCAACATCCCACACAATTAGTCCCTGCGCCTCGAATACACGCTGTACCGCATGCAGCGACAGGTAGGAAAAATGTTCGTGGTACACCGTATCGAACTGCCCGTGTTGCACCAACTGCAACAGGTGCGGAAACTCAACGCTCACGGTTCCGCCTGGCGCCAATGCGCATCGCAAGCCGGCCACGAAATCGTTGATGTCGGGCACATGGGCCAGCACGTTATTGCCGATGATCAGATCTGCTCGACCACGCTTCACTGAAAGTTCCGTCGCAAAACGTTCGCCAAAGAACTGTTCAATACTTTCAATCCCCCGTGCCCGTGCCGCTTGCGCGGTACTGGCGGTCGGCTCAATACCGACGCACGGTATCCCGCGTTGCTGCACATACTGCAACAGATAGCCGTCGTTGGACGCCACTTCGACCACAAACGACTTGCTGCTCAGTGTGAGCCGTTCAACCGCTTTGTCAACATATGCCTCAGCGTGCGCCAGCCAAGTTGACGAGAACGAAGAAAAGTAGACGTAATCGCTGCTGAACAATGCGTCACGGCGCTCGATTTCATCAACTTGCACGAGCCGACAGTTGCCACACGTGAACACTTTCAGCGGCAAGTAGGCCTCGGCGCAATCGAGATCGCTCTCGCGAAGAAAGGCATTCGACGGCGGCGCTGTTCCCAGGTCGACAAAGATGTCACGCGTGGGGTCCAACGGCGTCGCGCAATGACGGCAGTTCATGCGGCGATACTCCGGTCCGCTGGGTTCAGCGTTGGCAGCGAAGCGTCACGCTCAGAAATGACGGTGACGGGCAGCGGCCAGAACACGGCCAACGCCGGGTCGTCATAACGCACGCCTCCCTCGGCCGACGCCGTATGCGGATACGTGTGCTGATACAGCAACTCCACCTCATTCGTTAACGCCTGAAAGCCGTGCGCGAATCCTTCCGGAATGAAGATCTGACGTTCGTTGGTGTCGGTAAGCTCGATCGCATGCCAATGGCCAAACGTTGACGACTCCGTCCGCAAGTCAACCGCGACATCATAAACCGCTCCCCGTACGCAGCGTATCAACTTTGCGTCACTGGCGGGGGCGCGTTGAAAGTGCAAACCGCGAATGGTGCCGCGCCGCGTCGTGATGCTGGAATTCACCTGCACAAACCGCAGTCCCGCACGGATGACGGAGAAACTCTCTTCGCAAAAGATGCGCGTGAAGCGTCCGCGTTCATCGCCGCGTGGCGCGGTGTGAATTTCCCACAGGCCGTTGAATGCAGTCGGCACCAATTCCATAATCAGGCTGCCCATGGCAGATACTGCGCCGCGGCATCGTGCACATAATCTGCGAGATCCTGGCGCGTGGAGACTGTGCCACTTGTATACCAGTTTCGGTACCATAAGGCACATCGCTCGATCATGGTGGCCGCGTTCCACACGGGGTGCCAGCCCAGCTGCTCATGAGCCTTCGTGCAATCAAGCTGCAGCACTGCCGCCTCATGCCGATGGGTGTTCTGGTCGATCTCCGTTTGCACGTCGCACCAGTGCCGGCTGAACTCCGTGACAACTTCACCGACCGTCAGGTGCCCCGCTGCCTGTGGGCCAAAATTCCACGCGTCACTGAACTGCGTCGAATGACCGACCTGCTCAAGAAGCTGTTGGCCGAGGAGTAGATAGCCGGCCAGTGGCTCGAGTACGTGTTGCCACGGGCGAATTGCGTGGGGACTGCGAATGCCGACGGTGCAGCGCGCAGCCGCGGCGCGCGCCAAATCCGGAATCAGTCGATCGGTTGCCCAATCGCCGCCACCAATCACGTTGCCCGCGCGCGCGGTTGCAAATGCAATCGGATGACCGTGTCTGTTTGCGAGAAAGCTCTCGCGGTAGCTGGCACTCACGATTTCGGCGCAGGCTTTTGACGCGCTGTACGGATCGTGTCCGCCGAGTGCGTCGGATTCAGTGAAGGGCTGGTGGTTGGCAGTCTGTCGGTAGCACTTGTCGGTGGTTACGTTGACGATCGCACGCACCGAAGCTGTTGCGCGAACTGCTTCGAGAACGTTCACCAGCCCCATCACATTCACGTCGAATGTTTCGGACGGACTCGCGTAGCTCTCGCGCACGAGCGCCTGGGCGGCCAAATGAAAGACAATGTCCGGCGCGAAGGTCGTAACCGCATCGCGAACTGCTGCAGCGTCGCGAATGTCGACCAGTACGTCGTCGGGTGCCAACTTCAGTAATGCATGATGCGACGGTGTCGTCGCAGTTGGCAATCCAATCGCTGAGACGCGTGCGCCCATTGATTGCAACCACAGCACCAACCACGAGCCCTTGAATCCGGTGTGGCCGGTCACGAGCACGCGGCGGTTCGCGTACGTCCCACCAAAAAGTGCAGACATATCGATCATTGGTAACTGCCTATCGCCACTGACTGAGCAGGTGAATACACATTAGGCGTTCAACCGGTGTGCGTGGGTCGCCATGCAACGTTCAATGAGGGGGCGTTGCACACGAGTCCACGAAATGGTGCGCCGCAACCCTTCTTCGTGCGTGACGCGCGCTTCGAATCCGATCCTGGTGCGCGCCTTCTCGGTGCTCCCAAACCGGCGTCCACTGCGATCCCAAGTGCGGCGTGGCAGCACTTCAACCGGCGTTGGATTCTCGGCGATCTCATTGATACGCTCGGCGAGTTCGCGTACCGTGATTTCGGCGCCGCTCGCGAGGTTGTACACGTCACCCGCATCGCCACGCAACGCGCAGCACACAAGTCCTTCGACGAGATCTTCGACGTAAATGAAATCGCGGGTGGTGTCGCCACCGCCTTCCAACGGAAGGGCTTCGTGCTGGAGCGCTTTGAAGACAAACGTTGGCGTCACATTGCGCCAGACCGTGGCCGGTGTGCCCCGCCACTGTCCGGCGCCAAGGATTTCGCGCGGGCCGTACACATTCTGAAACCGCGCGCGCACGGTTGGCAGGGCGTGCCGTTCATGGTAGTACACCATATAGAATTCGCCAGCGAGCTTGGAAATGGAGTATGGGCTATCCATGCGCAGCGAGATGGGCGCTTCTTCGGTCGTTGGTGTGGGGTCGTCGAACGTTTTCTCCGCAACCGCGCAGCCGGCACCGGCGTACACTACTTTCTTGAGGCGCGAGAATCCCTTCAGGCGCTCGCACAGTTTGAGTGTCGTCAGGAGATTGTTCTCATGATCGGCCAGCGGATCATGAATGGAGCTCTGGTTGCCGTGATAGGTGCTGAGATGAAAAACGAAATCATAATCATCGTGAATTGTGTGCAGGACGGCGTCATCGGCGATGGAGCCCAGCGTAACGTCCACTCGCGCGTCGGTGGGGATGTTTTCGTGATCGGACGAAAGCAGGTTGTCAACAATGCGCACGCGCGCCGCACCCTCCGCGAGAAGGCGCAGCACGAGATTACTCCCGACGAAGCCAGCACCGCCCGTTACCAGGACAGTGCTGTTGCGCAGAGTCAACGCTTCGTTCATCCGACGCTCGCGCGCAGATGTGTGTACGTCTCTTCGATGTCGTATTCCTGGTAGTATGCAATCGCGGCAGCGACACCCTTCGTCAGCGAGGTCTTCACATTCCATTGAAACTCCAGCTGCGTGCGCGACGGATCGAGCAGAATGGAGAACACGTCGTCCGGATTGCGTTCCCGTTCTTCAACCGGGGCATCCAAAGTCATCTTCATGGCGGCCGTCGTGGCATCGAACAGTTCCTTGATGGAGTAGTCCGTGCCGGACGAGATGTGGTAGAAACCACCAGCGCCCATTCCGTCGATCGCCTTTTCAACCACATCGATGAGATCATCAACAAAGACAAAGTCGCGACGCGTTTTCATGGCGAAACACTTTTTGCCAGTGGACAACCGCTGGTAGAACGTGGGTAACGGTCCGCTCAGGTTGCGTGGGCCGTATGCGTTCGCCAGGCGGAATGACAGGAATTCCACGCCTGAGAGCGCGACGTAACCTTCGCCAGTGGTTTTCGATACCGCGTAGCTGCTGCCATACGGGACCAACGGGTGGTTCAGAGTGATTGGCTGTTCAATGGGCTTGAGCCCGTAGCAGAGTGCGGTCTGGAAGTAGATCAAACGTCTCACGCCGGTGCGCGCCGCCGCCTTCGCAATTAGTGCTGAACCGAGAGCGTTCGTGATTGCGTCTTCTTCCCAGTTGTCCGGATCCTTGTAGGATGCGGCGGCGTGCACCACGATCTGTGGCTTGAACCGATCAAATGCGTCGTTCACGATCGCCGTATCCGCAATCGAACCTTCTTCAATGGTCAGCTTTGGGTGAAACGCGAGATTGTCACGACGCCCAGTCGCGTAGTTGTCGATGACAAAGACTTCGTCGCCGCGAGCAAGCAGGCGATCCGCGAGATGTGATCCGATGAATCCGGCGCCGCCGGTTATGAGAACGCGCATTGTTTGTGGGGTGATGATGTGAGGGACCTGGAAACGCCGGGCAACCTAGGCGGCTACACTGAGAAGAGCAGGTACGAAAGCCGGCGTGGACATCGCCACCGTCGGGTTGAACGGTTGAACGACATCGTGAAACGTTTGCTGCCACAGCTCGAGCGAAAACACCGCCCAGAGATTGCGACCGAATTTTGGTTCGCGCTCAACCATCTCGAGCACGCGTTTGTTGTCGACATACTGACGGCACTGCGCGTTGCTGGACGAGAGGAGGTCGAACACGTACTCCTTCGCATCGCCCCGTGCCCACTCGATGAACGGGGTTGGAAAACCCATCTTGTCTGTACGCTCTACCACGCTCGTGGGCAACACGCCGCGCGCGATCTGCATCAACGAGCGCTTGAGCTCTCCATTCGTAAACTTGATGTCGGCCGGAATGGTCGCGGCAAATTCTACGAGTGGGTGATCCAGCATCGGGACGCGCGCCTCCAGCCCATGGGCCATGCTCATGCGATCCTCTACATGCAGCAGCGCGGGCAACAGCGTCTTGAAATCAAAGTGCGTCATGCGATCAAAATACGAATCCTTCTGCACATTGCCGCCGTCGAAAATCTCGAGGAACGTGTTGAAGGGGGAGTACGCCCCGATTTCGTTCCAGCGAATGGTGTCGGCTAACTGCGGCGCACGATTGATCAGGCGGAAGTAGCGCTCGTTCATGGGCGCAAAGAGCCCATCGCGCCAAAACTCCTGTAACAGCGGCTTGTAGTTACGCAGGGACGAGAGATTTGGAATGATGCTCTCGTAGTTCACGACGAAGTTGCCGTTCTGCGACGTCCCATCGATGGCCGCCTTGATGCACTGCTCGAAATAGGCGATGAGGTAACGCGTGTACCCGCCAAAGATTTCGTCGCCGCCCTGGCCGCCCAACACCACCTTGCGATGCTGCGCCGCCAGGCCGGACACTTCAAACTGCGAGAACGATCCTGGGCCGGCCACCGGATAGTCCAAGTGGTGCATGACTGTGCCGATATCGCGAATGAAGTCGTCCACGGTGATCGTGCGTATGTGTAACGGAATGTTTGCGGCGTTCGCCACGTCGTGCGCATAACGCGTTTCGTCGTAGTCCGCGCCCATCGCGAACGTGCCGGTAAATCCCACCGTTTCTGCCTGCTGCTCGGCCGCCAGGGTGGCGATAATGCCCGAGTCGATGCCGCCGCTGATGTACGCGCCCACCGGCACATCCGCGCGTAGATGCATGCCGATCGAGTCGTCCAGCAATTCTTTCGTGCGTTCTTCAAACCACCGCGATGTGTGCGTGAAGTCGAGCTCGAAGAACACCTCCCAATACCTTTTGACGCTAATGCTTCCGTTCTTCAAAGTCAGCGTGTGTCCAGCCGGCAATTCATGTACGCGGTTGAACATCGTCTTGCCCGCCAGGCACAACTGAAATGCGAGATAGTCGCGGAGGCCATCTACGTTTGTCTCAACGGACGGCAGGAAGGGAAGCAGCGCTTTCGCTTCGCTGGCGAAATGGAAAAGGCCTTGATGCTCCGTGTAATAGAACGGTTTGACACCAAAACGATCGCGCGCACAAAAGAGGGTACCTTCGCGCGGATCCCAGATCGTAAACGCAAACATTCCGCGCAGGCGCTCGACACACGACGGTCCCCAGCGCAACCAGGCGCGTAGGATCACTTCGGTGTCTGAATCTGTGCGAAACTCGGCAGCACCAATTTCTTCGCGTAATTCGCGGTAGTTGTACACTTCGCCGTTGTACGAGATGATGCAGCCGCTGGCGGTATCGCGCATCGGCTGAGCGCCCATCGCAACGTCGATGATGCTCAACCGGCGATGTCCAAGACCCACCACCGCAAACGGGTGCATCCAGCGACCTTCTCCGTCAGGGCCGCGGTGCGCTTGCAACTGATTCATCAGATTGAGCCGTTCTGCGAGCGCAGAAACAGGCCGTCCATCCAGACTCATAACGCCGCTGATGCCACACATGATGTCAGCTCCTCATGCGGCGCAGAGGATTTCCGCGATCTGCTCGGCCGTATTGCCATGGCCGTACAGCGGAATTTGCGCGGGACGTGGCGATATCATGCGGGCAACGGCCTCCTTCAGTGCGCTTGCGTTTGGCGTACAGAGTACATTCCATCCAGCTTCAATCGTTTCCACCCATTCAGTTTCGTTGCGCAGTGTTACGCACGGGGTGCCAACGTAATACGCCTCCTTCTGTACTCCACCCGAATCAGTCACGGTGCACGCGGCCGATGACAGCAGCGCGAGCATGTCGAGATAACCGACGGGATCAATCGCGAGGATGCGGGCAGGAATTGCCAGGTCGAACGTGGCAAGCTTGTCGCGCGTGCGCGGGTGTAACGGCAGCAAAACCGTTTGATCCAACTGCTCGAGCGCGGTTAGAATCGCGAAGAGGCGTTCGCGGTCGTTCGTGTTTTCGGCGCGATGGATCGTTGCGAGCACATATGTGCCGCGAGCGAGACCGAGGGCGCCTGGCATGTGCGACGTATGTTCGGCGCGCGCGCGTTGCTGATTGACGGCGTCCAGCATGATGTCGCCCACGACAAACACACCGCGCGTGATACCTTCAGCGGCGAGTTGTTTTTCCGACACCCCGGACGGTGCAAACAGCCAGTCACTGAGGTGATCGGTCATCACCCGATTGGTTTCCTCGGGCATGCTTCTATTAAAGCTCCGAAGCCCGGCCTCAACGTGTGCGACCGGTATCTGCAGCTTGGCGGCCGCCAATGCGCCTGCCAGGGTACTGTTCGTATCACCCAATACGACAACAACGTCCGGCCGCTCAGTAACGAGGACTTCTTCGATTGCGGCCAGCATCTGCCCGGTCTGGGCGCCCTGCGGTCCGCTGCCGATACCAAGATTGTGGTCGGGATGCGGAATTCCGAGCTCACTGAAGAACACGTCCGACATTCCAGCGTCGTAGTGCTGCCCCGTGTGCACGATGATCTCGTGCCCGCGCTTCCGTAAGGCAGCGCTCAGTGGTGCAGCTTTGACGAATTGTGGTCTGGCTCCGAGTACAGTCAGGAATCGCATAACCGGGAATGAGGGTCGTGAACGTGGAACGACATCCCACCTTAAAGCAAATCCCGTTCCCAAATTGTAAAGTGTTACTGTGTAATGGTTTATGCTGTTCTTGCCGAAATGCCTGGGTTACACCACCGGCACAAATTTCCCGATGCGTCGTGTCAAGTACCGCATTTCGAGGGACGGCCCTGGCAGCGACCGGCAACTTTTGCCCGCATCAAGCAAGTCCGTCCGGACGGAACTCCTGCTAATACGAGCTAACCCGTTCTAAAATAACGACTTACATCTGGCACCAAACCTGCAGAGGAAGGAACGGGGACCTGCCAGGTACCGATCTGCAATTCCTGCCGCCGCAAGCGGTCTAACCCGCAAAGCATCCTCTATGTGTGGTATCGCTGGACTTCTCGCCCCGTTTCCGTCCGACCGCCTTCGAGCGGCCGCGGTTGCGCTCGCCGGCGCGCAGCGCCACCGCGGCCCAGATGGGCACGGAGTCCATGTGCAGGGGCCAGTCGCGCTCAGTCATCGGCGCCTCGCTATCATTGATCTGGAAGCGGGCGCGCAGCCGCTCTCCAATGAGGACGGTTCGGTTTGGATCAGCTTTAACGGCGAGATTTACAACTACAAAGAACTGCGGAGCCAGCTGCAAGCGCGCGGTCACCAGTTTCGCACGCACTCGGACACCGAAGTGATCGTGCATGCCTACGAAGAATGGGGCGACGATTGTGTGCGCCGGCTTCGCGGGATGTTTGCGTTTGCAATCAACGATACGCGGCGTCACCGCCTGTTTCTTGCTCGCGACCAGTTCGGCATCAAACCACTCGTCTATCTCGAGCAGGACGGATGGTTCGCGTTTGCCTCCGAGTTGCAGGCGTTTCATGCATTGGCCGATGCAAAGCTGGAGTTGGATGTGCGCGCGATCGATGAATATCTCGCGTTGCAATACATCCCTGCGCCGCGCACCGTCTATCAGCAAGCTCGCAAGTTACCGCCGGCTCATGTAATGAGTATCGATTATGACGGTCGCGTGCACGGGCCGTCGCGGTACTGGCGCCCTGAGTTCAAGACGGACACGCATCGCAGTGATGCGGAATGGTCAGAGGCGTTTGAAGCGACACTCACTGACTCTGTGCGCGCGCATCTGGTGTCGGATGTTCCGGTGGGTGCGTTTCTCTCCGGCGGTCTTGATTCGACCGGCGTTGTTGCACTTGCCTCGCAACTTTCAACGCAACAAATCCGCACGTTCAGCATCGGTTTTACTGATCCGGCGCATGATGAATCGGCATGGGCGGCCGAGGCCGCGGCCGCACTCAACACCAGGCATCGCCTCGAAATTGTTGAAGTGGACGCGCTGGCGTCGCTGCCCGATCTCGTTCGCCACTACGGTGAACCATTTGGCGACAGCTCCGCGGTTGCAACGATGGCCGTTGCACGCCTTGCGGCCGAGGAAGTCAAGACCGTGCTCACCGGCGATGGTGGTGACGAAGGCATGGCGGGTTATCACTCGCACATGTTGTGGACACAGTTTGTTTCGCGAAACGGCGAGCCGCATATCAGCCGGCCGTCGGTGAACAGCTGGCAGCAATTCATTCAGTATTGCGATCCGAATACCCGTCAACGGCTGTGGGCCGGGGAACAACGCGGGCGCACGCTGCTGCCCATCGAGTCGTTCGAGCAGGCGTGGGTTGAAGCGCGTGACTTGGGCGTAGTGCAGCGCGTGCAGTACATGGATGCAATGACGTACCTGCCCAACGATATTCTGACGAAAGTCGATATTGCGAGTATGGCACACAGCCTTGAAACGCGCACGCCGTTGATCGACGTCGACGTCTGGAACCTGCTCACCCAAATGCCGGAACGCGTGAACGTGGGTGTGGATCCGTTTGGAGAACTGAGCGGCAAGCACATCCTCAAAAAGTTCCTGTCCCGCTGGTTTCCCGATCGGTTTTTGCATCGAAAGAAGCAGGGTTTTGCTGTGCCGCTGGCGCGTTGGTTTGCGCCCGACGGCGAAGCCCGTTCACTTGTGGAAGAGCGCCTGCTGGGACGCGAATCCCACTTGCGGTCGCTGCTTGACCCGACACCGGCGCGAGATCTGCTGGCGCAAGGTCGCCATGGTCCGGTGTGGGTCTTGCTCGTGCTGGAAGAATGGATGCGACAGGCCGCCGAACGTTCGGCCAGCGTGCCGCAGGTACACCTGCACGCAGATCGCATCGACATCTTCCCGGTCAAAACCGAAAAGAAGAAGCCGCGCCTGCTGGCGATTGCGGACGTGCCTCACTGGATTTTCGAACGCCACGCGACATACCTGCAAGAGCTGCTGGCTGATGATTTCAACATCACGGTGCAGTATCACACGCAGTCGTTTGACGAAGACGACTACGACTTGATCTATCCGCTGGAATTCGGATTGGTCGCCACCGATCGCATCACGCAGCCGTGGAAGTATGTCACCGGACTCCGATCGCACGTCTCATGGCAGGCATATCCGCCGGCGCAAATCGGCAACTACTTGCGCTCGTACTTTCAGCGCACGCACGTTGTCTCGGAACGATTGCGGAAAGAAATCGCCCCGTTTCTGCCAGGTGTTGCGTATGTCACGCACGGCATTGACGGCACGATATTCACCAATGCGCCGCGAGTGCACACGCCCGGTCAGAAACTGCGCGTGGGCTGGGCCGGTAATCGCCAAACGGCGGTGAAAGGTTTCGAAGAATTCATCAAGCCACTCGGTGAGATCGACGGCGTCGAGTTGCTGTTCTGCGGCTACTCCGACCGCAATCTCGGCCTGAGTGAGATGGCCGAGTGGTATCGCAGTATCGATGTGTACGTGTGTGCGTCGCTCAGTGAAGGCAGTAACAACTCCCTGATAGAGGCCGCCGCGACCGGCTGCGCCATCGTCACCACGGATAACGGCACGGTGCCAGAGTATTTGCATGACGGCGTCGAAGCGCTGGTTGTTGAGCGCCAGACTGCTGCATTCATCACTGCCATTACCGCACTGCGCGACGATGCGGAGTTGCGCACTCGTCTTGGCAACGCGGCAGCAAAAGCCGTTCACCCCGCGTGGACATGGCAAGTGAAGGCCAACGAATACCGCACGTTCTTCCAGGAAGCACTGGATGCGCGCGCAGACGCCCGGCGCACCATGGCGGCCACGACTCCCGCCGGCCAGGTGTGGATGCGCACTACGATTGAACGTGTGCAGCGCGCCATGGACCGGGGGAAGCCGCTCGACGCAATCACGGCGATTGACGAATTGCTGGATGTCGATGCCGGAAACGATGGGTTTCGTCAGGTGCGAGCTCAGTTGGTCGCGATGCAATCAGTTAGCGCAGCCGTAGCCTGACCCACCATGATCTCTCTCGGCGGAAACAAAAAGCTTCGCACACTGTACCTTGAATGGTCGCCACTCGGCAGCGCACAAGACTACTGGGCACCACTCTCCTACTGCATTGACTGGCGGACCGCGTTTCTTGCATCGCCGCGCCTCGACGTCATGTACTGTGACATTAATCGCCCGCACGAAGTGATTGCGGCGGCAACGGCCATGGAGAGTTTCGATCTCATCGTGATTTCGCACATTGCCCTTGGTGATGACGTGGCCGATATCGCGCAGTGGACTGAACTGCTGTCAAAACGTCGCGGGGCGTTGGTCTCGTTTATTGGAAACGAATACGATTTGATGGCGGAGAAAATTGCATTTCTGCGCGACACGAAGGCCGATATTGTGTGTTCGCAACTCGCGCTCGACGCCGCCCGATATTTCTACGACGAGCTCACGGATTCGCGCGTTATCTCACTACCACACGCGCTTAATCCGGACGCATACAATGCGCCGACCGCGTCTGTCCGCACGAATGATATCGGATTTATCGGCTCCGTTTACCCAGCATGGGTGGGCGATCTGGAACGCACCATGCTCATTCTTGCAACCGCAGAAATCGCACCGTTGCTGAATCTGCGCACGGACATTCGCATGCAGAATCTCCCGCGCGATGCCTGGGCGCAGTTTCTGCGCAACACGCGCGCGATCATTGGTGCCGAATCCGGCAGCTACTACCTGCATCGCCGCGGGGGCCTGTTGATGGACGCCAAACAATGGTGCACGCAGCATCCCACCGCACAATTTGACGATGTGGAGTCGCGCTTTTTTGGCGATCGGAGCGGCGCGCCCTCTGGCAAAACCATTTCGTCGCGCCATTTCGAACCAATTGGCACGCGCACGTGTCAGTTGTTGCTCGAAGGTTCGTACGCGGGCGTGCTGCATGCCAACGAACACTACGTGCCGGTGCGGAAGGACCTCATGGACCTGCCCGAAGCGCTGAGACGCGCGACCGACGAAACAGAACGTCTGACCATGGTGAATCGCACACACGACTACGTGATGGATGCGCATACCTACGCACATCGCGTGAACACCCTGGTCGACCTGTTATAACCATTCCATCAATACGGCTCATGAAAGCAATCATTCTCTGCGGCGGACTCGGCACGCGCATGCGCGAAGAAACCGAATACCGGCCCAAGCCCATGGTGGACATTGGTGGGCGGCCCATTCTGTGGCACATTCTCAAATATTACGCGCACTTTGATGTGCGGGACTTCGTGCTCTGTCTTGGTTACAAGGGACAGATGATCAAGGATTACTTCCTGAACTACGAAGCGATGAACGCCGACTTCACCATGTCATTGGGAAGACTGAGCGCCATTTCATACCACGCGCCGCACGAAGAACAGGACTTTCGGGTCACGCTATCGGATACGGGCGCGAATACCATGACGGGTGGGCGCGTGGCCCGAGTGAAGAAATACATCGGCAACGAACGCTTTCTCGTGACGTATGGCGATGGATTGACCGACCTTGATCTCGCGGCCGCGCTGCGCTTTCACGAATCACATGGTCGTCTCGCGACAGTGGCGAGTGTACGTCCGACGTCGCGTTTTGGCGTAATGGATGTGGGCGCGGAAGGACGCGTTGAGGCGTTTGCCGAGAAGCCATCACTTGAAGGTTGGGTCAATGCGGGGTACTTCATTTTCGAGCCGGAGGTGTTCGACTATCTCAACACCGACGAGTCGTGCATTCTGGAGCGCGAGCCACTGGAGCGATTGGCCGCCGAAGGTGAGCTCATGGCGTATCGCCATGACGGATTCTTTTTCGCGATGGATACATACCGCGAGTACTTGCAGCTGAACGAAATGTGGGATCAGAATCGCGCGCCGTGGTCGCGGCCGCAGACGTCGGTGATGCAGACGCGCGTTACGCCGCGCAGCGTGCGCAAGACTGCGTAAACGCGTCACGATGAAAACGAAAAAGCCCACTGCAAACGCAGTGGGCTTTTTGGTTTGGAATTTCGAAGTGCTACCAGCGTCGTGCGCCGCGATTTCCGCCTGGCAAGCTGCCGGTTGGTATGCCGCCGCCGCCCACGAGGACTCCGCCAATCGCACCGATAGCACCAACTGCACCGCCGATGGGATTGCGGTTGCGCCCGCGACCGGGAGGTTCGCAGTGGTCGTCGCCGGCGGACCCACCGCGGAGGATCACGCCAATAATTCCGCCCATACGGCCTCTGGTGCGGCCTCGATCACCCTCGGCACCACTGCCTGTGTTGCCCGAGTTGTGCACGCCCTCCGTACTAGTGCCCGCCGACGGACCGCCCGGCATGGCGATCGTCTCATTCGGGTCGGGAGCGCTGGCCGCTACGACAGCTTCGGCGACGGTTGCAGCCACTGCAGTTGGTGCGCTCACATCAGGTGGAGCGATGACTGCTGGCTCGGGATTCACGTCTGCTGGCGCGATCGCAACGTCGGCCACGGTTGGTGCTGCTGCTGGTGCAGGCGCCTTCCTTTTTGTCGGAACAACCATTCGTGCGCCCTTCGACGTGCCACTGGGAGCGCCGTTCCGCCCCTGCTCGATGGCCGACACGATGCCGGTGCGTGTCGCCTGAACACTCGTCGCCAGGTTTAAATCTCGTTCCAGATCGGCGGTCATCGTGCCGCCAGGTGCGCGCGTCAGCATGACGACGGCAGCCACTGAACCCGCTGCCAGCACCGACAGCGCAGAAATTGCAACGATCTTTCTCATGGGCCTCTCCCGAACCGTGAGCGCTTCACCTTCGATTGTTGGCCGGAACTTGCTTCCGGAAACTCTTGAACCAGCGGGCGACACAGGGAACACTGCAATTGGTGAGCCAGATCGCGCCCACCAGCTTCCAGTAGTGATCTAACAAAACTGGGCTGAAAGTTCGTCCCCAAAGCAGGACACATCGCGTCTCCCGACAGTGACAAACGATGGTTCGAAACGAACGAGGGCGCAACGCCCTTCACGTGTCTACCGTGCGTTCAGTCATCACCCTTTTCCCCGTTCGCATGCTGCGTCGCTCGGTCTCTCCAACCGCTTTTCGCCGGCGGGCAGCTTATATGTCGCTCACGACTGCCGTGTTCGGGATCGCGCTGCTTGGCTCCTCCTGTCAAGGCGCGGGACGCGTATCGGCTGCACAGAGGCTCGCGATTGCCGATTCGCTGGAAGCGCTCGTCAAGCAAGCCTACGATTTTTCGGCGCCGAACCCGACCCAGCGACTGTTGAGTCTGTATCCAGACAGCGGTCGTGTGATTTCCGCAGCTGCGGGCCGAGTGACGACGACGCGCGCGGTGCTGGCGACGGAGATCGCCGGTTTCTGGCAACGCGTTGGTCAAAACATGAAGGATCCGAAATTTCTGATTGGCTCGTCGTACGTGGACGTGCTGACGCCGGACGCGGCGGTGATGACCTTCAGCTACAGCATTCCCCACGTCACACCCGCGGGTCGCCCGCATACGGTAGCCGGGGCGTGGACCACGTTGTGGCGGCGCGAGGGCGGGCGGTGGCTGATCGTGCAGGAGCACCTGTCCGACACACCGGAATCCACGATGTCGTCAGGGATGGCCGCTGATTCGATGGCGGTTCCCGATACTACCGGGCACAACATGCCGGGGCACGTGATGCCGCCCCAAGCCAACCCGGTCAAGAGGTAGCACGAACGGCAACTTTGCTCTATTCTGGACGGTATGGCGCAACTTTCAGACATCGAAATTCAACGAAGCCTTGGCGGACTGCCGGGCTGGGCGCGCAAGGGTGTGACGCTCGTGAAGAGTTTTCATTTCGCGACGTTTCCGGCCGGCATTGAATTCATTCGTCGCGTGGCGACGGTTGCCGAAAAAATGAATCATCATCCCGACATCGACATTCGCTACACGAAAGTGAGTTTCGTGTTGAGTACGCACGATGCCGGGGGGATTACGGACAAAGATCTCGAATTGGCGCGGGCGATTGAGGGGTTGGGGCTGAACTGAAGCCGAACGGCTGAATGGCCGAATGGGGGATGCAGGCTTAAAGCCGAAGAACAGACTGCAGCCTAAAAGCCGAAGAACAGACTGCAGGCTAAAAGCCGAATAACAGACTGCAGCCGAACGGCCGAACAAGAGACTGCAGCGCGTGCTACGGCCCTTGGGCTATCCGGCTGCACGTTGTTCTTCGGCTCTCCGGCTGCAGTCGGTTCTTCGGCTCCCCGGCTGCAGTCTGTTCTTCGGCTCTCCGGCTGCATCCCCCATTCGGCCATTCAGCTTTTGGGCTTCAGTTGCTTCTGACCAGCCTAATACCACCGTTCACCGTCGTCGCCCGCACGCGCGCCGAACCATTCCCCACCGTTCCGCGCAATTTGCGTGTGGAGAGTGTGCCGACCACCGTGACGGGAAAGTCGGTGTTCACGCGGCCGTTCACTGTTGAAAGTTCGAGCTGCGCGCCGAAGCTTGCTGGCATTTCGAGCGTGATTGATCCGTTCACCGTTTCGTAGCTGAGATCGTCCGCTGTGGTGAGGTTACCCATGCCGACCGTGATGCCACCGTTGACGGTCTTGGCCCGGACCGGACCACCGCTGCTGCGTGCTTCGATCGACCCGTTCACGGTTTCGGCGCGCACCTCAGTGTTGACGCCACTGACTTCGAGACCGCCGTTTACAGTTTCGATGTCAACGCGGACACCGTTGGGCACACGTACGATAAAGCTCACGGATACATCGTTGTTCCGATTGTTATTGCGACTGTTTCGCGGGGTGTGAATGCCCTGCGCGTCGCAGGTGGATTCTTCGGTCCAGAGCGCGCAAATCACGACGTCGCCGGTGCTGGAGCGCGGCTGTACAATGCGAACATCCGCAGGATCGCCGCGACGCCATCGCTTTTCGGCCGAGACTTCAACCTGGCTGCTGCCGCTGCGTTCAACGCGAATGGCGCCGTTGATATTCTTGATGATGATGCTGTTGCCGTTCGCAATTACTCCGGCCCAATTGAACGCATCGCCGCGATTGTCCTGGCCGTCGCGACTATTGCGGGATTGCGATGCGGCGGGCGCGGCGAGTATCAGGGTTGTAGCAAGGCTGAGCGCGGATGTGGTGCAAAAAGCGTAGCGCGCACGATGGAATGGCATGATCAAGAGTCCTTGCCCGGGCGGCGTGGGCCGCGATTGATGTGAACATCTCCGTTAAACGTCGAGATGGTAACCAGTGCGCCGTTTCCGCCGCCGATCTCCAGCTTCTGTTGCTCATTCAGCGACATGGCACGTCCGTTGAACTGGCGAACCGCGCCAGCGAAACCGCGTACCGCGCTCGATCCCGGTTGCACCGTCAGTGGAAGTGTTGAATGCAACGAACCATTGAATGACTGCAAACTCACGGTGCCCTTGGTGCTATCGGGCAGGTACAGATGAACATCACCGGAATGCGTATTGAACTCGTACTTGCCGGTCCTGGCCAACGCGCCGTCGTACCAAATTCCACCCTCTACCACTTGCACGTGCACCAAATTGCTGAGCATACCGCGCATGGAAACATCACCGCTGTTTGACGACACCTCGACGTCGCCGCGGATATCGCTCAGCGTCATCTCACCGGAAATTGCCGTGACGCGGAGCGCGCCGTCGATATCGCTCACGGTGATATCACCCGAGACGTTGGAGACGGCCGTGCGACCTGATGCGCCGCGAATCGTGACGTTCCCGCTGTACAGCGTGGCATCAACCTCACCGCGCACATCCAGCACTTCGACGTCGCCAAGCATGGTGCCAACCACAACTCGCGTGTTCAGCGGCACGCGTACCGTGATGGTGGCATCCAGGGTTTTTGAACGGCCGCTGCGACGAGCTTCCAATCGGAGGGAGCGCGAAGTCCTGCTGAATTGCAACTCGCCAGTCGAGCTCACTGCGTGAATTTCGACCTCGTTGCGATCCCACCCGCGCACCGTGATCCGGCCATCACTGGCGCTCAGGTCGACAATAGTGCCGCGTTCCACCGCGACAGTTGTGTCGAGGCGCATTTCGTTGTCGCCGCCGCGCGCCACTCGTGTGTTGCGCGTGGTGCGCGAGCCGCCTTCAACATTCCGACTTTGCGCCTCGGCAAACGGTGTCGTGCATACTATTGCAAGCATCGCCGCCATAAGCGAAATGCGCGAGACAACACGCGATGTGTTCACGCGGAAACCAGAGAGAGGAGCGCGCCAGAGCATGCGAAAGTCGTCGGTTTAGAGCAGGGCGATGCGCCGCATGATGTCGAGCTTGCTTTCAAGCGCGCGATCAAGCTGCTTCGAGAGAAAACGGCTGCGCGGGTCGTTCTGCAGCGCGCGGCGGCTGTCGTTGATGGCGTTGTCGATAATGCGGAGATTGCGCTCGATCTGCACGACCGTCACCGAATCGAGATCGCTCAGACGTTCATCAACAATGCGGCGCATCGCCATAATTTCCCGTTCGTACGCGAAATTGGTGGAGCTCTCTACGCGCGATGTATACCGGGCTGCAGACCGCAACCCGGGTTCGGAACCGGTCGTCAGTGATGCAGGTCCGGTTGGAACCGAGGCGGTCTCATTGTCCTGCGTTAACGCCGACTTTGCGTTCGGGTTGGCGTCCGACTGTTCAGTGGCCGCAACAATCGTCGGAGTTGTAGTTGGCGCAGAAACAGCCGCGACGGCGGTGGGTGCCGAAGTACTGGCGCTGCTCCCACGCGTAACGATATACGTGACGCCCGAACTCACGGCCACCAGCACTGCTGCCGCCGCCGCGAACATACGGAACGAAACCGTCCGGGCACGTGTGACCGAAACCGCACTCGTCGAGCCTATCGAAACCACCGGCGTATCCAAACGCCTGGCAATCCCAGCCCACAAATCATGCGATGGCGAAAGAGATGGCAGCACGGCGGCATTTCCGACGATAGCGCGCACATCGGCCAGCAGCGCCAGGCAACTCGCGCACTGTGCGGCGTGGCCATCTACGGTTGCACGATCGCTTGCCGTCAACGCTCCGTCGATGTAGTCCGAAACAACCTTCTCGAACTGCTCGCAGGAGAGAGGAACTTGAAGATTAGACATGGTCCGGAATGTTTCTCAGAGAGATGCGTCTGAATATGCGAATCATCGGTTGAGCGCCTGTCGCAGCAGCATGCGTGCCCGGTGTAACTGCGCCTTGCTGCCGCCCGCCGAGATGCCCAGTTGTTCACCAATCTCTTCGTGTGTAAAGCCTTCGACGTCGTGCAGCACGAAGATCTGACGCGCACCACGTGGAAGTCCCGCTATCGCGGCTTCCAGATCGAGCCGTTCTCCAACAAACGCGCCGCGCCCTGGAGTGAGTTCAATCGCATCGTCATCGTTGAC
>Ga0335397_10001391_pt1 | contig 32930 bp, 25 predicted proteins | sample MAT04_FD_205740 | JGI IMG/M metagenome (GOLD analysis project Ga0335397, IMG submission 205740) | Freshwater microbial communities from Lake Fryxell liftoff mats and glacier meltwater in Antarctica - MAT-04 (spades assembly) (version 2) ... | reverse complement strand
TGAGGAGCCAGCGGGGCAACGGTCAGCCACCGTCTCCGACGTGCAGTCCTGAATGCATGCGCCGCCGGAGCAGTAGTTCCCCGCGGCGCAATCGCTGTTGCGAGCGCACCCGGGGTCGCTCGGGCAGCCGACCATGGTCCCGAACCACCCAAGGGCCGCAGCAGCCAACATCCCGCGCAGGCAAATCCTGGCAGCCACTTCAGCGCGCACCATCATGGGTTTGCCAGAAACACAGCGAGTACGGTCAGGTCTGAGGCCGGGATGTCGACTGCGTGAACACGAACGCGCACACCATTGCACAGATCCTCTCGCGCGCGGGCCGGTGTCGTGAAGTTCACCTGGAGGTATCTAAGGGCGTCGTCCGTGTCGCAGTATACGTTCTCCTGCGATCCCAGTAGCGCTCCGCCTTCCGACCAGACCTCGGCCCTGACCCGCACACAACCATGGGACTGCAGCCAGACGACCGCTGCCATTCCACGCCCGGCGAGGATGTTCCGCTTGAACGGAGTGACGAATAGATTGGGACACACGTCCATTCCGGTCGTCCCGGGGCGGTTGTAGATAGTCACACTACCATCCGACGCGTACGTGTTCGCGCACTCGTTTCTCGTCTCGAATCCAAACGCGCCGAACGTCGACGCGAAATCACCACTACGACCGCCCCAAGCGCAGCGCAGCTCACCTCCAACACACGTATCGGTCACCCGCACGCCGCACGCATCCGTAGTCCTTCGTGTCGTCGGCGCGCCCGGCGGCCCGAGGATGCAGTCCGAGGGGTGTGCCACGCCGTCGAAACTCACCCATTCGTCCGTGGCGCCGTCGCAGTCGTTGTCTTGTCGATCGCAGAGTTCAGTAACGGGCTCGACGTTCCCCATGCAGCCCCCGAAACTATTGCCGGCGGGTCCCCCCGTGCAAGTGGACACGCCTACCCGGCACAGACCGACGGTGAGGTGGCCACACGCTTGCGTCTCGCCGAGGGTACACCCGCAGCCCTCGTTCTGAACGGTGTTGCAGTTGTTGTCGATTCCATCGTTGCAGACTTCAGACGCTCCTGGCCGCACGTCCATCCGCCCGTCGTCGCAGTCCCCCCCTTCCTCGACCTCGCCTGTGAGCAAGAACGGCGCGCGGCAACCTGGATGCCCAGAGGTGGTTGCGCCGTATCCGTCGCCATCGAGATCGAGGTAGATACTACTCTGAACGCCCTCGTCGATCTCACCGTTACAGTTGTTGTCGATGAGGTCACAGCTCTCGGGATTCGTGAGGTGGATCTCCACGGCGCGCGGGTCATCTGCGGGGTTGTCGACGCAGTCGTCACCGCAGCTGCGGGTTCCCTCCGGCCCACGATTGCAGCAGTTCCAGTCTGTGTGTCCGTCTCCGTCACGGTCGCGTCGACCGAACGTCAGCGGGTCGCAGTCCTCATCGACGTCCTCGTCGTCGCACACCTCGACGCGTCCAGGATTGACTCGATCGTCCCCGTCATCACAGTCCTCACCACCGCACTCGACGGACTCGAAACCGTCGCCGTCGAGATCAGGATTGTCGCAGGGCACGCACGCAGCCTCGCCCTCGGAGCAAGACGATCCTAGGAGGCATGGATTGCCGGCGACGACGCACCCCCGCGCATCGGCCTCGGGATCACCCGGACGACAGCTCTCGTATCCGTTGCAGAACACGCCGTCCTGACAGCCCTCGTCATCGCCGCAGGGGTCCGGGTTCACGCAGCGGCCCCGGTCGGTGCAGATAGCCGTTGGACCCAAGAGTCCGACACAATCGTCGTCCAAGCGACACTCCAGGTCACACCCTCCGGGCGCGCAATGCCAGCCGGCCTGACAATCGATGTCGAAATCGCACGGGTCACCGGACGACTCGTCAGCCGGGCATCCCGAGAACATCAGTACCATCGCTAGTGCGACAAGAACGCGGCTCAGAGTCATGGTGTCTATTCCTAGGTTGGTCGGGAGAAGCGCGAAGCATCGGGGGGCGTCTGCGGTGCGCTCGTGTGCACACAGGATGCTGAGATCATGGGGCGTCACCAGGTCGGCCAGCTCTCACGTTCGCACACTGCGCCGCTCGACGCGCCGCTCTGGTAGTCGTTCCAGAGGGATGGTCCCCCCTCCAGGGCGTTCTCGCCCGCCCCCGCGTTGTTCGGCTCATTGGGTGCCCAGTAGTCGTAGGTCCAGGGTTCGCGGGTCACCCAGCCCCATACGCATCCTGGGGTCGCGACCGTGCAGTCGGGGAGCACGGGCAGGTCGATCATGGGGTCGTTGTCGTACCCGCCGAGCCATCCGCTCCCAGGCAAGAGCATGCGCTCAGCATCGGAGTGTACGGTCGCGAGATGGGAGCCATCGCCGCACGCCGACACGGCGTTACCCCAGGTCATGGGCCCAGCGACGCGCCAGTAGCAGTGAAGGCCGTCGGGGCTGCGCACGCCCGTCGCCGGGCAGGTTACCGCTGGGTACGGGTCGCAGGGGCCATCACGGCAGACCCGGGCGCGCCACAGGCCCGCTGCCCATGGCTGATCGCTGCTCGAGGAGAAGAACGCTTCGCTTCCCGAAGGAGCGATCGCCAACGTGGTGCGTCGGCCGAGCTCGGTGAGCTCCCGGACGAACACGAAGCCCGCGTCGGTGCGCTCGAACTGGTAGAGGCGGCCGAGGGTGGCCGCGTTTGCAAACAGGGTCTGCCCGTCCGCCGAGAGGGTCGGACCTACGAGCCCACCCACGTCATCCCCTGGCAACACGACCGTCTCGAGGGGTCCAAAGGGTTCGGCGAGGCTGGCGCGTCGAGTCACGTGGAGACGGAATCCCATTCCCGTGATTCCCTGGGTGCCGAAGAGTTCCAAGCCATCGAACGACAGGAACGGATCACACAACCCAGCGGTCCCCTCGATGGGCTCGGAGGGGCCGAAGGGCGCGAGTCGGCTCGCCCGAGTCGCTCGCCAGAGCCCCCGGCCGCACCCACCGAACACGATCTCGAGTTCGTCGCGCCGAACGGTGGAACGGTCGGGCTCCGTGCCCCCGGAGAGGGGGACCGCGACGGCCGCCGCGAAAGGCGCGTCCAGCGTGGGTCGCTCCGCTAGATGGAGGGTCGAGGTCGCTCCGCCGTGCCCCGTGAAGTACACGCGAAGGCCGTCGTCACTCACGGTGGGCGAGAGCCTCTGCGTGTGTCGCGAGCCCGCCGGAATCACCGAGGTGACCTCGCCGAAGAACCAGTCGCATCCGTCGTCGAGTTCACCGTCGCAGTTCTCGTCGACCGGTACCGCGTTCAGACGACTGGGCGTGCACACCTCGGTGGCGTTCGGGTGAACGTCCGAGGCGCCGTCGTTGCAGTCGGGCTCGGTCGCCGCGGCCGCGCAGTACCCGTCTCCGTCCGCGTCGGTGCCACCAGCGAGCACACAGTCCGCGGTGGGTGGCGCGTCGAAGGGCGGCGCGTCTCCGCCCGCGTCACGGGGTCCCACGTCGGGGCCGGGAGCGTCCGGCGGTGAGACACACATCCCGAACGAGCTGCAGCTGAAGCCCGCTCCACACGCGACCTCGACTGTCTCTGGGGTGCACTCGGTGGTGCAGGCGCCGCCCGAGCAGAACTGCCCGGCCGCACAATCACTGTTACGCGTGCACTCGCTTCCGCCGGAGCATCCGACGAACAACACGGCACACGAAAGGGCCAACGCTCGCAGGTTTACCATGTGGGCCACATCTCCGTTTCACACATGTACGCGTACGCGACGTCGCAGTTGTTGTCGTTCAGGAGCCCGGGGACGCTCGTACCCGAATTGAGATGTCCACAGTTTTCGTTCATCATCGAGTTGTCGGGCTGGACGACCGTGCCGATCGTTCCCCAACCGGCCCAGATCCAGGGTTCTCCATCGTCCCACTGCCACATCCCCTCGACGGCTCGGTCGTTGGCGCCGAGCCAGAAGTTGCCGAGGCGCCCGAATGCGGTCCACAGCTCGGCCCGCTCCTCGGAGGACTGCAGTGTGGCCAGGTGTGCACCGCCCGTGACGAGACACGCCCCGCCGCCATTTCCCCACACGCCCGGACCCGCCGCCGTGAAATAGCAATGGAGGCCGTCCCGACTGCGGATCCCGGGCGAGGGACAATCAATCAGCCGCGGCGGGCATGGCCCGTCGAGACAAAGCTCCGCGCGGAAGAGGTTCCGGGCCATGCCTCCAGTCGCGAGGCTGGTCGAGCTGAAGAAGATCTCACGCGTGGAGAGAGACACGTGTGGGTGATTGAGTTCCTGGACTCCACCGGGGTTGAGCTCCACGAGTTCCACCGGAGTACCGAACGTGGTTGCGTCGCTGGACGTGCGGTCTGCCCGCCACAAGCTGGTGCTCCGCCCCGGCGGAGCGTACGCGAACACGATAGTCCGATCGTCGTCAGTCAGCTGGGGATAATTCATCGGGGAGGGCATTCCCACCACGGGCGTCGCTGAGGTGAACGCATCCGCGAGGCTCGCCCGTGTCGCCCGGTTCAGGACGGTGTCGAGCAGGAAGAACAACTCGAGTCCGTCCCGCGAGAGGGTGGGATGATTCTCGCGCGCTGGGGTAGAGAAGGCATCGATCGGGGTGACCGAGAACGGAGCCGAGAGGGACGTCCGCGACAAAAGATAGAGGTCCCGGTCCGGTGAGCCCATGGGCGCAGCGCCGCAAACACCAGTGAGCTCGTCTTGCGAGAGGGCGAACTCGGTGGGGGCGAAGCCAGTGACGAACGCCACGGCTGTCGGAGCGGCGAACGCAGTCGACCGGCTGGCCCGACTCAACAGCAGGTAGTTGCTACCTCCGGCGGTGGCAGGCGAGAACGTCACATATAGGTGAGTGCCTCCGGACGCCACGAGCGGACCGTTCGGATTCACGCGGGCACCTGGTACATAGCCCGACAGCACCTGGGGCACGAGATGCGGGGCACCGAAGTGCCACGTGCATACCTCATCGAGCGCGCCGTCGCAGTTCTCGTCTACCGACGACGAGTCGACCGTGCTGGGGGTGCAGACCTCGGTCGCGTTCGGGTGGATGGTCGGATCGCCATCATTGCAGTCGGGCTCGGTCGTCGCATCCACGCAGTAGCCGTCGCCATCCGCGTCGGTCCCGCCCGCGAGGGCACAAGCCGCGGTGGGTGGTGCGTCGAAGGGCGGCGCGTCTCCGCCCGCGTCACGAGGGCCCGTGTCGGCGACGGGAGCGTCCGGAGGTGCGATGCACATCCCGAACGAGCTGCAGCTGAAGCCCGCTCCACACGCGACCTCGACCGTCTCTGGGGTGCACTCGGTGGTGCAGGCGCCGCCCGAGCAGAACTGCCCGGCCGCACAATCACTGTTGCGGATGCACGTGGGGTCCGACGGGCAGCCCCCGAGCGCGACGGCCAGGACTATCATCCATGGTGTGTATCGACTCACCATGTGGGCCACAGTTCGCGCTCGCAGATTCCCCGATGCATGGCAGAGCCCGCCCAGTCCGCCCACAGGCCCGTCGGCGGCGCCATGGTAGCGAAGGGTTCGTCGCGCGCCGGCTGCGGTTCACCAGCATACCAGTTGAGGTAGGTCGTAGTGGTGCCTCCGTCCCAGCTCCACACCCCGGTCGCCGCGTTCTCCTGGAGCCCGATCCATCGCCACTGATCAGTCGCTCCAAAGGAGCTCCAGATGAGGTTATGCTCGGCGGCACTGTGAATCGACGCGAGGTGACCGTCGATCGCGACGCAGGCGGCCGCCGCGTTGCCCCGAGTCGATGGCGCCGCAGCCAGGGTGTAGCAATGGAGCTGGTCCGGGCTTCTCGTGCCATCAGCGCAGGGGATGGCCTGGTCGGCGCACGGACCGTCTCGGCAGACCTCGGCGCGGAAGAACCCAAGCGTGGCCGGAGCCCAAGGCCTCGTCGAGATGAAGAATGCCTCACGGTGGCGTTCGTCCACCCAGGCTAGGCTGGTGTAGCTCACGCCCGAGTCCCCCACTTCAATCACCTCGACCGCGGAATCGAAGACCGCCGTTTCGCGACTCGCACGCTCGAGCCGGAACACGCGGCTTCCCGAGGCGCCGAGGCGCTGAACGAAGGCAGTGAGCCCGTCCTCGGAGAACGCGATGCCGGCATCGCCGAGCGTGCTTCCCGGGATCGTGACCGGCTCTGCGGCCCCAAAGGGCGTCGTGGGCGATGGCCGCGTGGCCCGAAGCAAGCGCCGCGCTCCATCGGTCCCTTGCCGTGCGTAGAACACCTCGAGCCCGTCCCTCGACAGGGTGAGCGCGTAGTCCCGATCCGTTGGGCTGTTGAGCTCCGTCACCGCGACGAGGGGACCAAACGCGGCGTCCCGCGTCAGGCGGGTCGCGCGATAGATGTCGGACTGAGGCGCGCCGCGGTCGTCGTCGACAAAGAGTTCGAGTTCGTCGGCCGAGAGCGCCGCGTCTCCGATGGGTCGGCCGATGAGATCTGCGGTAGCGACGACCGACGGAGCGGCGAAGGGTGTGGTGAGCGAAGGCCGCGCCGAGAGCGTGAGCGCGAAACGGCCAGACGCATCGTAGCCGCGAACGTAGAGTCTCAGACCGTCCGAGGAGAGCTGCCCACCCTCGTGAATGCTGCTACCAGAGTGGACGGGCACCACCGAGTGCAGGGTTCCGAAGTGCCAGGGGCAGTCCTCGTCGATCTCACCATCACAGTTCTCGTCGATGGCTCTGTTCTCGAGAGATGCCGTGCGCGCCGTACAGATCTCCAGTTCACCCGGGTTGGTGGACGAATCGCTGTCGTCGCAATCCGCATCGGTGCCCGTGACGCAGTAACCGTCACCGTCCGTGTCGACTCCGCCGGCGACCACGCAGGCAGCACGCATGTCTGGAGCGTCGGCCCCCCCGTCGCTCCTCGACGCGTCGGGCGGCGGCCCTGCATCCGGTGGCGAGACGCACATGCCGAAGCTGCTGCAGCTCGCTCCCTCACCGCAGTCGTCCTCCACGGACTCGGGCGTGCAGTCGGTGACGCACGCGCCGCCCGAGCAATAGCTGCCGGCGGCGCACTCGCTGTTGCGGGTGCACGCGGGATCCGACGGGCACCCCGCGAGCGCGAGGGCCAGGACTATCATCCATGGTGTGTATCGACTCACCATGTGGGCCACAGTTCGCGCTCGCAGAGGGCGGACAATGGGGCCGACCCGGGCTGGTCGTTCATGCCTGCCGCGCCCAGCTCGAGCGCGTCCTCGAGACCGAGATTATTGTCAGGCTGAGCGAGTCGCCAGGAGATATACGTGAACGGCTCCCCCGTGACCCATGCGAACAGGCAACCCGGATTGGCCTGGCTGCACTGGGGCACGTCCGGGAGCCCACCCAGGCCGGGGCCGTCGTATCCACCGAGCCACGCATAGGTCCCCGCTGGAACGAGGGAGATCAACGTGTCGCGCTCTGCATTGCTGTGCACCGTCGCGAGGTGCCCGGTGCCGCAGGACGAGAGGGCGTTGCCCCAGGTCTGCGGGCTGGATGCGAGAGAATAGCAATGAAGGCGGTCGTCGCTGAATACACCGGGAGTGAGGCACTCGACCTCTCGGGTAGGACACGGGCCGTCGCGGCAGATCTCCGCGCGCCAGATTCCATAGCCGGAGACACTCCAACCGCCGGAGGCCGCGTACCACATCTCCCGGGTGCTCGCCGAGATGTGCGGCGTGAAGTACTCGATCACGCCCCCATCCAGCGCGTTCATCTCGATCGGCGAACCGAAGGCGCTGCTTCCCGGTGCTGTGCGCTCTGCACGATAGATTCGATAGTGAAAGCCTACGGCGGCGCTCGCGTAGAAGAATAGTGTCTGCCCATCGGGCGTGAGTGATGGGGTGTTCATTTGGGGAAAGTCCAGCCCCGGCGACGGTGCAAACGTCACGGGCTCGAGCGCCGACCAGGCGTCGCTCCGCGTCTCTCGCGTCGCACGAAGCAGGCGCCGGCCTGACGGCACGATGATCTCGAGTCCGTCGTTGGCGAGCTCGGGAGTCTCCTCCCCCTCGCTCGTCGAGAGCCCCGGAACGCGTTCGAGTACCCCGAAAGTGTCCGCACTCGTTCGGGTCGCGCGATAGATGTCCCTGTCGGCACAGAAGTACACCTCGACCCCGTCACGATCCATCGCGGGTACGCCAAGCCCAGGGAGCAGGCCGGGGAAGCTTGGGCTGGTGATGAGTCGTGGCGGGCCAAACGGCCGGTCGAGTTCGGCGCGTTGCGCAACATAGACCACGCTCGAACCCGTCCCGAATGTGGGAGCGTGCCGGAAGTAAATGGTGAGGCCGTCGGGGGCGACGGTCGCCTCGTAGTTGTAGTTGGGGCTTCCCGCTGGGCCCGCGGCCATCAGTCCGGTCACCCAGTGCGGGCGCCCGAAGTTCCACGCACACGACTCGTCTATCAGCCCGTCGCAGTTCTCGTCTGCAGGCCGCGCGCCTACCACGCTGGGGGTACAGACCTCGGCGGCTGCGGGGTGTACGCCAGCGTCGTCATCGTCGCAGTCGTTTCCGCCGTCAGCTTCCGCGCAGTACCCATCGCCGTCCGTGTCGAGTCCGCCCGCGACCACACAGGGCGGGCGCAGGTCGGATGCATCGAGCCCGCCGTCGCTCCTCGACGCGTCGGGCGGCGGCCCTGCATCCGCCGGCAAGACGCACATGCCGAAGCTGCTGCAGCTCGCCCCCTCACCGCAGTCGTCGTCGACCGTCTCGGGGGTGCACTCCGTGGCGCAGGCGCCGCCGGAGCAATAGCTGCCGGCAGGACACTCGCTATTACGGGTGCACGTCGGGTCCGACGGGCAGGCGCCGAGTAGGCACACGCAACCGATTAATACAACCCGCCACATTGCATGCACCTCGTACGAGACGGCGCGAGTTTGGTCATGGTTCCAGTCGGATTGCAATGGGTCTCCCATAGTCATTTCTTTCGTGGTGCCCCGTCGAGAGGGTGCCAGTTCCGCCTCATAGTCAATTCTTCCGTGACCCGGAATCGACCAACGCGCGGAGCTCTCTTCGGGAGTTGACCCCCGCCTTGGTGTAGGCGGTCCGCAGCTGATTGGCGACGGTGTGGGGCGAGGTTCCTCGGAATTTCGCGATGGTGCGGTTGCTCTCGCCCGCTGCGGCACGAGACAGGACCTCCCGCTCGACCGAGGTGAGGAGGGGCGCTCGGTGGAGCGCGGCCAACGCCAGCTCGCGGTCGGGATGCGCCTGTTCCTTGGTCCACCGCGAGACCGTCGACTCGGCGACCCCGAGGACGACGGCGATCTCCTTATTACTTCGCCCTTGCCGGGCCAGCTCTAGGGCGCGTCCCTTGGCAGGATGAGGTCCTCGCGCACCCGTCGCTCGCTTCAGGGCCCGCCTCATTTCCTTCGTTGCCATCGTCGACGGGGCGCAGTGCACGGGCGGGGCCGGGCCTCCGACTAGGCATTTCGTGCGCGGGTCCCGCCCGACGGTGCCTGTGTCCCACTGGTTTGGCGGAGGTGTCCCAACCCCGTGGTAGCCTCCCGCCGCCGTGCCACAGCCACGAATGACACCGAACCGGGCTCGCATGGCCACGTGATGCGGGTTGGCGAGCACGTGCTGGGGATCCAATCGGTCGGCGCCCCTGAGCATGATTTCGTCCTCCGTCCCGGGAACCAGGGCGCTGCCCTGGGCGGGTCCATCGCGACGCGTGGTTTGCGCGCGGCGGTGGCGCGGATGGCGCCCACTGCGTCACCGACCTTGGTGCGGGGAGAGCGGCGTGGGCAAGGAGCTGGTCGCCTCCGAGGTGCACCGTCGTTCGGGGCGGACGGGCGCGTTCGTCCCTTTGATGGTCTGTTTGGCGCGGCCGATGGAGGCACGCTGTTCCTCGACGACATCGGGGAGACATCGGTGACGGCCCAGGCGAGGCTCCTTCGCGCGCTCGCCGATGGCGAGGTCCGACTCGGCGTCGATCTCGCTAGCGAGAGCGGAGAGTGACGGGCGCTCGTCGGCTTTCGACTCCCGCTCGAACCCTCGAGCCGCGTGGCCTCCCTGACCCCAACCGAGCGCGAGGTGGCCATCGCTCTCACGCGCGGGTGGTCGACCGCGTCGGTCGCGTCCCAGCGCGCCGTCTCGCCCGCGACGGTCGCCAACCAGATCGCGTCGGTCTTCGGCAAGCTCTCGGTCTCCTCGCGCGCCGAGCTCGCGGCGGTCTTGTCGGGGGTGGCGCTGGGGTCGGGGATACGGGCCGTCGCCCCGCGCTCGACCTCCGCGGCGTCGAGTTCGAAGAGCGTGCTCTTGCTGGAGGACGACGCACGGGTCGCGGATGTGTTGGCGACGGCGCTTGGCGACGCGGGCTACCGAGTGGTCTCCGTGGACACGCTGTCCGCCGCCCGCCGGGCTGCCGCGACTGAGCGACCCGACGTCGCGCTCTGTGACATCGCCCTGAAGGGCGAGTCGGCGATCACGCTCCTCGAGGGCCCCGAGCCGTGGCCCTACCCGACGATCCTCCTCTCCGGTTCGGCGCACCTCGATCAAGCCATCTTCGGTCTGTCGCTCGGAGCATGGGATTTCGTCGACAAGGGCGCGGGGATCGAGCGAATCCGTGTCGCGGTGGGGGAGGCGCTCCAAGGCGCGCGGGCGACGCGTTCGATCCCGGGGACAGCGGCCGGGGCGACACCCATCGATGCGCGGCGACTCGCGACCGGACTCATCGGCGGCGAGTTCCGTTTCGTGGGTGCGCTGGAGCACGACGGGGCTCGTCACGTGCTGTTCGAGCACGCGAACCTGACACCGCTGACTGCCCGCGAGATCCTCGCGGTCGCGCGCACCATCTCGAACGTCTCCACGAAGGCCGTGGCGAGCGAGCTGGCCGTCTCCGAGGTGACCGCGTGGACCGTCATCCAGCGGTCGCTCGAGCGCCTGGGATTTGCGTATCGCATGGAGGCGATCACGTGTCTGGCGCCGCTCCGAAGCGAGTGGGTCGAGGCGTGTTCTTGAGCATCGGGAGCGCGCTCAGGTCCTCCTGGCTCGAATGGGCCGAGCGCACCTGTCGTGTCGCCGCCCGAGGCTCGACACCGGCGGGCACCTGGACCGCCGTGATCAGCGGCACCGTCGTACTCGGCGTCATCGGGTTGGGCTCGTTCTATCCGAGCCAAGCGCCACTTTTGGCGGCCGATGGGTGGTGGGGCGCCGCGCTCGCAATCATCGGGTTCGTCACCGTCACGCACACCACCCTCCGGGTGCACGCGGAGCCACTCGCGTCCAGCTCCGGCATCATGGCGCAGGGGCTGACAGGGAACCTGCTGTTTCACGGGGGGACGCTCTTCCTGGTCGACCGCGCCGCGGACTCCGTCACCCGCACGCTGCTCTACGTGGTGTTCGCATTCATCGTGACCTCCCAAGCATTCCAAATGCGGGTGTCGTTTCGGCCCCCGTGGTTCTTCCTGCCCACGACGGTGAGCTTCGTGATCGTTGGCTGTGTCGCCCACCAAGGCCCCGCGCTCCCGCTCCTCACCGCTCTGTGGATATTCCCGGCGTGCGTGGTCCTGGGTGAGGGAGGGCGACGATTCGACACGCTCCTCGAGGACGAAGGACGCCGCCGCGCGGAGCACGACGCGACCCTCCTCGCGATCCATGAGCGTGAGAACGCCCAACTCGCGGACTTCCTCGAGCGCGTCGCGGGACGAACCCACGATCTGGCAGGCCCCGCCCTCGCCCTCACCGCCACGTTAGACCGGCTGGTCGCCGTTGCGGAAGGTGAGTCCGCTGTGTTGGCACGGCAGGCCCAAGCGGACGCGGAGGCCCTGATGGGCCTCATCCGCGACGCGAAGTCGGACCTGCGCGGGTCCGCGCTCCCGCCGTCCACCGCGAGTTCGGTCGCCCCGGTGCTGGACGCCGTGGCGCTGCGGATGCGCGCTCGGTTCCCTGCCGACGTTCGAACGAGCCCGCGCCCCGCGCAGGTCAGCGTCGATGTGCGGGGCGGCACCCTCGCGCTCACCCGGGTAATCGACAACTTGGCGGCGAACGCCTGCCAGGTCGCGCGACACGTTTTGCTGGACGCATCGAGCATCGATGATCAGGTCCACATCGTCGTCGACGACGACGGACCGGGATTCGTAGAGACGGTCGCCCTCGCGGGCAGTGGGCTCGCCAGCGTTCGGCGCATCGTCGAGACATCGGGTGGCCAGCTGACCTTCGAGCGCTCGTCGCTCGGTGGCACGCGCGCGCTGGTGCGCCTGCCCCAGACCCCGGACACGTAGTCGACTGATCAGGTCGCGGGCTGCGCGAGGCGGCGCTTCAGGAAGGCGAATTCTTTGGCCCACGCGGCCTGCGCTTCTTTTTCGGCGCTCGACTCGATGACCCCGCCGAGGCCGAAGATGTGGGCCTCGATGTTCAGGGTGTCAGTGCGACGGCACGCGCTTTCACCAGTGCTGTCGATCCGGAGCGTTCCACTCGTAGTGACGACGTTCTTCCTCGGCTTGGCGCCCGGCGCGAGCACCGCGGGCTGCACCATCCGCCAGGTCCACAGGTTCTTCTCGCGATCGAGCGTGCCGTGATCCTCGTACGCGAAGTCCCCCATCAGGGATGCGACCGGACCCGGGAGGTTCAGCTTCGGCACCACCCGGAGCTTGCGCGTCGTGTTGGTGATCTCCAGGACCTCGAGGGCTTTGTAGCCGAGCTCGCCGAGGTAGAGCGCGCGGGTGTACTCGGGATCGAGGTAGAGATTCCAAAACACGTCCGGCGTGCAGGAGAGCGATGTGCTCGCGGTGGCTTGCTTCACGGAGGGCCGTCTACGGCGCTCCCTGGCGAGGAGCAACCGATCGGCGACGGAGGGGCGAGCGATAGAACGAAGCCACCGCTGGCGGGCACGGAGACGCGAAAGGAGTGCCCATGCACTGCACACCGATTCTCACCCGCGCCGCACTCGCCGCCCTCATCGCTGCTCCCCACCTGGTCTCGGGGTGCGCCCCCGATCTTCCGCTCTCGGCCGCGCCATTTCCCGCCGACGACGAGGCGCGCTTCGAGGCGGCGCTCGACGCAACGTTCGCGGCGCAAGGCGCGCCCGGTGCGGCGATGGTCGTGCACCTCCGCGGAGACGATGCGCGGGCGTGGACGGGCCAGCGCGGCGCGGTGAGCCTCTCGCCCAGCGCGGCGGCGGTCACCGAGCACACCCTGTTTCGCACCGCGAGTTCGGCCAAGACGTTCATCGGCGCGTTGATCCGCGCTGCACGACGAGGGGCGATAGTCGGTGAACGATCCTATCTCGGACTTCACCGACATGGTCCCGGGCGGAGATTCGATCACGCTGCGGATGCTCATGCAGCACACCTCGGGCGTCGCCAACTACACCCAGAGCACGACGTACCGCGAGGCAGAGATCGCCGACCCCGATCATCGTTTCACCTACCTCGCGCAGCGCACGGGTGGCGGCGAGCTCTCGAACGGCGTCGCGCAGGCGTTCGGCTTGGCGACGGGCGGCTATGGTCACGGTCTGGTGGTGGCCTCGGACGATACGCTCGGTGTGCTCCTGGCGGGCGCGGGCAACGGCAGCGGGGCGCGGACGTTCGTGGGCTACTGGCCGGATCACGGTGTCTCATTCGTGGTTGCGGTGAGCGCGGGCGATGGCAGCGTGCCGATCGTGGAGACGCTGTCGGCGACGGGACCGATCCTCGACGCGCTTCGCGAGGTCCTCGCCGAGCCGTAGCTCGATGGGCCGATGCCCTGACGGGTTCGAGCAAGCACCGGGCGCTCGATGTAGAGTCGCAGGGTGGACGACGAATCGACCGAGCGTGAGCGACCCGAGGTGAGCGCCGTACGGCCCCCAGCGCCGGTGACTGCAGGGTCGCGGGGGATTCGGGTGCTGATGGGACTCCTGGTGATCACCGGGGGCGTACTCGCGACCTACGCCGGCCGACTCGACTTTCGAACGGCGCTCCTCGCCGGAGGTAATGGCCCGCTGCTGCCGCTCCTCTTCCTCGGGCCGGCGATCGCCGCGCTCGGACTGGGCATGGCGAGCGCGAGCGCCGCGCGCGCCCGCTACCCGGAGCGCGCGCTCGCAGACGGCTTGGCGTTCGGCGGCCTCCTCTGGGTCGGGACGGGCGCGTTCTTCACGATCATGATCGTGACGGCGTGCGGCGGCATCCCGATGGTGCTGGTGGGAGGCGTCGCGATCGGGCAGGCGCTACGCATCCGGCGCGCGCTCGTCGCGGGCGACGGCTGACGCGCGCCCGCTGCTACCCTCGGCGCCGGTGTCCGAGCGCAGCAACCTCTCGAACACGCGCGCTGCCTGGTCGCTGTCGCGGGTTCTACTGGTCAATCTGCTGGTGCACGCGGCAGCGATGCTCGCGATGGCTGCGCTGCTCCTGCCGATGATGCCGGGCGGGGGCGTGAGCGACGTCGAGCGGATAGCAGCGCTGGCCGAACACCCATGGACGTTTCGAATTGGGTGGTGGCCCTGGCATGCGTGCGCCGCCGCGGATGTGTGGCTCGCGGTGGCGGTGGTTCGCTCGCCGCTCCTGCCACGCGGACCGTCGGTGATCGCGTTGTTGTTCACCCTAGTCGCGGTGCTGCTCGATCAGGCGGGGCAAATCCGGTGGGTGACGGGCGGACTCGAGCTGGCGCGAGAGGCGCACGCGAGCGGCTCGCTGGGCACCTACTTGGACTTCGAGGCGGGTGTCTTCGATCTCACCGCCGTGACAGGCGCGCTGGGCTACACGCTCGCGACCGTGTTCTGGGTGCTGGCGTTCGATGAAGGGGGGCTGCTCGGCCGCAGAGGACGGGTCATCTCCGCGCTGGTGCTCACGGTCATGCTGACGGTGACCGCCGGGCCGATGCTGCCCGCGCCGCTCACGTTGCCGGCGCCGCTGATCGCGCCGGGGAACGCGATCGGGTTCGTGCTCTTGCTCGCTTGGTTCTGGGTGCTCGCCGATTCGGCGCTGCTGCGCACCCGCGATCCGGCGGCGATCCATCCGCGCGATGTCCCGTGGCGCGCACCGCGTGGAGGGTGGGTGTCGCGTGTGCTCGAGTTCATCGCGAATGACCGGGTGGTTACCGCGCTGATGGAGCCCCTTCCTGCATTCGCGATGAAGAGCCGGGTGCGCGATGTGGTGTATGTGAACTACCTCGTGCCCGCCGAGCGGTTGCTGCCGCTCGTGCCACCGGGCCTGACGCTCGACCGGCTGGGGCCGGACGGGCGCTGGGCGCTGTTCACGTTCCTCACGTTCGGACACCGCGGCTTCGGTCTGCGAATGATGGGGCCGCTGCGCCGTCTGATGCCCGACGCCCTCCAGACCAACTGGCGGATTCACGTCCTCTGTCCCCACACCCAGCATCGCGGCATTCACTTCGTCACCAACGCGATAGATCACCTGGCGTTCGCCCTGGGAGCGCGGATGTTCGCCGAGGCGATGCCGATGCACTGGCTTGCGCACGCGGAGATCACCCGTCGGAATGATTCGCTCACACTCCACCTGGATCCTGGTACTGGGTCCGGCCCCGACGCCGCCGGCGAGCTGAGGCCTCGGCCAGATTCCGCGTGGGAGGGCGCGTGGGCCGAGGTTTGGCCGACGCGCGGGGCCTTCCTCGGGTACTGCGTCCCTCAGCACCGCGCGCTCTCTTCGCAGCCGTGGCGGGCGAGAGTGACCCGGCAAGAGATCCATCTGGGCATTCGCTGCGAGGACTGCGTCGACTACGAGGGCGAGGTCCGATCGCGGGCGGCCGAGGCGATAGCGGGCGATGAGCGGCCACTGACTTTCGTCGCGCCCGAGGTCGACTTCAGCTTCGAGTCCGAGCACCACGACCCAAGCGAGTGAGGGGGTCACTGCGCCTGGAAGAACACCTCGATGGGGCCCTCGGACGGAACGGGACGCACCACTGACGGCACCAGACACTCCCGCACGGGTTCGGTGGCATGGGCGATATCCCACGACAGGTCGGGAGGATACGACGGCCAGCTACGACGGCCAGCTACGACGGCGGCGGCTGGTGCTCGCTGGGGTGGCTTCCGGTGCGCGCGAGGAGCTCTTCGAGCAGATCCGTCTGTGCGTCTTGGAGCGAGAGCAAGGTCTCCCACTTGTGGTGAAGCAGGAGATCGATCTTCTCGTGCAGCGCGGCGACCTCGAGCTCGGCTTTGAGGTTCACCCGGTAGTCCTGGGTCGCCTGGGCGCGATCGCGAATCCCGGATCGGTTCTGCGACATGAGAATGATCGGAGCCTGGATCGCGGCGACGGACGAGAGCACGAGGTTCAGGAGGATGAACGGATAGGGATCGAAGGCGCCGTCGCGGAGCACCGCGCCGTTGAAGATCATCCAGCCGATCAAGATCGAGAGGAACGCGATGACAAAGGCCCACGAGCCGCCCACTCGTGCCAGTCGATCGGCGAGCCGGTCCGACAGCGTCGCGCGCGTCTCGAAGGCCGCGTCCAGGTTCGTGGCGATGGCGATGTGCTGGGCCGCGCGCTTGGCGATGTCCGTCTCGAGCTCGCCGAGCACCCCGCGCTCGGCCACCAGCTGATCGCGGAACACCGCGGCCCGGGCGTGCGCGGTGCAAGCGCGGCAGACGTGTTTGGTAGGGTCGGTGTTCTCGTCGAGCCCCAGCGCGGCGAGCACGTCGGGACGAAGGGCCGCCACCGTGCTCGCCGCCGTGAACTCGGTTGCCGCACCACAGCGGGCGCATTGGAGCTCGGGGTGGGACTGGGCAGCATGTCGGGCGCGGCGGGTGCTCATGCCGCGGAGGATGGACGCGTACCGAAGTCAGCGCCGCCCGCCGCGCGTCCGTCTGGCGAGCGCGCCGCGCGCTGGAAGAACCGACAGCCATCTGCGTATACTCGGCGCGTCGTGATCCCGAGGTGGGCCCGCGGCTGCCGCCTCTTCCCTTCTCTCCTTCGCCTCGGAGTAACCATGACCCGCCTCACGATCTCTTCGCTCGCGTTCGTGGCCCTGCTCGTCTCGGGGTGTTTCAACATCGGCAACGCCGACGGGAACTGCGAGAGCGGCACTACCTGCGTGTGCAACGGGATCGGCAACTGCGATCAGGCCTGTGTCGGCGGCAACTGCGACTTCACCTGCGATGGCATCGGGAACTGCAACCTCGACTGCTCGGGTGGCGACTGCAACGTGATGTGCGAGGGCACGGGCAACTGCATTCTCGAGTGCTCTGGCGGCAATTGCACCCAGGCGTGCAACGGCACCGGCAACTGCATCTGTCGCTCGGGCTGCGAGGGTCCGATCGTGGACGCCGGCGGCACCGACACCCCCGTGGTCGAAGACACGGGGTTGGACGCAAACACCGCAGCACAAGACGCGGGCACCGACGCCGACGACGACGCCGGCACCGACGACGACGCCAGCACCGACGATGACGCAGGCACCGAAGACGACGCGGGCACCGCTGGGTGAGCGCGAGTCCGATCGCCGAGCGCATCGGCGAGGCTGACGACAGGAACTACCGCCCTTGGGCGAGGATGGCTTCGGCCGCCACCGTCGCGGACAGCTCGCCCGCGCGGACTTTGGCCTCCAGCTCGGTACCGAGCGCCATCACCCCGGGACGCGAACGCAGCGCGAGCCAGGCGGCTTGCTCGACCGTGCGCCACATCGCGGCGACCTCTTGGCTGGCGCGCCGCGGTTCCAGTTCGCCGGCTTCGATCATCCGATCGCGGTGGGCCTCGATGGACTCGGTGAGGCGCAAGAGGCCGCTCTCTTCGAGGTCGTTGGAGAGCGCGCTCGTGGTGATGACCCGGGGGCGCCAGCCGGCGTCCATCGGGGGGAAGTGGTGCATCGCCGCTTGCAGTTCGGCCTGGGCCCGCATAGCCGCTTCGATGCGCTCGCCGTCGCACTTGTTGACGACGATGACCTCCGCGAGCTCGGCGATGCCTCGCTTGATCCCTTGGAGTTCGTCGCCCGCGTTCGGGATTACGATCCACACACAGGTATCCACGAGTGAAGCCACCAGCGTCTCGCTCTGGCCCACACCCACGGTCTCGACGATCAACCGATCGAAGCCTGCGGCGTCGAGCACCCGCATCGCGTCGCGGGTGCGGAGCGCGATGCCGCCCAGCATACCGCCGCTGGGTGACGGGCGAATGAACGCGCGCGGCTCGACGGAGAGCCGCTGCATGCGGGTCTTGTCGCCCAGGATGCTGCCGCCGCTCTTCTGACTCGAGGGATCGATCGCGAGCACGGCGACCCGCTCGCCCGCATCGAGGTAGTGCATGCCCAAGGCTTCGAGCAGGGTGCTCTTGCCGGCGCCAGGGACACCGGTGATCCCCAGGCGCTTGGCCTTGCCCGTATGCGGATGAAGGCGACGCAGGAGCTCGACCGCCCACGGGCGATGCGCCGCGGCGCTGCTCTCGACCAAGGTGATGGCGCGCGCGACCGAGGCCCGGTCCTGCGACAGGACGCCCTGCTCGAGCGCGTCCACATCGATCACGGCTTGGTGCCTTCGAGATGACGCTCGAGATAGTCCAATAGCGAGAGCGCAGCTTTCCCGATCACCGTACCGGGTCCGAAGATCAGCGACGCGCCCGCGGCCTTCAATGCCGGGTAGTCGCCGGGCGGGATGACCCCGCCCACGATCACGCTGACGTCGGGACGACCCGCGTCATCGAGGGCCTTGCGCAGCGCGGGTACCAGCGTGAGGTGGCCGGCGGCGAGCGACGAGACACCGACCACGTGTACGTCGTTCTCGACGGCCGCGCGCGCGGTCTCTTCGGGGGTCGAGAAGAGCGGCCCGACATCCACATCGAAGCCGAGATCGGCGAACGCGGTCGCGATCACTTTCTGTCCTCGGTCGTGCCCATCCTGGCCCAGCTTGGCGACGAGGATCCGGGGGCGCCGGCCATTGACCTCTTCGAAGCGCGCGCAGCGGGCCCGCACTCCGTCGATGAGTGCGCGATCGGTGCTCGCGCTCGCGTACACTCCGCTGATCGACGAGATGGGGGCCTCGTAGCGGGAGAACACCTTCTCGATCGCCATGGTCATCTCTCCTACCGTCGCTTTGGCGCGCGCGGCCTCGATGCTGAGCGCGAGCAAGTTGCCCTCACCCGACGTCGCGCATTCGGTGAGCGCGGCGAGCGCGGCCTCGACCTTCGCCGGGTCGCGCTCGGCACGCAGCTTCTTCAAGCGGGCGAGCTGCGCTGTGCGCACCGCGTCGTTGTCGACCTGGAGTACCGACATCTCGGGCTCGGTCTCTTGCTGCAGCACATTCACCCCGACGATCGCGCGATCGCCCCCATCGATGCGCGCCTGGGTCCGAGCGGCGGCTTCTTCGATGCGGCGCTTGGGCAGGCCTTTCTCGATCGCCTTGGTCATGCCGCCCAGCTTCTCGACCTCCTCGATGTGCGCCCACGCTTTGTTGGAGAGCTCTGCAGTGAGCCGCTCGATGAGACGCGAGCCGCCCCAAGGATCGATGGTCTGTGTCGCGCCCGACTCGAGCTGGAGGACGAGCTGGGTATTGCGGGCGATGCGCGCGCTGGCCTCGCTGGGCAGCGCGAGCGCCTCATCGAGGCTGTTGGTGTGCAACGACTGCGTATGTCCGTGCACGGCCGCCATCGCCTCGATGGTGGTGCGGGTCACGTTCGACCACACGTCTTGTGCGGCCAGGGTCCAGCCCGAGGTCTGGCAGTGAGTGCGCAGCATCCCCGAGCGGGGATCCGTAGGAGCAAAGCGCGACACGATGCGATGCCACAGAACGCGCGCGGCGCGGAGCTTCGCCACCTCGACGAAGTAGTCCATCCCGATGCCGAAGAAGAACGAGATGCGGGGTGCGAACGCGTCTATCGACATACCTCGCTCGACACCGGCGCGGAGGTACTCGAGGCCATCCGCGAGGGTGTAGCCCAGCTCCAGATCGGCGGTGCCGCCCGCTTCTTGGATGTGGTAGCCGCTCACCGAGATGCTGTTCCACTTGGGCATCTCGGCGGCGGTGAACGCGAAGATGTCCGAGATGATCCGCATCGAGGGCGCGGGCGGAAAGATGTAGGTGTTCCGCACCATGAACTCTTTGAGGATGTCGTTCTGGATGGTGCCAGACAGCGCGGAAGCGGGGACGCCCTGCTCTTCTGCGGCCACGACGAAGAGCGCGAGGATGGGAAGCACGGCGCCATTCATCGTCATCGAGACGCTGATGCGATCCAGCGGGATCCGATCGAACAGAATCCGCATGTCGAGGATCGAGTCGATGGCCACACCCGCCATTCCCACGTCGCCGACGACGCGCGGATGATCGGAGTCGTAGCCCCGGTGGGTCGCGAGATCGAACGCCACCGAGAGGCCTTGCTGCCCCTGCGCGAGGTTCGCTCGATAGAACGCGTTGCTGGCTTCGGCGGTGGAGAAGCCGGCGTACTGCCGGATGGTCCACGGCTTGGTGACATACATGCTCGGATACGGACCGCGCAGGTACGGCGGCTGTCCGGGGAAGCTGCCTTCGTGGGCCCGCGCCGCCAGATCCTCCTCGCGTACCCGATCGAAGAGCGCGATGCCTTCGGGGGTCCGGTGGACCTCGTTGGGGCTCGGTGTCTCGCTCGAACCCGCCGAGGCCAACGCATTCCAGTCGAGCTCGTCCCAGCGCGCGCTCACGACGCACCGCCGATCGGAGAGGTGATCGCGGCCGCATCGAGGGCGGCCGAATCGAGCGCGATGCCCAGCTGCTGCAAGATGTCGGCGCCTTGATGGACGAACGCGCAGGCGCCTGCTTCGCGCAGGGTGGCATCGTGTTCACCGGGCTTGCCAGCAATGAGGATCGCGGCGCTGCGATCCTTGGCGGCGCGCACCAGCGCGACACCATCGGTCGCGAGGGCCGCGTCGGGCACCGCGACGATCACCACGGGACCCGCGGTCTCTGGGGTGAACGCAGCGATGGCGCTGGGCACGTCCTCGACGCGAGGGAGCACCTTCACCTCGAGGCCCGCGAGCGCGAGCACCTCACGCGCGAACGCGATGCGCGGCTCGAGCTTTCGATCACCCACCGCGAGCACCAGACCGACGTGACCCGCTCCCCGCTTGCGAAGGGTCTCGAACGGCTGCGCGTCCCGATCGCGCTCTACCGCAGCCTCGGTGTCGCCCAGGAAGCGCGAGGTGCCGACCAACACCGAGCGTCGGGTCGCGAACGCTGCGCGGCGTGCGGTCGCGTCCTGCTCGATGCGCGCAACGAGTGCGTCTACATCACCTGCCAGTGCGGTTCGCGCCAGGCTCCAGGCTGCGTCCCCTATTTGATGGGTGAGCGACTCGATGAGCGGCGCGCCCTGCGCGGCGTCGTCGATGAGTGCGAGACCCGACTCGCGCGTGAGCACCTCGCCCGCAGTCCATGCCAAGCGCGCCGCCATCGGGTGCGCATCCCTATCGAGCAGCGCGCCGTCGTGGGGACGAAGCGCGACGTAGCTGGCGCCGCCGATCAAGCCGGCGGTCGCGGCGATGGAGCTGCGCAGGGCGTTGGTCGCGACGTCGATGCCCGAGAGCGAGCGCCAGGTCTGGCGGGTCGCGATGGGCAACGCGCGCTCGACGTGTCCGGTGCGTGCGAGCAGACCCGCGATGGCCACGCGCGCCGCGCGGAGCTTCGCGAGCTCGACGAAGAAGTCGCCGCCGATGGAGAGCGCGACCGCGAGACTGGTTGGCTTCGCTCCCCGATCGAGGGCGGTCGCGAGGTCCAAGAGCGCGCTGGCGAGCTCGACGATCACCCCACCACCTGCCTCCGCCGCATCGAGCGCGCGCTTGGACGCGAGCCGCGCGCCCTTGGCTTGGCGCAGGCCGATGACGATCGTCTCGAGGGTCATGAGCTCGGCCGCGGGCGGCTCGTCGCTCTCGATGATCGCTGTCGTCGTGCTCGAGGCGGGGACGCCACCGCTCCCTTCCCACCACGCGAGCGCTGGGCCTTCGGGAGCGGCGCTGCGCGCTCGCAGAACCGCGCCGGTGCGGGGCGCGGCGAAGCGCGAGGGGAGCGCCGAGGACGACGAAGCATCGACGACGGGCTCGATCGTGAGGCCTTCGTGGGTGGTGGTGGTGAGCGCGCTCAGCGGCTTGCCCGAGGGCCCGCCCTCGACGGCGGCGCGCCACGCTTGGTAGCTGTCCATGTGCCCGCCGTTGTAGCACTCCGAGGGGGAGCAGCGGCGCATCCGCGCGTGCACGTTGTTCTCGGTGACGAGCTGCGCGCTGTGAGGACCAGTCGAAACGGTGCGAGGTGACAGCATCGCGCTACGCGCGACCGGGACACGAGGTCCGGGCGACTGTGACACGGTGTCGGCGGCGTGTGTCTGGTAGCCAGCCCGGCCTGCGACGAAGGGCGCTCGTGCCCGATACCCGTGTGGCACGGCCGATGCTCAGCAGCGGGCAGCGGCGGGCGGCCGCGCGCACGTCACGGAGGACGAGACCTCGCGGCACGGCGTGCTTGCTCGCATCGAGGCGAACGAGATGCATGCGACTGAACTAGATGGAGGCAATGTGATTCGAGGCAAGATGATTCGAGGCAAGATGATTCGAGGCACGACGATGCTCATGCTCGGCGCAGCGATACTGCTGAGCGGCGCCGGGTGCACGTCCACGCTGATGGCCGATACCCAGACGATCCACAACCGTGAAGCTACGCGGATCTGGATCGTTCGGAGAACCTCCGGCGCGACGACCTCGCACGACGAGGTCGTGTTCTGCGACGCAAGCGGCGGCGGCACGCTCTGCCAGGCCTGGGGCCGGTGACGAAGCGATGAGGGTGACCATGCGTGGCGGGCCGCGAGGGTTCGCGCTGCTGGGGGCGATGCAGTTGGTCGTCGGCGGCTGTGTGAGCCTGCCCGGAGCCATGAGCGCCCCAGGGGCGCTCGGAATCGTCCACGAAGCAACCGAGGTGCTCACGTCGACGCGGGGGATCGAGCACCTAGAGGTGGTGTACGACGACACGGCGAGCGTCCCCGAGCGCATCGAGCTGAGCGGACTCATCGAGTCGGTGCCTGAGAACGTGCGCGCCGCGGCGCGCGCCGGTGGCGCGGCGCCGACGAGGGCCCGCTGGGTGTTCGACGCCGAAGGGCTCGCAGTCTACCGATTCGATGTGGCCGACGGTGCCGGCCGCGCCTGCCACATCGTCATCGATGGCGAGGCGGAGCTGATCGAGACCGAATGCGTGCTCGGCGACGGCGAGGCGCTGCCCGCGCCGGTGCAGGCCACCGCCGATCGTCTCGCTGCGGGCCCGCGGCTCTATGCGGCGCGCCGCCAGACCACCGCTGAGGAGTCGTTCGTAGTGCATCTACGGCCGACCGATCGGGTGCAGGTCCTGGAGATCGCGAGCGACGGCACACTCCTCGAGCATCGCGTCCGCTTCGAGGCGACCATCGAGCTCCCGTACTACGGTGAGCCTGCTGACGTGACGGACTCCGAGCCGTGAGGCAGAGACCTCGAGCCATACCGGGGCTCCGATGCGCTCAGCGGCGAAACTCGATCACCAACTCTTCCCCCCGCTTCAACCGCACCGTCCCAGACACGGGATACGTCCCCTTGCTCAACTCCTCGAAGCGCGCCTCCAACTCATTCCATCGCTCGACGCCAGGTCCGAGCACGATCAAGCGCGCAGCACCACTCCCGGTGGCCTCGATGCGCCCGTCGGGCGACTGCCGCTTCAACGAGGGCAAGGGCGCGCGACTGCCACCCAGCCAGAGCGCCGCGTCGCGACGAAACCCACGCTCGGACGCCTTGAATCGACGGAGTTCGCGCCAGCCATCGTCGCCCTCACGCAGGGCCTGCAGTTCCTCGAGACTGGGGGCATAGAGGAGCAACGCACCACGCGAGAAGCGGGCTGGAGACAGGAAACCGGCGATCACCCAGAGCAGGAAGATCAGGAGTGCGAGTGCCGCCAAGGCCATCGTGATCTGCTGACCGGGGCAGATCCAGAAACCCGGATCGAGGACGGTGATCGCGAGAGGAATCCGCAGCTCGCTGCCTTCGGCGCTCAGCACCAAGATGGCGTCGCGCGTGCCGCTGGAGCAGCAGTCGGTGGCCACGATACCCACCGGCACGCGGATGTGTCCGGCTTCGTCAGCACGGGCGAGGACGGGCTCGGTCTCGGCGTCGATGCCTTCGCCCACGCCCTCCAGATGCATCTCGACGTTCGACTGCGCGACGGGACCGGGCACCCCGAGCGAGAACACGTTGGTCGATCCGCCCATCAAGGTGACCTCGAGCGGTACGGCCGGGGCGTACGAGAGTTCGGCACGAAGCGGGATCGTGTGGGCGCCGAGCGCGTCACTGTCGGGATCGAGGACGACGCGGAAGGTGATGGGCAGCGCCCTGCCCTCGTGCTCGCTCACCGCGGGACAGAAGGGCAGCGCGCCGACCCGCACGTGCAGCAACAGACCATCTTCGAGCACCACGCTCTCGCCGCTGGTGATCTCGCAGACGACGCAGCGGCTCGCGGCCTCACTCGCCTCGATCTCGCAGCGGGTCGCAGCATGTCCGCCCGCGGGGAACGCGCCGTGGTAGCGCAGCCCGAGATCGCGTGTCGTGGGCTCGGGCAAGGTGCCCAGATCCACCTCGGTGATGCTCTCGTCGGGCGCGCTGTCGCGGTTCACCCGCTCGACCCCGAAGCGCATCGAGACGAAGCCGCGATCCGCGGTGACGTCGGTCGCGAGGGCGCCACCGGTGGCGCGCAGCGGCAACGTGTAGCGACCGGGCTCGAACGACGCGCCGAGCTGGGCCTCGAACACACCGCCATCGGATGGCTGCATGGGAGAACAACGTGCCTCGGTCGTCTCGGCTCCTTCGGCGCGGGCGCCGCAAGAGAGCAGACCGAAGTCGAAGGAGCCCGTCGTGGTGATCGCGGCGCCTTCATCGCCCACGAGACGGGCCCAAGCGCACGCAGGCTGGCCCGCGCGCACCGCGACCTCGGTGCTCCAAGGCAAAGGCGGCATCTCACCGCACGGCGCGACCACGCTCTCGACGCGCAAGCGCCCATAGATCGGGATCAACAGCACATCGACGCCCTCGCCGCCCGCGCGCACCGCGAAGGGATCCGCTGCGGGCCTCAGCGCCGCGCTGCGCACACTCCAACCGTGCTCGCCCGATCGGTAGGTCGCGCCGCCCGTGATCGGGGTTGCGCTGCCGGCGCGCTCGATGCGCTCGATCGCGATGCGACCCTCGCCCTGATCGCGGATCGCGAGCGCGCGCACCACGCGGGCACCCGCGAAGGTGCGCTCGAGCCCGACGTGGCCGCCGTCGTCCAGCCGCAGACCGCGGGAGAACGCGAGCACCTCACCAAACGCATGCACCAACGAGCGCGCGTCGAACCCCACGCGTGCCTCGCCCGTCCAGCCCGTGGCGCGGGCGTACTCGACGAGGCGCGCGTCGGGGCGAACCCGGCCCTCGCGCATCAAGAGCACGAAACGAAACCGACCCTCGTGGTGGCTGCGCAGGCCCCCGAGCCACGCCGCGGCGGGTTCGACCGCGCCACCGTTGCAGGCGCCGTCGGTGAGGAAGAGCAACGTCTGCGGTGCGCCGCTCGAGGCGACGGATTGAAGCAACGTCTGCGCGGCGGCGAGCGCAGCGCGACAGGGGGTCTCACCGTGATGCTCACCGAGGCGCGCGAACCTATCGGCGCTCGGCGGGACGACGGCCTCGGCGCCATCGCGTTCGGCGAGCAAGAGGCGCGGCGAGACGAAGCTCGCGGTGGTGCCGGCTGCCAGCTCATTGAGGCCGACGAGCATCACCTGATCGCCGTCCTCGAGCGCACCCGCCATGGCGAGCGAGGCCATCACCGTGAGCCGCCGAGGATCGCTGCCGTCCATCGAGCCCGAGTCGTCGATGACGACGAGGTACTGGCCGAACGCCTGCGCTTGCACATGGTGCGGCGCGAGCGTGGGCAGCAAGAGACAGAGTAGCGAGAGGAGCCAGCGCACGATCGAGCCAGACGCTACCGCGGGTCGGCGGCGCTGCCCAGGTTCACGTCGGACCTGCCGGGGCGTCAGAGCCAGGCGCGAACGCGACGACCGACCAAGAGTGGGCTGGTGAGCTTGAGCGAGACGCCTACCAGCACAAAGAGCGGCGCGCCGTAGAGGAGCTGCGCAAGCACGACCAGCGCGACGAAGCCCCAGGGGTGGGGTGCGGAGGTGAAGACCGACAGGACGAGCACGACGTACACGGTGTAGAGCAGCACCGAGCTGGCGACGGCGAGCCCATACAGCGCCAAGCGCCGCGCGTGGGTCTGCGCCTCCCTCACCGCGCCGTGGATGGCAGCCAAGACCAACGCCGCGATCGCGGTCACCGGCACCACGACGAGCATCGGATCCTCGTCGCGCAGCGGAGGCAGCACCTCGACGAGCCAGCGCACGTAGAGCGCCACGATCAGCGCGTGCGTCCATGCGAATGCGAGGCGTCGGACGAGCTGGTTCATCGGGCGATGGTGAGAGAGGACCGCGGACGGGTCGAACCGCTCGGAGGCCCGCAGCGACGACTCGCGCGATTCGCGTGGTCGCCGCCGCGCAGCACCGCTGGTTGGCAGCGCTACCTCGACCTCGAACAGCGAGCGCGGGCGCGTCCGTGTGTAATGCGGCCGGGTGTGGCCTCAGTCGATCGTTCCTGCGATCACCAGCCTCTGCGCGTCTTCGTCCGGGATCCACCGCCGGGCGGCGAGGCTGGGCTCCAGCGCCTGCCACTCGATCTCCCAGTGGATGGGTCCGTGTCCCCTGCCCAGCTCGAGCACGACGTCGCGCTCGCCACTCGCTGGCACCCGATCGTCGCTCACCTCACGCAGGCGTCCATCGATGCGCTCGAAGCGTCGCATCAAGGTCGCGTGTGCCGGTGCCCCATCGACGAACGACGCGCGTACTTCGAGGCGACGGTACATGTCGCCGGTCGGGACCGCGTGTCCGGCGCGGCTTCGCAGCGACAGCGTCACCCTCGCCCCACGTGCCGTGCGTTCCGCAGACGCGTCGACGGTCAGTGCCCCGGCGAGCAACCGCGGGTCCCGCGCGCCGCCCATCGCGTGACTCACGCGTCCTTCTTCGTCACGCATGTGACAGCGCTGGCAGGTCCCGCGGTCGCTGACCTCGGCCCACTCGTGCACTGTGCGCTGCAGTGGCGCGTTCACGTCGTGGTGGGTGGGTGCGACGGCGGCGAACGAGAAGTCGTGGCAGCCCGCGCACGCCGCTTCGGTGGCCAAGGATGGATCGACGCGAACGGCGTGCGGCGCCAGCGGCGACAAATGAACGCTGAGCACTTCACCTTCGCGCACGTGACAGGTCACGCACGACACCCCGAGTTCTCCGGCGGGGCTCCGCGGCGCGGCGGGATCCGCGAGCGGCGCATGGCAGCGTACGCACGCCGCTTGCTCCGTCGGCGCCCACTCGGCTTGAAAGACCTCGTCGCTGAACGCGGTGCGATGGGCCGAGGCCAGCCAGCTCTCGGCCGCCGATGCATGGCAGTCGATGCAGTGCGCATCGGTCCATTCTTCGGCCTCCGGACTCGATGTGACGACACCCATGCTCGTGCCGGCGTCGGGCTCGCTCGCGCGCGGCCCGCAGCCTCCCAGCGCGCCAAGCCCGGCGGGGTGGACCAGCACGACGAGGTGTACCAGCACGACGAGCTGGCGTGCGCTCATTCGGTCGCCACGGCAAGCGTTGTCCCGTTCCGGGCATACAGGGTCTCCGCGCGACCTGGGCCGCGCACCACCAGCGGCGTGTAGTGCCCGTGCCGAGTCACGCCCACCGCGACGCTCTGTCGCTCTCGCGCCGCGGCGCTGGACGAGGCCAGAGTCAACGTCAGCACGGGGGCGCCCGCATCGAGTCCGGACTCCGGAGCCGCGAACACCTCCACCCGAACATGCGCGTCGTCGCCCTCGATGGCCCACGTGAGGATCGCGAGCGAACGCGTATCGACCGCCGTCTGTGCACCGGCCACTTGGGCCGCGAGCAACGTCCCGGGATGGGTGAGCAGCAAGCGTGTCGCGGGGACTTCTCGATACCCCGGGTTCGGCACCAGACCGATGACGGTGTTGCCTCCCCGCTGCCCGGTCAGCACGTAGCCCCGGTCGTACTCGATCGCGGAGCACGTCGGACGGACGGCGGCACGCTCCGCTTCGGGCAGCGACGCGAGGAACGCCTCGACGCTCGGTCCCGGGAGGGGACCCTCGCTGTCGCGCACCAGCGCCGAGGGCAACCAACCCATCCGCGTCTCGCTCACGGCGACCAGCGTCCACTGCCCACCGCCGGTCCGCGAAGCCCCAGCGCCGGTCTCGCCGAGGACGGCGTAGAGAACGGTGCCACCGGGGAGCATCGGGCCCTCCGCCGGCCGACGCGGTGCAGGCCTCAGCTGCGCGGCGCGATGCAGGTGGGTGCGAAGAACCCGCAGCGGCGTCGACCACGCACGATCGACCGTGGTGGTGCCCGCGGAGAGCGTCCCGGTCGCCGCGATCACCATCGGCGTCGCGGCCGCCACGCTCGCGCCACGCACGTCGGAGAAGATCCAGTAGAGCCCCTGATTCGCGGCGAAGAGGGCCGCCGACGGCAACGGGCGCGCGAGGGTGAGCACCGCGATCGACGCGGGTGGCGCGGCATCCAGAGCGAGCTGGGTGGTGACGGCGGCGATCGCGGTGACCCCGGGCACCCGCCCGGCGGCCGAGGTGGGATCGATCAGCGCGCCGAGATCGACGTACGGGATCTCCCTCACTTCGCCCTCGGCGTCGACGAAGCCCACGCCGCTGTAGGTGAGCGTCATCGGCCCGTCGGCGTCGGCCCCGTAGCGCTCGGCCAGCTCGTCGAAATCGGTACCGGGGATCAAGAAGTCATCCGTATCCAGCGCCCGCACGTTGTCGCCCGCGATCGCGAAGAGCTTGGTCGCGACCACGGTCTCCATCAGCCCGCGCCCCTCGGTGATGGTGCGCACGCAGGTGTAGGCGACCATCTCGGGCAGTGCGAGGTTCGCGACACACGAGGCGTCGTAGTAGCTGCCCCACTCGTCGTCGGACTCCGCGGTGGGGACGAAGCCATCGAGCAGATCGCGCATCGTCGCACGAAGCTGCCGAAGCAGCGCCCCTTGCACAGCGACCGAGTACGCGACCTCGTCGTACCGGGTGGTGCCTCGGCTGATCTCGAAGGTCGCGCTCACGTGCTCGAGCTCATCGAGGTCGGGCATCGGCGGCGCGAGGGTGGCCTCACCGCTGATCACCGGCGTCACGGGGCCCTCGCTCGGCGCGACGACCTCCACGACGTCCACGACGTCGGTGTTCGGATCGGCGTGGAGCTCCGGATCGATCGTGGGCGTCTCGGTGGGCAGCTCCGCTGTGCTCGGCAGCTCCGGCGGCGTCGGGGTCAGCGGCGGCGCCGGCTCGTCGCTCCCACATGCGCAAGCGAGTCCAGCCCAGATCCCGACCACCAGCAGAAGACGTGCGCGTTGCGACATGCGGCGAAGGGTGCGCGCCTCCTCGATGGAGCGTCAACGGCTCCGAAGCATCAGCCCATCAGGAAGGATCAGGCCTCGATCGCGCGTGCAGGCCTACCAGGTCCCCGCACGAGGTGCGGCCAATCACGTAGACGTCGACACCCGGTTCGCCCAGCGGCGAGGTCTTGAATGGCCGCTCATTTTCTCGTCGATTTCACCGGCCCACGCTCGTAGCCTCGGACCCATGGAGCAACGCTACGGTGTGATCCCCTCGCGGGTAGACGTCAGGAGCGACGCGTTCAAGACGAACCGCGACCTCAACTCCAAGACCCTCGAGAAGGTGGAGGCGGCGCTGCAGAAGAGCCGCGAAGGCGGGGGCGACAAGTACAACGAGCGTCACACCAAAGCGGGCAAGCTCCTTCCGCGCGAGCGCGTGGAAAAGCTCATCGATCCGGGCGCGCACTTCCTCGAGCTCTGTCCCCTCGCGGGCCTAGGAGTGTCGGGGCATCAGCCCGGCGCGTCGGTCGTCGGCGGCGTCGGCGTGGTGTCGGGCATCGAGTGCATGATCACCGCGAGCGAGGCCACCGTGAAGGGCGGCGCGATGAGCGAGATCTCCGTCGTCAAGAGCGGCCGACTGAGCGACGTCGCGGAACAGAACGGGCTGCCCTCGATCTCGCTGATCGAGTCGGCCGGCGCCGACCTGCCCAACCAGAGCAAGATCTTCGTGCCCGGCGGACGCGGCTTTCGCGACCTCACCCGACGCAGCGAAGGGCGCACGCCCACGGTGTGCTTGGTCTTTGGGAGCTCGACCGCGGGCGGCGCCTATATCCCCGGGATGAGCGACTACGTCGTCATGGTGAAGAAGCAGGCGCAGGTCTATCTCGGTGGACCGCCGCTGGTGAAGATGGCGACCGGCGAGGAGACCACCCACGAGGAGCTGGGCGGCGCCGAGATGCACAGCCGGGTCTCTGGTGTGAGTGACTATCTGGCCGAGGACGAGCTCGACGCGATCCGCATGGGCCGGGAGATCATGGCCCACCTCGAATGGAAAAAACGGGGACCCGCGCCGCGCCCGGTCGAGCCGCCGAAGTACGACGCCGAAGAGCTCCTGGGCATCGCGTCCGCCGATGTGCGCGTGCCGTTCGATGCCCGCGAGGTGATAGCGCGGGTCGTCGATGGCTCTCGCTTCAGCGAATTCAAACCGCTCTATGGCCCGGAGCTGGTGTGTGGCTGGGCCCATATCCACGGCATGCCCGTAGGCATCCTGGCCAACAACGGGATCCTGTTCACCGCGTGCGGCAACAAGGGCGCGCAGTTCATTCAGCTCTGCAACCAGAGCTCGATACCTCTCCTCTACTTGCAGAACATCGTGGGCTTCATGGTGGGCAAGAAGTACGAGGAGGAGGGGATCATCAAAGCCGGCGCCAAGATGATCAACGCGGTCTCCAACAGCACCGTCCCCTCGGTCACCATCATGATGGGCGCGAGCTACGGCGCGGGGAACTACGCGATGTCGGGGCGCGCCTACAAACCCAACTTCCTCTTCACCTGGCCCAACCACCGGATCGCCGTGATGGGCGGCAAGCAGCTCGCGGGCGTCCTCGACATCATCAAGCGCGAGGCGGCGGACAAGAAGGGCGAAACCATCGACGAGCAGCAGCTCGAGATGACCAAGCAGATGATCGAAGCCCAGATCGAGTCCGAGGCCGACCCCTTCTTCTCGACCGCGCGGGTCTGGGATGATGGGGTGATCGATCCGAGGGATACCCGGAACGTGATCGCCATCTGTCTGAGCGCCGCGCACACCAAGCCCGTCGAAGGCAGCACCTCGTGGGGCGTCTTCCGGCACTGATTCCGAGTCAGCGGAGCGTTCGGGCCGAGCGTTCGGAGCCCGCCACCGCATGCCCTCGATGTCGATGTTCACGTGTCGAGGGTCAGCACGAACATCAGGAACGCGAACAGCAGGATGAGCGAGACGATCTCTATCCAGTTGAACTTGCCGTCGTCCTCGATGGCCCGCGAGAGGATCGAGTACGTTGGGTAGATGAAGAACACCACGAGCGTGGTGCGCAGATCGATGGGGATGGTGACGTGATCGAGGATCCCCACCCAGTTGAAGACCGCGATCATCAGGCAGCAGATCGCCATGACGTTGAACAGGTTCTGGGTGAGACCGCCGAACGTGTTGGACAGCGCGATCAGCGGCTCCTTCTTGAGGTGCGCGTTGCCCACGATGACGTAGGTCGGGACGCCGGCGATGAGCGCGAGGATCAGCGCCACCATCATCGGCGAGAGCGAGGGAAACGAGGCCACGATGAAGTCGCCCACGTCGCTCATCGCGTGGCCGCCGAGGAACGAGCCGCCCACGCCGACGGCGAGCAGGAACGCGACGCCGGCGTACGTCGTGGGCACACCGGGGTGGTCCTCGTGCTCGTCTTTTTCGCCGGGCTCGGGCGCGGCGGGCGCATCGGTGGCGCTGCTCTTGACGAGCGTCACCAGGAACGTGACGAACACGACGAACAGCGAGCCGCCCACGAAGGCCAGCTCGGGCGCGCCAATCGAGGTGATCGGACTCTCGAACTCGTGGAGGCAGATCATCGTGCCCGCGAGGGCCAAACAGAGCCCGCCGCCGAACGACAGCAGGTCGGTGCCAGCTTTGACGATGGGCGCCGGGATCGACGCAGAGCCGCGGTCCTTGGGCAGGACCACCGCGTAGAGCGCGAACACCATCGAGTTGGTGTAGACGCTCATCATCCCGATCATGAACGCCATGGCCGGGTCATCGATCACGAAGAAGCCGAGCAGCGCAATCTCGGGGACGTTCGAGACGACGGCGGCGATGGTGCCGCCCACGAACTTGTTCCAGCCGAGGAGCTTGCTCATCCCCTCGACGGAGTAGATGAGCGCTTCGCAGCTCCCGCCTATGAGCATCAGCCCCGCTACCACCTCGAGGGCGGCGCCCGGCCCGCCTTCGATGTGAACGAACTGGAGCAGCGCGGCCAGCGCGGTGCCCGCGATCAACACCCATCCCCACACTGGCATCCGGAACGGCGCGCGCTTTTTCTGGTTCATGGCGAGCAGCATCGCCGCGATCGGGCGGTCGGCAAAGCGCGAATCGAAGCGCGTGCCTCAGGCCGCGCGTGTTCTCGTCATCCCCGGCACCGTCGCGTGGAGCAGACCGAGCACTCAGCTCAGGGTTCACCCCAACGTGCAGGTCTATCCGGTCGCGGCGGCTGTGGACGTCGCTGACGCATTCTCCGCGGCATTCATCAGCGCGAGACCGGGTGCGTCGGCCGAGGCGATCGCCTTCGAGCACGCCGGCTACGGCTTCTACACCGTGCCTGAAGGCAGCGCGGCGCGACTGCACTACGTCCCGTCCGAGTAGCCGCAACGCCCTGGCGGCGTTGCGCCGCGACCCATCTGCGTGAGGGCCGCGTCGTCGTGCACTGTTGGTAGCGGGGTGTTCGACAGCCACGCTATGGCGCTGCTGACTGACTGTCGTTGACGCTACGGGCAGCTGCAGCTGGGCGGCGGCACGTGTCCTTCGATGCAGGCCGGACACGGCGGAGGCGCTCCGGTGCGGGTGACCACGACTTAGGCTAGGGCCCAGCTCGGAGCCACCTCGGCGACGGGTGTCACCGGGGCGAAGAGGGTCCTTGGTATCTCCTCTAGAGCACCGATCATGTT
>Ga0335397_10001389_pt1 | contig 32939 bp, 22 predicted proteins | sample MAT04_FD_205740 | JGI IMG/M metagenome (GOLD analysis project Ga0335397, IMG submission 205740) | Freshwater microbial communities from Lake Fryxell liftoff mats and glacier meltwater in Antarctica - MAT-04 (spades assembly) (version 2) ... | reverse complement strand
GGCTTCTACCGCGCTGCCGATGGATCAGAACTTTCGGCAATGAAGCAGCAAAATTCTTTATTCGTGTCATCGGCTTGGTCTGCGAATTCTGAATGGTTCGCCACAGGACTGGAATCGAATCGCATACGCATTTTCAACGTGGCGGATGGCTCGCGAGCGGTGCGTGAAGTCGCGGTCGGCATGTTGCCCACATCGATCGCCCTCAGCGAAGACGGACGTTGGCTCGTGACCAGTTTATCGTCCGGCGAGTTGCGTGCCTGGCATGATGATGAGCCGGTCTGGTCCACCTCGACCTATCCCACCATCGTGCGGTCGATGGATGTCTCGGCCGACAGTCAACGTGTGATCTGCGGCGGCGTTGACGGCCGCATGCTCACCTACTCCACCACCACCGGAACAGTGGTCGAAACGAAGCATACCGCCCCGCTGGACTGACTGAAATTCTGGCTAATGCCTCGTCCAGACTAAAACTATGGAGTCCGAGCCGGAAGCGTACGCGACGGAACCGCTTGAGAATCCGTCGCGTACGCTTCCGGCTCGGAAAGTTCATACCCCCTCTTTTTGACTTGGACAACGCACTAGACCTGCGAACGGTGTCCGGCCGGCAAACTGTGCGGATGCTCCCAGCCATTCTTCCCATCGCAGTAACTGATTATATTTCGCCAGTCGTTCACTGCGGGCGACGGAGCCGATTTTGATCTGCCCTGCTCCGGTTGCCACCGCGAGATCGGCGATCATCACGTCTTCGGTTTCACCGCTACGGGCGGACACGACGGGGCGATATCCGTGATCGAGCGCCAGCCGCATCGTGTGCAGCGTCTCCGAAAGTGTGCCAATCTGATTCAGTTTGATCAGCACGCTGTTGGCGATTCGCGAATCGATCCCCCGTTGTAATCGCGCTGGATTGGTGGCGAACAAATCATCGCCGATCAACTGCACGCGGTGCCCGAGCCGCTCGGTCAGCAGCTTCCAACCGTCCCAGTCGTCCTCAGCCAGTCCATCTTCAATGCTGAGAATCGGATAAGCCAGCGCGAGCCGTTCCAGTTCATCGATCATCTCACCTGACGACAATTCGCACTGTCCCGAGTTTTTCGTCAGGCGGTAAACACCTTGTTCGTAAAAGTGACTCGCGGCGACATCCAAGGCGATTCCCACTTGCGAACCCGGGTTTAGCCCAACTTGTTCAATCGCCACCAGGATCAGCTCGATGGCTTCTTCCGCCGCGCGCAGTTTCGGACCATAGCCCCCTTCGTCGCCGACCAGCACCCCTTCATAGCCTCGTTCGCTCAGCAGGCGTCCCAGTTGGAAGTAAATTTCCACAATCCAATCGAGAGCTTCGGAATATCGCGTCGCTCCGACCGGGATGATCAAAAAGTCCTGAAAATCGAGGTTCCGGCCCGCATGCAGGCCGCCGGAGATCATGTTGACCATCGGCATCGGCAAGGTCGGCGTCGTCCCGAGTGTGCCCGCTGTGGAGATTACTGTTTTCGCGGGCCGATGCCGTTGCCAGATCGTTAGCAGATGCTCGACAATGGTTTGCCGCTGCGCATCGGCGGCGGCATACGCCACAGCCAGCGAGCAGGCCAGAATGCCGTTGGCACCCAGTCGTGATTTGTTGGTCGTGCCATCAAGTTCACAGAGCCGACGATCAATCATTTGTTGATCGTCGGCATCCAACCCGATGAGTTCCGGCCCCAGCTCGTTGTTCACATTGGCGACGGCGTTTCGCACGCCGAAGCCGCGCAGTCGCGTGCCGCCGTCGCGGAGTTCGCAGGCTTCCGCCGTGCCCGTACTGGCTCCGCTCGGGGCGATAGCCCGCGCCGAGCGGCCCCCTTCACAGCGAATTTCCGCTTCCACTGTCGGTCGGCCACGGCTGTCCAGAACTTCACGGGCATGAACCTCGAGAATCATCGGCACGTTTCAGAATCCTTGGATGCTCAGGCAATCAGTCACTTGCCAGTGCATCAGAGGTGGCAAGCAGTTCATTCATATCATTAAAGGCGGCATCGAAATTCGCCTGCGGCGTTAGCAACCAGTGGCAGGACACCTCTCGCACGAAGCGACGCTGCGATTCCTGCTGAAGATAATCGACCGTGCTTTTTCCATCCACGCGCGACAACAGACAGGCGGCCAGGTGGCTCACGGCTCGTTGTGACAAGTGGGCGAAGTGTATTACAGCCGCTGCGGATCGTTCCGCCGTGAGTGCCGACTGATAGGCCAGCCACGCGGCTTCGATCCCCTGTTGGATGGACATTCTGCTTTCCGGCAAGGCGATTGCTTTCAGCCAGAGATGACTGAAAAAGAAGCCGAGATCGAACGCCGGATCGCCAAGATGGACCGTTTCGTAATCGACAAGCGAGATGCCGTCGGGATGCACCAGAATGTTCTTGGGACTGAAATCGGCATGAACCAGGCACAGCGGATGCGCGGCCATTTCGGCGATCATGCGGTCGATGGAGGGTTGCAACCGTGGATGGACGGCGGCGATTCGGCGGTAGAACGGGTCGACGCGCAACTCGAAAAAGACCGTGGTGTCTGCAAACGGGGGGAGTCGATCCGGGTGACTCGCCGAGCGGGCATGAATCTCACCCAGCAAGCGGCCGGAACGTTCAAACGTCCGGTGGTCGACCTCACCCGCCAGGAGTTGCTGTTTCCACACGGCATGATCGGCACGAACAGCGGACATCGCATAGCAATAGTTCTCGCGATCTTCAAACAAGACCGTCGGCACGGTTCCAGCCGGCAGAGATTCGGACAAAACTCGCTGCGCGTCGGCTTCGCGAAAAATGCGATCCAGCCGGCTAAACCAATCCGCCTGTGTGCGAAGCTGCGTGCGCGATTGCTTCAGCACGAACGGTGTCTGACCGGCGGCCGAGACGCGAAAGACGACATTCGAGACGCCACCCGCCAGCCATTCGACTACTGCCGGTTGATCGCTCCGCAGTTGGCCGCAATCAATCAGATAATCACGCACGGTGTCGACAGTGAGTTCCCGCATGTACGGACTATGCAATGGGATTGTGCCGGATGCAACGGATACACGGGTCATTCCGCCCGCTTCTCTAGGGCCAATGGCGTAAACTGTGCGCTTACAGGCAGATGCGTGGCGGAGTTCTCCGGATCTTTCGGCTGCATCGCACCGGCAGTTTTCGCCGAAGTTCAAAGGCTGTGGGCGACGAAACGATCTTGTGCGACCGAATTCTCCGCGACAACGGAGCGTACGGACGCAATCGCAGCTGGGGAAGGGATTCGCCGGAAATGTGAGGAAAGCAGCGATTTTGTAATTGCTCGGCTCGTTCGAGCATCTTACGATAAGTACTTGAATGATTGTATCCGCAGGGGGCTACTCGGCACCTGCCGATCATCGAATATCAAAGATCCCGTTCCCGTCTGCCAGTTCTGCGAAAGGACGACCATGTTTCGCCGCACAATCGCGGTCACGCTCGCCGGAGCCATGACACTCGGTGTCTTCATTGGCCCCTCGGCTCAAGCGGCGACCAAGAAGAAGTCTCCCAAGAAACCAGTGGTCACGGCTCAGAAATCGACCCCCACGGCTGATGCTCGGGAAGTCGAATTGTTTGAGGCGATGGAAGCTGGGGAAATCGAAGCCCGCGTTGTTCCGCGCGATCAATTCGGCGCGAAAGTCTTCATCGAGAATAAGACCGATGAGCCTCTGAACGTCAAATTCCCTAAAGCCGTCGTCGCGACTCCCATTCTCGCTCAATTCGGGGGCATGGGCGGGGGCGGCATGGGCGGCGGAGGTATGGGTGGTATGGGTGGTGGCGGAATGGGCGGCATGGGTGGCGGCGGTATGGGCGGCGGCGGCGGTCAATCGATGGGTGGCGGCATGGGCGGCGGAGGCATGGGCGGCATGGGTGGTGGCGGCATGGGAGGTATGGGTGGCGGCATGGGTGGGATGGGCGGCGGTGGCGGCGGGGGATTCTTCTCCGTGCCCCCTGAGAAAATCGTCACCGTGCAACTCAACACCATCTGCCTGGAACACGGCAAGGACGATCCTCACAGCCGGATGAAATACAAACTCGTTCCGGTCGAAGTCATGACGAACAACAGCGTGCTGCCGGAACTGCTGTCGATGGTCGGCACCGGCAAGCTCGACAAGAATGCCGCACAGGCGGCCGCCTGGCACCTCACTGATCGCATGAGCTGGATGGAACTCGCCTCGAAAGAACAACAGCAGATCGGCGGCACGATCGCACCGTACTTCAATCGCGATGAACTCGTCGGGGCACAACAGATTCTGACATTTGCCATGCAGCGTGCTGAGAAGAACGCCGCGGACGGCAACGTTGAAGGCCAGCAGCCGACGCCGCGGAAATCGCCGCGCGTGTCGCAGTTGCAGCCGTAAACACGAAAAATGTCCCGGCGTCGCTGACGCCGGGCTTTGGATCACACCACAGGCCCGAGTTTCACATTGCGACTCGGGCCTGTGGCATTGAATCCGTCGGGTGGCTGGGGCGCTCACTTGCCTTCCTTTGTCATGAGCGTACATGGCCCCAGTCTTCGGCACATCGACTGGGGTTAGTGGCTCAGTTTCGTTCGTGCCACGCCCACGCGTTTCGCGCGGGCGTGTTTTAGCACGGCAATCCGCACGCCCGCGCGAAGCGCGTGGCACCGCAAAAAAAACTCAAACTGATCCACTATCGGCTGGGGCCATGCGAGTCTGTGCTGATGGATCATCAGTGAGCGCCCCAGCCACCCATCCTGTTAAACAACGACCCCCTTCCAATCAGGCCAGACCCCAGCGTTTGCGCAGCGCCCATTCGGCCGTCAAAAAACCGACGAAGGCGAGCAAGGCCCACCAGTTGTCCCACAGGGTGATGCTGCGAGTTTGTGTCAAATCGCCGAACCGCCGCTCCGCAAGCCGTTGTGCCCAGGCCTGCAACTCGTCGGGCTTTAGTGCCGCGCCCCCCGTGATGGTGGCGATCTGCCGCATGAGATCGGGGTCGGCACTGGGGTGATCGAGTTCCAGATCGCGCGGATCGACGATGAACCGGGTTTGCGCCGCCGGACCCAGCGATTCCCCGTTGCGGGTCGCCGACACACGAATCCAGTAATCCCCGGCGGCCTGACTCTGCGCGAACTCCGCCACCTGATCTTGCGTCGTCTTGCGCGGCGTGACGGGGAACCGCTCCTGCTGCGGCGAGATCACCTCGACCTGATAAACCGCATCATCCAGCGGCAGTCCGTCCGCACTGCGGGCACCAAACGTAAACGGCACAGCGGCCCCCGGCGCGAAATTTCGCGGTTCGACTTTCACCCACACGGCTTGATCGGTATCCGCATCCTTCCGCGCCAGCCACAAAATGAGTTGTCGCCAGAACCGTTGATGGGCATCGGCCTGACCATGCTGCACCCACCGCCAGGTCGTGTCGCCACCAAACGCCGCGACGCGTGCCCGGCCGACTTCCGTCGCCATCAAGAGCGGTTGCCCATCTTCCGTTTCGGCCCAGACACGGACAAGTTCGTGTTTCGGCTGCAAGCGCGTCGCCCGATTCAGCGGCGGCAGCGACTGCCAGCGGGCACGATTCTTTTCCACCGTGTCGATCTGCATCACGAATTGCTGCAAACCGAACGGTGTCGGCGTCATCCGCAGCCGCCCGGCGATTTCCGATTCAACGACATTCCCCAGCCTCACGGCCCCTTCCGCCAGTTCGACGGGGAGAAAATCTGACAGCGGAGTGCGGGCATAGCCGCCGACGCTGAAGTTTTCCAACCCCCCCGTCATCAGCAGACTGGCCCCTTCTTTCAGGCGTTCTTCCAGTTTCGCCAACAGCACCGGCCCAAATCGCGCCGCCGGGACATCCCCGATCACATAGACATCGTACTTGCCACGCTCGAACCACTCCTCGGGGATGCGTGTTCGATCCGCGAATTGCCCCTGACGAATGATCTGCAAATCTAACTGAATCTTGTCCGCCCCGTTGACCATCATCAACGATTTCACTTCCGGCCGGATGACATCGAAGTAGGCGACTTTCACTCCCCCCTGCCGGACCGAGATGATCGTCTCGACCCGATTGTTTCGCAGTAACAACTCTCCCTCGACCGGCACGACTTCAACCGCGATTTTCAATTCACCCGGCGTCTGCGGGACGAAGGTCAAATCCACGGGAATGGATTCATTGTCCGTTCGCAGCGTGGTTTCAAACACGGGCCGGGCATTCTGCGTGACGACCGCCGGCGAGAGTTCCCGCGCCTGTTGCGACCCCAGATTTTGCCGACTTTCGATCAGCACCCGCACTGTCACCTGGCGGTCCTTCGCCCCGGCGGCTCGCAATCGAACGCGCAGCGGAACGAGCTTCCCCTCGAACACCACGGGATCGACGAGCAAATCTTCCACCGCCAGATCGAGGGCCGCCTCGGTGACGGCCGACGCGCCATACACCGAGGTGTAGACCGGCACCTGCGCCTCCGCCAGCGACTGCGCGGCCGTGAGTGGATCAATGTCGTTGGGCGGCAGTGCGCGCGGCGCGCCATCGCTGAACAGGACGACGGCCAGTGTATTGCGATCCTGCGTTTCTTTGAGCAGATCGACCAGCGTCTGACCAATCGCCGATTGTTCGCCCGCTGGTTCCACAGCCGCTGCATCAAATGGAGCCAACCCGCGCGAGAACTCGAACTTGCGAACTTCAACCCGCGGCTTGAGTTGATCGAAGGCCGTCGCCATCGCGTCGAGATCACGCCGGGCCGCTTGAAATCGCGTTTGCCCGGCGGGGCCATCAGCCGTCGTCATACTGCGGCTGGCATCGTTCACCAGCAGAATCTGAGCCGTATTCTCCGTGGTTTCCGCGAACTGGACCGCCGGCCGCAGCATGGCCAGCACCAGCATCGCGACGGCCCCGAGCTTGCATCCCAACACCAGATTCCGCCGGCGAGCCGAGGGCAACCGATCCGCCTGCGCCCGATAACTGATCACCACGAGCGCAACGAGGCCGAGCGCCAGCGGAATCACCAGCAGCCAGGACCAGACTGGTTCGAGGGAAAGGTTCATCAGATTGCGAGAGTTGCCAAGTGGAGATCAGTGCGTTGAAAACGTGAAAGCAATGCAAAATGCAAAATGCAAAATTGAGAATGCAAAATCGGGAAAACAGACAGCTTGATCACGAAGTCACCATCACGCTTGCGATTTCGCATCCCCCATTCCTCCCCATCAAACCCGACTCGCAGTCGTCACGCGTGAACTTCCCACCCGTCGACTCGGTTCCGCAGCCGGCGCGGCGGTCCCTTCATCCGTGCGATAAAACCACGCCCCCGCGATTTGTTCCATCACGAAAATCGCGATCAGAATCGCCAGCACCAGGCCGAATACTTCCTGGCCGAGCCGGCCCGCTTGCACACTGCGGACCAGATCATCGAGATTGCGGCTCAGGGCGTAGCGCTGTTCGCCGAGCAATTCGTCCAGATCGGCAGTCGTGAATTTGGTCAGGTCGCTTTCCGCCGCCGGCAGATTGAGGCTGAACCCGGCCGCGAAACTTGTGCTGTCGTCTGCGGTGACGAGTTCGTATTGGCCAGGAGCCGTCAAATCCCGCAGGGTGAGCGAATCGGCGAGTTTGGGAATCTCTTTGGGAAGTTGTTTCAGATCGGGCATCCGCAAGACGCAATTCCGATCGAGCGGTGCCGGGTCGATGCGAATGGTGATCGGACTGCCGACGATGCCGTTGGATCGCCCGATGGCCGCCGCGTTCAAATAGCTGGTGACCTGATCGATCCAGGCGAGATACGTCCAACCGCTGCCATCACCGCCCCCCATGAAGTCGTTCCACGCGGTCGAGTTGACGGCGGTTGTCAGCAGCAGCACCCGGCCCTGCCCCACCGCGCGCTCCAGCAACGCCGGCGGCCGGTTCGCGGTGGCGTACGAAGCGATCACCGTGGCGGCGGCAGCGGGGGTGACGTTCCAATAACGGCGAATGTCTGTCGAGGCGAGAATCGGGATCGCTCCCAGTTCATCGAACCGTTGCAACAATGGATGCGCCCGCTCGCGGAGATCCAACGTCGCCGCGGGGCGAAAGGGGAGCACGGCCAGCACGCGGCCCGGCAGTAGTTCTTGCGCAGCGGGACTATCGTACGCTGTCGGATCGATTCCCCGTTTGCCGTCGGTGAAGTTGGCCCCCAAGGCGATAAACACGCCACCCCCCTCTGTGACGAAGGTCTTCAATTTCTCCCAAGCCGCAGGTTCCGGCCGACCGGCGTTGATCATGCAGACGACATCGAAATCTTCGAAATCCACACTGGAGACCTTGTCCGTGGTGACGAACTTCTCGGCGAAGGCTGTGCGTTTCCCCTGCCCCAGGCTGGTCATCGCTTCCATCCAGACGCTGACATCGGCAGCGGAATCGGCGACGACCAACACCCGCCGGGCGGGGAGCACGCGGACCGTGAAAAACTGTTGATTGTCCATCGCCAGCGGATCGGCACCCACGATTTTCAGTTCCCCCTGCCGATACCGCCCGGTTCCCGCTTCGATGGGAAATTTCAAGAGCGCTTCGCCGTTGGCAGGGAGTTGCACAGTCTGCTGGCCCGCTTTCACCGGCGCGGCTCCATCGTCGCGCAGTTCCAGTTCCACCGTTTGCTCACCAGCCGGCACGCCCACGCTGCGGAGTGTCGCTTCCACGGTGAACAACCCACCGGCCGGGACCGCTTCGCGCGACAACCGCATGTCGGTCAGGCTGACATTCAACGGATCATCGACGCCGACATCAACCAGGTACAGCGCCAACCACGGCCGGGCGGCAAGTTCCTCGCGGAGTTGCGATCCCGGTTGCAGTTCCCAGGCCGAGCGGGCTAGGTCGGTGAAGATGTAGATTTCCCGCAGGAAGCGATCCTGTTGCAAGTCTTCCGCCACGTTCGACTGATCTGACAATAATTTCTTGCGGTCGTTCTCAACGGCTAACAGCGCGGATCGCAACCGATCTTCCAGCGGGCGATGAGCAGGCTGCGGCTTCAAGCCTTCCAGTCGATTCTGCGCGGCCGTCATGTCCGCCGAGAAGACAACCGGTGTCGTGGTGGCCGATTCCGTCACGGCGATTTTGCTTCCCTTCGGGAGCGTGCCGAGGTGCTGCCGCGCCAAGTCGACAGCGACTTCGAGCCGAGTCTGGTTCTGCCGCTGAAAGGTCATGCTGGGGCTGGTGTCGAACAGATAGACGGCCGTCACGGGCAGATCGGCTCGTTTTGTGGAAGGCGGCGCGACGATCTCCGCCGCGATTCGTCGTTGATACGGCCAGGCAACCGCCAGCAACAGCAATGCCGCCGAGATGACCCCGACCGCGCCGCGGAGCATCGTCCGCCGGGTCAGCCAGACATGCCGGGGCCATGCCCGCCGTCGCCAGGCGTGGAGTATGCCAAAATACAACGCCGCGGCTGCGGCAAGAATCACCAAGGCGACAATGGCTTCGGTCCAAGTCAGACCATAATTCGCCGGGGGCAACGTCGGCCGCGTGAGGGCCAGCACCATTAATGCGAGGACGGCCATGCGGAGCAGCAGCAGCCACAGATGCCGCAACCTCAGCCGGCGGGTGTTCTGCCGTTGTCGTGATTGCAACAGCCGCAGCGCGGGGAACATCAGCCTTTTAGGACGCGGGCGCATCCACAAGTGCAGCACCACCGGCACGGCGACCAGAGCGAAACCGGCAAGCAGTGCAGGATGCAAAAACGACATGAGGGCGACCGTGGCGTCCGTTCACAACCGAGAGGCGATGCTGCATTCTAGTCGATGGACAACGAACTAGGAACAAAGAATGGCCGACAATCGGTGATGGGTTTGGTTCAGAATGTAGAGCACTTGCTCCGCAAGTGCAGAAAAAAATGCACTTGCGGAGCAAGTGCTCTACATTCCAGTGCTCGACATTGTTGAACAATAGGGAGCACGACGCGCGAGCGAGGAATTTTGGCGTCTGTGCTACCGCGAGCCGCGCAGTCGCGGATCGGAAGCATCGCGCAAGGCTTCGCCGACGAGGTTGTAGCAGGTGATCGTCAGGAAGATAATCAGGCCGGGCAGGATGATCAGCCATGGGGCGACCCCTTCGGAGTTTCGGCCGTCAAGCAGCAGGCTGCCCCAGGAGGGAATCGGAATGGTGATTCCCAGGCCGAGGTACGACAGCGCGCTTTCGGTCAGGATCGCCCCTGCCACGCCGAACGTCGCCGAGACCAGCACCGGGGCCATCGCGTTCGGCAGGACATGACGGAAAATCAGCCGCGTGGGGGTATAGCCCAGCGCGCGGCCGGCCAGCACGAATTCCTGATCGACGAGCCGGAGGAATTCCGCGCGAATCAACCGGGCCACTCCCGTCCAACCAGTCAGGCCGATCACAATCATGATGTTCATGATGCTGGGCCCACGCAGCGCGACGATGGTTAAAATCAGAAAGAAGGCCGGGAAACAGATCACGACTTCGATGAAGCGCGAGATCGCGAGATCGACATAGCCCCGGAAAAAGCCCGCCATGGCACCGATCAAAATGCCGAGGACGACATAAATCGCGACCGACACAATCCCGACGGACAGGCTCACCCGGCCGCCCCAGATCATGCGCGACAACACATCTCGGCCCAGCGAATCGGTTCCCAGCCAGTGGGGCGTGTCCCAGGGCGTCGGCACGGCGAGACGTTTTGGCGTCGTGCTTTCCGCAGGCGGTTTGCGAAACCAGGACCACCACGGCGGTGACTGGAACTTCTTTTCCAGCACGCTTTCCGACAAACCAAAGGGCACCGGCGGCCAGACCACGCTCGTGTACGCGACCGGTGCTTTCTCGGCGGCGGCATCCCCCGCGACCACGCGCAGACCCTGCTTGTACGGGGTGGTGTCTTCCCGTTCCGGAACGATGAATCGCCAGCCGAGCGCTGCGATCAACGGCACACCGACCCAGACCAGCCAGGCGGCCGTCGTCCGTTGCGCGGGCTGCGGGATCAATGACAAACCGCGCCGCAACAACGGCAACAGCAACGTTGTCAGGCTCCACGCCATGAACCAGATATCGATCCACATCAGCGATTCGAGAATCGGCCAGCGGGCGCGCGAGATCAGCGTCACTTTCGATTCGGAAAAGTCGGCCGTCAACTGCCGACGCAAACCGGCCAGTCGCTTCACCGCAGCCGCCGGATCGGTTTCCGCCCGCGCGGTTCGCAGTTCCTCCGCCCATGTTGTCAGCCGGGCGGCATCGTCCGGCTGCAACGACGAAATCAGCAGCGGCAAATTGGAACGCAGCGCCCGGTCGGCCTCAGCAGGATCGGCTTCTCCCGGCGATTGCTGACGATGAGTGGCGAGCTGAACCAGCGCTCCCTGGCAGGTGCGGACCGAATTGGCGTATCCCGCGCGGTTCACGCCGACGTAATACAGCGGCCGATCGTTGGCCAGAAATGGTGCCCAGATGCTGGTGAGCATCAGCATGAGAATGGCCGCGGCGGATACCAGCGCGAGTTTGCGTTTGCGAAACTCACGCCAGATCAACTGCCCCTGACTTTGCCCGGCTGCCTGCGACATCCCGCTCACCTCCGGCTTTCAAAGCTGACGCGCGGGTCAACCAGGGCGTACAGGATGTCGGAAAGCAGAATGCCGAAGAGGGTCAGAATCGCCGAGAGGAGCAGCGTCGCCATCACCAGTTCATACTCCCGTTCCAGCACCGCCTGATACGCCAGCCAGCCCATGCCGGGGATTTGAAAAATTGTTTCGATGATCACGCTGCCGCCGACGAGAAACGGCAACAAGTTTGCTAATAAGGTGATGATGGGAAACAGACTGTTGCGCAGCGCATGGACCAGAATCACCCGCGGCTTGCTCGCCCCTTTGGCATAGGCTGTACGGATATAATCCTGTCGAATCACTTCGAGCATGCCGCCGCGCATCTGCCGGCTAATATACGCCAGGCCGCCGTAGGTCAGGCAGGCGATTGGCAGAATGAGGTGAATCGCATAGTCGTGAAACTTTTGCCAGGACGAGAGTTGATCGAAATTGTTCGACCGCAGCCCCAGAATCGGCAGCAGCGGCGTTTTGAATCCGAAGTTCTGCCAGCCCTCCCAAATCACGATCATCCGAAACAGTTCGGCGACCCAGAACGATGGCAGACTGTAGAGCATGAATAAGATCAGCGTCACCACCTGATCCGAAATCGAATTCGGCCACGTCGCGCTGGCAATGCCTGTCGGCACGGCGAGCAGGTAAATCAGCAGAAAGACAATCAGATTGATGGGCAGCGTGACGGCGAGCGCCCGTCCCATTTCCGGCCAGATGCTTTGCCGTGTCTGGTAGCGGATCAATTCGAGTTTCCGCAGGCTGTTCAAGAAGTAGCCGAACTGCACGATCAGCGGTTGATCGAAATGGAATCGCTTGCGAAATTCGCGCTCGGCGGCTTCAGTACCGCGCTGCGCGTCGAGACCGCTGGAAGCCTGCATCGCGCCGCCGAATTTCAGGCTGGCGGGATCGCCGGGGGCGAAGCGAATCACGAAAAATGAAATCACAATGATCCCGAGAAATGTCGGAATCATCAGCAGTAAGCGTTGAACGATGTAACCGAGCAACCCAGCACCTGCGGTCGAGGGAAAACAGATCGGTTAAGGTGTACCTTGGAATGCACGACAGGGGAAGGCTGGTCGGGCGAGTTTCTAGTCGAACGCCCTCTTCCCGTAGGGTGCGGTCGAGGCTCCGCGAGGCCCACCGTTCGCGACCGCTATTTGCCGGGTGGCACGTCCCTGAGGTTTTGCGAAGGGCGTGGCGATGAATCACAGACCACGCCATTCCCAAATCCTCAGGGTCGTGCCACCCAGGATTCACCAACCCACTGCCAAACATCAGCGTTTGGGAGCCGGTTTCGACTCAGCGGCTTTCCGCTTTGACAAGTTCCGCGTGAAGTTCTCGTAGGCGGCTTTGTAATCCTGCGGCACAGGAGCGCGGCGGGCACCGGTTTGATCGATCTCGCGTTGAGGGGCGTTGTCACCGCTGCGTTTCGCGCCCCCTTGCTTCAAATCGAGCGATTTCAGCATCTCCTCAAACTGCCGGCGGCGGGCTTCATCTAAGGGCGATAACTCATCGGCCGGTTTCTCCAATTGCTTCGCAAGCCGTTCGGTGAACCGTTGCAATTGCTCGGGGGTCCAGCCGAGTTCGTCCAGCAACTTCGGATCGACCGAGTCGTTGTTCAAATCGTCTTTCAAGCGCTGCAGCACCAACTCGGCGGCTTGACGATTGTAATCGAGATTGGCGGCCTCAGGATCGCTCGGCGTTTCTTCCGCACCACCCCCGGCTCCGGCGAACCCGTTCTTGGCGGCTCCCCCTTCCGTCGGGTTGGACGATTCACTCGCCTCTTCTCCCGGCATGCCAGTTCCCGGATTTTTCCCCGCCTTGCCGGGTTTGGACGACGGCTTGCCGGATTCTCCCTTGGAAGACCCTTCGCTCCCTTCGCCGGGGTTGTCCCCTTCGGACTCGGATTTCCCGGAGTCGTCGGATTTCTCTCCCTCACTGGAATCCGATTTTTCGCCGGGCTTTTGTCCGGGCTGCTGCTTACCCGATTTCTTGCCCTGCGTTTTTTCGCTCGACGTTTCACCGTCTTCGTTCTTGCCGTCTGCTTGCTCGCTGGGACGCTTCGTCGAGCCAGCGCCGGAACGGCCGGCGGGATCGGGCTTGCCAGTTTCCTCGTCGGCTGTCATCTCGTCGCCCGCTTCGTCCGTTTTCTCACCCGGGCCAGGCGTTTTGCCGCGATTGCCTTCCTTGTCCTGTTTCGATCCCCCGCCTTCACCAACGTCGGGACGTTCCGCCTTCTGACCTTCCGGCCTGCCAGGGCCTTTGAGTTCCTCTTCGGCACCATCAGGATCGCCGTCGGTTTTTTGCAAGGCGTTCGGCTGCGAGTCGGCGTCCGGTTTCGTTTTTTTCGGCTCAGTGGAATTCCCAGGTTTGTCGGTCGGTTTTCCACGTCCCGTTTTTGTCTTGGATTTCTCAGTGCCAGCGGGTTTCTCGTTCGGTGAATCCCCCTCGGCACCATCACCTGGCTGTTCTGGCGTATTCCCATCCGGTTTGCTGTCGGACGCTGAGTCATCACCCTCCGCGGGTTTGTCAGGGCTGTTGCCCGGTTGCGATTCCTGTTTTGAGTTCGATTTCGATTTCGGCTTGGAGCCACCCTGCTTCGCGGCCGATTTGTCGCCTGAGGGTGACGGCTTGCCATCGTCGGCATTATCCATGTCTTTAGTAGGTTCGCCCTCAGTGGACGGTTCACCGTCTGCGGATGACTCGGTCGTGCCGTCGGTATTCTGCTCGGGAGAATCTGTTCCAGTCGGTTTCGTCGATTTGCTCGCCGGCTTCTTGCCGCCAGATTCCGGTTTGTCGCCCGTTTTGGATTCGGATTCGTCCGTGGAGTCGGTACCCGCTTCGCCGTCACCCCCCGGCATATCTTCACGATTATCACCGGTGTCAGATTTTTCCGAGTTCGACTTCTCTGTCTTCGTTTTCTCGGGTGGTTTGCCCTGCGGTGTGCGGTCGCGGGCTGGTTTGTCGCCGGGCTGTTCGCTCTTCGGCGCAGTTTTCTCTTTCGGACCGTTGGGCGCAGTCGGCATCGGGCCGTCGGCATCCTGGCCACTGGGTTTTTCGCCGGCATCGGGCGGCATGTCGCCGTTGTCGTTCGGTTTCTGCGGACTCGGTTTCGAGCCGGTGTCTGACTTGGCGGCAGGTTTAGTTGCCGACTTCGATTTCGTGGTGGGATCCTCCTCACTCGACTCCGCTGCTCCATCCGGCATGTCAGGCTGCGTGTCGCCGGCCTCGTCGCCGGGCATCGGTTTGTCGCCGGTCGATTTCTCGTCCGGCTTGCCGGTGGGTTGCGATTTCGTCTTCGACGACGAGTTGTCGCGCGGCTTCGACTGCGTCGAGGTGTCGGCAGCCTCCGACGGTTCTGTTCCCTCTGGGGGCATCGATTCCGGATCTTTGGAAGCGTCCGGTTTATTCGTCGAGTCGCCCGGAGCCGGCTTCTGCCCGCGCTCGGTCGGTTTTGATTTCTCGGAACCGGGTTCCGGTTTCGGCGACTCGGAATTCCCGTCTGCATCGGTCGATGTGCCGTCGTCGGTCATCGGGGCTTCGCCGGCGTCTGTCGGCTTCGGCCGACTCTTTTCCGTCGACTTGCTTCCGTCAGTGGGCTTGCTATCAGTTTCCGGAGGCGGTTTGCGTTTGGGGTTCAGTCGCTCGTTGAGCTTTTGCAAGACTTCGTCGTCTTGATCGCCATCGGGACTAAGGGGGGCTTCACTGGGGGAATCGCCGGACTTTGAGTCGCTTGTTCCATCGCCCGATTGGCCCGTTGTTCCAGACTCTCCTGTGTTCCCTTTGCCGTTGGATTTTTCCCCTTCCTCGCCGCTGGGCGAGTTGCCGGCGTTGGCCTGTTCGCTCTCCGCCGACGAATCTTCCGGGGCGCGTGGCGGTTGTGGATCGCGTTCTTTCGGATCAGCATCGGCGTTGGTCTGCTCGGAATCTTCCCGCGGCATCGGCTCCGCATCCGGCTGCGCGCCGTTTTGTTCACGGTTGGCTTCCGCAAGTTTCTCGTCCCGCTCGCGCCGCTGTTCGGCCAGTTGTTCCTGCGCTGCTTCGGGTGATGCGGGTTCCTCGATCTTGACCTTGATCCGGGGCGTGTTCTTGCGATTGCGGCGCGGCTGGCGGTTGTCGTACGCCTCGATCCAGAATTCGATTTCGTCGCCCACTTTCAGCGACAAGCCGGATAACTCAAAATCATATTCCAAGGTGAGGCGTGATTGCCGGCCTTCCGACAACTGTTGACGGAAAATCGACTGGCCGGCCTGCTCCACCTGCAAGTTGATGTAAGCCAGCTCGAAATCGGGATCACTCGCCTGGGCCAGCAGCGGGATCACGCCGTTGGCGGGAGCGGTCAGATCGCGTTCCGGATGCAGCAGCACAATTTCGGGCGGACGGTCGGGTTTGACGGCGATGTTGTAGACCACCGGGGACGGGTCGGCTTCGCCCTCTTCGCTGCGGCACTGGATGCGATAGTGTTTCGGATACGTCCCATCGGGGCGGAAGGCCATTGTCCAGACGGCACGCAGTTGGGTGCCGTCGGTCACTTCCACGGGCAATTCTTCCCCCGTCGGCGGCGACTGGGGATCGTGCAGGAATTGCAGCACGGCACTGCGGCACGGCTTGTCCGCCGTCGCGGTGATCGTCGCCACGGCCCCTTCCCAACCGTCGAGATGCCCCCCCACGGTCGTTTCATTTTCCAACTGCATGTATTCGGGAAATTGATACGCAACTTCCTGTACCGTGGCAGACGGTGGTTGCCGCACGATCACGCGATAGCGGGCCGACTCGGCATCTCCCGCGATGATGCGATAGGTGAAATTCTGCAAGACGCCGCTGCCGGTCTCGCCCGCGAAGACACCTTGAAAGCGAGTCGACCCCGCGGCTTCGGGACGGAGTACCATCGCCTCATCTTGTATGCGGCCGTCGGCGGTGGAGTAGAGAAACTGCACGACTTCCGGAATCTCGCCGGCCAACGTGACGTCCAATTCCAACCGCCCGCGTGTCAGCAGGGTGGCATCACCAGGCAGGACTTCGCGAATCTCGGTGCGCGTGACCGGCCCGGCTTGTGTGAATGGCAGCATCCGCCATAACGACGTGCTGATTTTTTTTGGTGAGACGAGGGCGTAAGCGCAAAACACAATGACCACCGCCAGCAGCGCGTAGGCGGACAGCAGCAACCGGCGATGATCGACGGCTTGCCCGACATCCATTTTGGCCAACTGTGTGGCGGCTTGCTTCTCGATGGTCTTCATCACGGCCGGATCTACCGTTCGGCCGGCGTCACGGAGATCGACCCAGTTCAACAGATTGCTGCGGAGTGCGGGGTCGGCATGTTCGAGTTCACGGGCGGCGAACAGTCGATTGACGGTGCGAAACGCCGGGACGCCGATGTGCCAGACCAGCCACCCGAGGCAGAGTCCGCCCAGTCCGACCGACCAGAGCCAGCGGGCCGTTACGCTGAACCCGCCGGGAATGATCCAGTGATCCAACAAAACGAACGCCAGCGCGCTTGTGAGCAGAAACGCAGCGACGACGGCGACGGCCGTCAGGAGATCGTTCGACTTGATCGACTTGCGCGTTTTTTCGAGCTGAAACTCGACGTATTCGTCAAACTCGACATAACGATTCGAGTCGCTCGGGATATTCGCGGTCGACATGAGCGGACCCCCTGTGGCGGACGGCTGCTTCCTGCGTGCATGCCTCATTCTATCAACGAAATGACGCCGGAAGAGGGCTGGCCAGAGGAATTCTCGCAGAAATTCCGCCCGCCGGCTGAGGGATCATCGACGTTCCGGATTCGTTCAAAGTTCCCGAAATGTCGGCCATCCAGAAATTCGCCCGCTCTGCGAAACTCAAAATGCGGATTTGACCAGTTGATCGTAGGCCGAATGAGTTCGTGGTTTGTGTAGGGTGCGGTCGAGGCTTTGCGAGGCCCACCATCACGACTGGATGGCACGACCCTGAGGCTTTGGAAAGGGCGTGGTCTTCGAGTAATCGCCACGCCCTTCGAGGACTCAGGGACGTGCCACCCGCCGTCATCATCAGGACGGTGGGCCTCGCCAAAGCACTCGACCGCACCCTACACGGATGCTGGCAGTACCAGCCGAATCAAAACGCCAGCGAGCCGATACCACCGGAGAGTTTGGCTCTCGGGCGGTATCGGCTCGTGGTGTTGTCGCATGTCAGCCGGAATGATCCGAGCCATTACCGGCGGACGGGTGCCCAGCCGGTCTGCTGGACCTGTCTGGCGTTGGCCGGAGCCGAGGTGTAAACAGGTGGCGCGGCAACTGGTCTGCCGACGACTTGCGGTGCTGCGATCGGGGCCGGGCTGCTGGTCATCATAGGCTGACCGACCGCAGGTGCTGGAACAGCAGCGGTTTGCGCGCCGGGACCGGAGATCACGACGCCAGGCAGCCGTTGGAATTCTTCCACGGAGACCTGTTGGGTGCCCGCCGGAACTTGTTGCAGCGCACCGATTTCCGCCGGAGGAATCGGCGGGGGCAGCGGCGTGCCACCTGGTGGCATCGGTGTCGGAGCATACGTTGGGCTGGGAGTCGGGATGGTCATCGGAGGCGTGACCATGTGGGATTCGTAGCCACCACCCCCCTGGAAGGTGCTTCCGCCTTGGGCACAGGAAGCGCAGCCGCCCCCTCCGCCGGCGTCGGGATAGCCGGCCATCATGCCGCCACCACCTTCGCAGCCGCAGCCGCTGTCACCACCGAAGCCGCCGTCGGCGTACATCATACCGGGGTAAAAGCCGCCAGCCATGCCTTCTTCAGCAAGGCATTCCCGGCATTTTTTGCATTTTTTGGAGCATTTTTTCGACGAGCCGCAACTATCGTGACCTTGAGCCGACTGACAATCGCCCGGGTATTGCTGTCCGCAACCAAACTGATGATCGAGAACACAGCAACCGGGGGTGCTGGCCAACAGCAGGCCGGCAAACAACAATCCAAACGTTGATTTCATTTCCAGGGATCCTTCCCGAGACCGCAGGGGTGGCGAAGGGGGAAGACGGGCTGCGGTCATCATCAGATGTTTCGGCAGATCGGAATGTTAAACTTTACCGATTATTCCGATTGCGGCGGCGGCGTCAGGCGTTCTGCGGTAGATAATTGGACTCAAGTTGCTTCGAGGAAATGCTTTGTGTCATAAAGTCTGTTTTGAGGTTTTTCTTGGCCACTATGCTGGATTGACAGCTGATCCCCTCATCTGCGAAAATTCGACCTAAGTGGGAAAATTCTCGTGAACCTTTTTCCCGGAACTGTCGTCTTACGGTAGATCGGCGGCTGGTCGACAGAGATCAGCGTCCAGACACGATCCGGGCTTGGTTACGGATCTGTTCATTCCCAGTTGGCGACGTGATGTCGCACCATATGTACTGTGCGTGGTTAGCCGTGGTGGCTGATGACGCACCGTACTGTTCCTGAAGGCTGCGGCAATCGCAGGAGGTGTCCCGATGAAGACTCAATTCGGCAAACAGCAATTGATCACCCTGGCTTCCGTCAAGCGGAATGTTCTGGGCGTCGTCGCTGCCGAGGGTTATCGGGTTGTCGCCTCCGCGGACCACCGTTCAGCCTCGGAACGCCTCGCGCCCGATTGTCGCGCTTCCGGGGCCACCCTGCGCCCAGACATGCCGCAGGGACGCTTGCCGTCCCCCATCGGTAGTTGGCGTGGCGTCTCGCAGACGGTTCCCACGGCAGTCGTTCCAGGTGTCGCGACTGTTACGGCGGTTTCCGTCGTTGACAGTCGTCTGCCGGCCCCGGCATGGGCAGCCTTTGTGCTGAACCATGCTCTGTGCGGGTAGGTCGCCACGGTTTTTCGGAACCCAACGTTCTTAAAAATCCAGCGACCGCGGGACTCGCAGGCGTGTGATCATGGCATGGGCCGTGACTTTTGGCAACATCGCTTGCATCCCGTCCGGTGATCGGTCGTTTTCCCGCCGAATCCGCTCGCTCGTGAGCCTCGGCCTGGAAATGTCCCTTACGCCTCGGTCATTCGCTTTCCGGTCGTTCAGCAAAACGAGTTTGCCGTCCGAATTCGGTCAGCCGCGAGAAGCTACTTTCAATCATGGAACAGAACGAAATCTGCGATTTGGTGTTACAGTCCCAGAACGGCTCACGCGAGGCGTTCGGCGAACTCGTACGGCAGTTTGAGCCGACGGTCTTCGCGATCGCCGTGCGGCGGTTGCGCAACGAAGCCGATGCGGCCGAATTGACGCAGGATGTCTTCATCCAGGCGATGCGAAAGCTCGGCCAGTTGCGGCAGCCGGAACGGTTCGCCGGCTGGTTGCGTCGGATCACCGTCCGCATGGCGATCAATCGGGCCGTTCGCCGTCCGCCGGAAATCGCGTCGGACCCGGTGGTGTTCAGCGCGGTCCGTTGCGAACGTCAGTCGCCACTGGATGATCTGATGTCGCGCGAACGAGCCACCGATGTGTGGGGCGGATTGAAACGACTGCGCGATCTCGATCGCAAGACATTGGTCGCCTTCTATGTCGAAGGGCAGTCGCTGATTGAAATGTCGGACCGGTTCCAAAGCCCGGTCGGCACCATCAAACGGCGACTGCACACCGCCCGCATCCGGCTGAAAGACGAACTGTCGCAAATGTTGCAGCCAGCGTAGTTCTCCGTCCGTGCGAACTGGGATCGCTGATCCGAATCCCGGAGGGAACCCCAGTTCTTTCCGGGATTTTTTTGCGAGGAATCAGCGTCGAGTGGGAACGACTTTATGTTTTCTTTTTCGCTCCGCGCGTTTGCTGCTTCAATCCCGCCGTCAACGGAGCGGTCATCTGTTCGTAGAGCGCGAACAGGAATTCGACCCGCTCGCGGTCAGTTTGAAAAGCTTTCGGGCGGTAGCAGAGTTCCACGGCCCGATCGAGTTCCGCGTGAGCTTTGGTCAGCTTGGCCGGTGAGGTGTGGGGATCGTAGAGCGTCGCCAATGGGGTGTTCATGCAACTCTGGCGAACAGCGAGTAAAGTGAGCACTTTGGCCTCCACTTGCGACTTCCGCCTTGCCGACACGTCTTCCGGCCAGGGAAAATTGTTGTAAACCAATTCAATCGAATATCGATAATCGGACTTAATTCGTCCGCAGACCTGATGCACCCAGGCCATGTGCATCGCGGATGATAAAACGCCAAAATGGTACGGTGTGGCATCAGAAACTGAGATGCAACTGTCGGCAATAATGACATCCGGTTCAAAATAACTGAGTGGAATGTACCTGCGGTTTTCAGCGCTGTGTCGCGGTATCAGCGCATATTGCGATGTCGGCTGTCGTATTTCCGCGAAGATCGCTGGATACGCGGCGAGCCGCTGAGTGGTGCGGCGAGTACTTTTCAAGCGGTAGTTTTGAACCTTCTCGACTCGTTCAAGCAGCGGCTTGCATTTGCGCAAGATGCCAGGGGAAATCTCTCCCAACCACAGGCACCAGCGTGGGGTTCCTTCAAAGTATTCTCTGGAACTGACGAATCGGCGTATGAATGGCTTCGCTTCAGGGGCGCGTCGCAGGAAAAGAATTCGCTGCTCGTCATTGAGCAACAAATTGCCGTCGTCGTTGGGCATATTTCCGAAGCGAGCCAAGGGGACATTACAAATCGGCCGACGACGCGACTTCAGTAGTAGGTTTTGGGCGTCAATTAAATAGGGATTGATGTTGCGAGATTGGCTTAACGAGCCATGTTCAGCGCCGTTATCGTAATCGTAGATCGGGCGTGAACGAGCCTCGGTCTGCGCAAACCCGATAATCACGACATGGACATGCGCCTTGCCGCGCGCCTCGCTTTCCCATGCGAACGTACGGTGCGCAAAATGAATCTGAATTCGGTACTGAAAAAGCTTTGGCCAAAGCAAGTGCGGTTGCTCTCCCTGAGTTATCGAGTTCGTCGAAACGAAAGACGCGATAATTTTGCTTCCATCAAGATACCTGGCGGCTAGCACATACCAACAACAGACGTAGTCCAGCTCCAAAGCATGGTCTTCATCAGTGAACACCAGACTCATATCCTGTTTTTGATCAGGATTACGAGCTTTCTTACCCACAAACGGCGGATTTCCCAGCACATAACTGCAGCGTTCGGCCGGCAACACGTCGTTCCAATCGACTCGCAGCGCGTTCGCGTGGACAATCTTCGCGCTCTTTTTTAACGGCAGTCGAACGAAGTATTGGCCAAAGGCCTCGCTCAGCCGCTGATTCATCTGGTGATCGATCAGCCAGAGCGCGACTTCGGCGATGCGGACGGGGAATTCGAGGATTTCAATTCCGTACATCGCGTCAACATCCACGACAGCCAGATCGTGGATGTTCGTCACCATTTGCCGACCGTGTAGTTTTTTCAAAACTTCCAACTCGAGCAGCCGCAACTCGCGGTAGGTGACGACGAGAAAGTTGCCACAACCGCACGCCGGATCGAAAAACGTCAACCGGCCGAGCTTTTGGTGAAACGCTTCCAACTTTTTCCGCTGGCCGCCGATCGCTACGAATTCCGCGCGCAATTCGTCGAGAAACAGTGACCGAACGACTTTCATAATGTCGCGCTCACTCGTGTAATGCGCGCCGATCTGGCGACGCGAGCGCGGCTCCATGACGCTTTGAAACAGCGACCCGAACACGGCGGGCGAAATGCGACTCCAATCAAACTGGCAACAGGCCAGGAGGCGATTCCGCATTTCGCGGTTGAAATCGGCGAAGCCGAGCAATTCGGCGAACAACTCGCCGTTCACATATGGCAGTTCGGCCAGTTCCTCCAATAGATTCTTTTGCCGCCGATCCGTTGCCGTATTCAAAACCTGGAACATTCGGCCCAAGTGCGCACCCAAATCGCTACCATCTTCCCGCGTGTGATTCTGCACATAGAGCGTAAAGGCGCTGCGGTCGATCAGCCCCGTGTCTTCGGCGAACAGGCAAAACAGGACGCGGACTAGAAACCGTTCAAGGTCGTGACCGGCGTAACCACCGGCTTCCAGCGCGTCGTGCAGTTCACCCAGCAGCGCGACGGCCCGGATATTGACGGGGTCTTCCGGTTCCAGCTTGTGTTGCTGGTAGCCGGGGATGAAGGCAAATTGATCGACGTGAGAATGCAACTCTTGAAGTTCGATGACGGAAGAAGTGTCTTCTTCTAAGTCATGCAACGCGAGGCGCGCGAAATCCGAGACGATGACATATCGCGGAATCTCCGCATCACGCCCTGTACTCTTCAGGTTGTGGATGTATTCCATCGCTTGACTGTGCGCTTTGTCCAGCGATTTTCCGCGGCTCTTATGTTCCACCAGCAACGTGCCGGGCCAGAACAGGTCGATGTATCCCCAAGTTCCAGATAGTTTTTTGACCGGCTCTTCAAAGCTGGCGACTGTGCGGCGTTTGATGCCGAAGACGGTGAAGAACTCATGCCAGAACGGTTTCGCTTCCGCATCCTCACGAGCCACATCAGACCAATCCTTCGCGAACGCCACGGCATTGTGGCGAATCTCATTCCAGGAAAGCGGCATGTAACGCTCCGTCGGTTTTGTCCGAAATGGATTGAAAGTGAATCATGCCGCACTCAGGCAGGTTCTCGGTACGCGATCACATCGACTTCGTATTTGATCGAGTCGGTCCCCAGCACGCCGACGATGGTGGTGCGGGCGGGTTTGGGATCGGTGAACAGGTCGCGGTACAGGCGGTTGTATTCCGCCAGGTCTTCCTGCTTCGCGACGTAGTTGTTGACCTGCATCACATCATCCAGCGTGGCGTTCGCCGCGGCGAGAATGCGTGTGATGTGGTCCCACGACCGGCGGAACTCGTTCTCGAAGGTATCCAGCATGATCTGTCCGGTGTCGCTGACGGAGGCCTGACCCGAGACAAAAATGAACGGCCCCGCGGCGACGGCCGGGCTGAACGGGAGATGGCTGGTCGGCACGGAACCGGTGATCGCATGACGCGGCATGAAGACATCCGAAGTTAGAGGTTCAGTCCAACCAGCCCGACGCGCCAGCAAGGGCCGATCAACAAAAAGCCCTTACTGGCGCGTCGGGCTGGTGTGTGAGGCGAACGCACTCAGGATAGACGAAAATCGACGAGCATCCCAGCTGGAGGAATGGTGAGCAGTCACGGCCTGGAAAACTCAACTTGGCGACAACCTGACGAGACGATACAGTGGGTCATGCACGCAATTCAGGTCGCCCCGCTGTTGGGACTGCGCGAACCGTTCAGCGCTCTCACCCATTTCTTCGGGGCGGTCGTTTTTCTGATCCTGGCCGTGCGATTGGTCGGCTGGGGAAAGCGGCGGCCGCTGTGGTCCGCCGGGCTGGCTGTGCTGGCATGGACCACGATTCAGACGCTGCTCGTCAGCAGTCTGTATCATGCGTCGTGGCCGGGGCCGCTGCGAACGTTTTTGTTGCGCGCCGATGTCGCGGGCATTTTCTGCCTGATCGCCGCCAGCATCACGCCGGTGCATCTCATTTTATTTCGCGGCCCGTGGCGGTGGTGTCCGCTGGTCTTCAGCTGGACGGCCGCGATTTTGGGCGTGAGTTATCAATTGTTCGCCGCCCCCGCGACATCGGGCGGGTGGACCGGAACGCTGTTGTTTCTGGCGTTCGGCTGGGCCAATGTGATTTCGGCCGTCAAGGTGTGGCGCGTCCTCGGCTGGCGGATGATCCAAGGCCCGGTGCTGGCGGGATTGTGTTACACGCTGGGCGCGATTGTGTTATTGCAACACAAGTTGACCATTTTGCCGGGAGTGATCGGCCCGCACGAGTTGTGGCATATCGCCGTGCTGTGCGCGCTGTCGCTGCAATGGATGTTCCTGTTCGAGATGCTGGAACAGGTGCGGAAGCCCGAATTGCCTGCTACCGACAAATCTGCCGACATTCTGCCGCTGACTCAGCCGGCGATTCCCGCTCGGCATGCCGCTTAATTGCCCGTGAAATGCTGACGATCGCCCGGTTGAAAATCAGAGCTTTTTGAGCAGTTCCGCGATGGCCGCTTCAAACTGTTTGTGCCATTCCGGAGCGAGGATGCAGTCGCTGTCTTCCTGAGCGCCGCCGACGTTGCGAAGTTGTTCTTCCGTCGGAGCATAATAGATGTAGCCGTTGGTGTAGCCAGCGACGAAGGTCTGCGGATAGGGCGAAGCAGCCTTGATGTTGAGGCCAATCTGCACGGTCAGTTCGCCGGGGAAGGTCACCAGCACGAACTGGCCAATCCGCAGGCCGAGAAGTTCCACAGCGACGGTTCGCTTGCCGGCGGCCATGTTCTGGCCTTGATGCAATTTCAATAATGCCAAATTGGTCTGCATCCGCGAGAGTTGTTCCATCGTGTGGACGTTCTCGATGTAGGCTTCAAGGTTCCGGCGATTCTCGGTGTCGAGTTGTTCCAGGTCCTTACGACCGACAAGTTTTTCATGGAGATAGTGCTGGGCGGAGTACGACGGGAAATCTTTGTTGACGTTGTACTTCGTCATGAGCGGTAAAAACGCCCTCAGATTGAGGTTCGTCCCTTTAAGCTGGCGGACGGTTTGCAGGATCTCCCCTTCCAGTGAGGCGATCCGTTCCGCGAGATCGGCCCGCGGCAGTTCGATTTTTTCCTGAACGAACTTGAAGTCACCTTCGGCCTGCATCTCGATTTTCTTCATCGCGCGCAGCACGCTGAGCCCGAGCAGGTTGCCAAGAGCTTCGGCGTTCTTCGGATTGTCAAAGTCCTTGTATTTCGCCGGGTTGATATCTCCCGCGCAGCCCTGAATGAAGAGTGCGGCCGAACCATCCGGGAGCGCGTCTTCAATGGCCTGCGACGAGAAGCCCGTCATGTCGGCCGTGTTGCCGCCGCTCGCCACGCCCATGATGGGATGGCAGGCGAAGTTGTAAACTACGGCGAGCGTCTGCCCGTTCATCCGGTCCAAACGCAGAATGCCGATCTCGGTATCGACTGGGCCGACCGCGGCGATTTCGTGATCCGGGGGCATGGAATACGCGCGGCGGATGTCGATCTCCTTGCCGTCCTTCATTTTGATCCGCCGGTTTTCCATGATGCGGTCTTCCTTGCCAACGCCGACGCCGATCTTGACCGGGACCAAATTCTCGGCCGCCTGTTTAACCGCCTGAATCGTCAACTCGGCACTATCGGCCCGGACGATGCCGTGGCAATGGCTGGCGTTGACCAGCACATGTTCGGGTGCGATCTGGAGATCCTGCTGGAGTGCAGCGCGAACTTTCGGCAGGTAATCGTGTTTGATATACCCGATCTCGCCGATGGCTACGGCATCCACGGCGATCAGCACGGCTTTCGTGTCCCCTTGCTGAATGACCAGTGCGCGGGCATACATCCGGTCGTTGGCGGGGCCGGCGTCATCATTGGTGATGTCGACCTTGGCCACGCCGGCGGAAAACGTCGCGGCGTTTGCATTTATGGCGCTCATGACACAAATCGCGAATGCACAGACGAAGATTTTTTGCATGGTGTGAATTCTAAATAAGATGAGCAATTGCGGACGTGAAGTCCGCGAAACGGTAAACACTCTGGCGAATCGATTAACCTCGCAGCGGATCGTGTTGTTTCCATGGGGGCGGGCAGATTGTGTCGAGTCGGGCAAGATGTTCGGCGGGAATCGTCACGTCGGCGGCTTTCACGGCGTCTTCCAGCTGGGCAAGTGTTTTCACGCCGACGATGGGGGATGTCAGGGCGGGTTGAGTCAACGTCCACGCCAAGGCATATTGCGAGGCTGGCACGCCGAGTTCGGCTGCCAACTTATTCACCCCGTCCAGCTTATCGAATAATGCGTCATCCAGCTTCCAGATCCAGTCCGGTTTTTCGGCGGCGCGCGAGTCTTTCGGCAACGGTTGTCCGCGCCGATATTTGCCGGTCAGCAAGCCCCCCTGCAACGACTGATACGGTGTGACGCCGATGCCGTGCTGAGCGCAGAACGGCAGGTCGTGCTGGAACTCCCGGCGGAGCAGGCTGAACGGAATTTGCGAGCTGACGACTTTCGGACCACCCTGCCGCTCGGCAATCCAGAGCATTTCACATAATTGCGCGGCGGAATGATTCGACGCCCCGAAATAGCGGATTTTCCCCTGCTTCTGCGCAATTTCAATCGCTGACAGTGTCACTTCCAAGGGGACGTGCTTATCCGGCCAGTGGATGATGTAGAGATCGATGACATCGGTTTGTAAGCGTTGCAAGCTGCGGTCGACTTCTCGCAGGATGTGGACTGCGGAAAGGCCCCGCTCTTGCGGCCCCGGGCCTACTGGCGCGCCGACTTTGGTGGCGAGAATCATGTCATCGCGGCGGCCCTTGAGTGCCTTGCCGACGATCTCTTCCGCCACCCCGCCGGCGCTGCCGAGATAGCGGGCATACCCTTCGTAGACATTGGCGGTATCGATGAAGTTGATGCCGAGATCGATCGAGGCGTGAATCAGCCGAATGGCGTCGAGTTCACTGACCGGCGTGCCGAAGGTCATCGTGCCCAGACAGATCGGCGAGACGAGGAGTCCGCTGTTGCCGAGCAAGCGAGATTGCATGGTGTCGACTCCTGGAAATTGCGATGGCCGAACATAGCAGCGACCTCGCCACGGATGCAAGCACGCGGCGGCATTTGGATCTCGCTTGTAGGGTGCGGTCGAGGCTTTGCGAGGCCCACCGTTTTCGGTCGGGTGGCACGACCCTGAGGTTTTGGGAAGGGCGTGGTCTTCAAACATGCGCCACGCCCTTCGCAAAACCTCAGGGACGTGCCACCCACGACAAGGCCCACCAAGTGCGGTCGCCATGATCGTGACGGTGGGCCTCGTCAAAGCCCTCGACCGCACCCTACGGCTTTCTGGCATGTCAATGCCTCGCGGATTGTGTGCGGCGTGGAGATTGTTCGTTACACTATCGCGACCCTTGGAAAGACCACAGCCAGCAAAGGAGTCGCGCTCATGGAACAGGCCGTCGTTGATTATCTCGAACAGCATGCGGATCGTTTCGTGGCGGAGTTGCAGGAACTGTTGCGCATTCCCACCGTGAGTGCCGACCCGACCTGCAAGCCGCACATGCAGCGCGGGGCCGACTGGGTTTACAGCCAGTTTCGCGATCTTGGTTTCAAAGCCGAGATCGTCCGCACGCCGGGGCATCCGATTGTGTATGCCGAATGTCTGGAAGTTCCCGGCGCGCCGACGGTGCTGGTCTATGGACATTACGACGTGCAACCGGCCGATCCGCTCGACTTGTGGGAAACCCCGCCATTTGAGCCGACGATCCGCGATGGTGCGATCTATGCCCGCGGGGCGACCGACGACAAGGGGCAGTTCTTCACCCATGTGAAGTCGGTGGAAGCCTGGTTGAAGACCAAGGGAAAACTGCCGGTCAACGTGAAGTTCGTGATTGAAGGTGAGGAAGAAGTCGGCAGCAAGAATTTGGACGACTTTCTTTTGGCTCACAAAGCGGCCCTCGCCTGCGATGTCGCCGTCATCAGCGATACGAGTCAATATGCGGCCGACATTCCGGCGATCACCACGGGACTTCGCGGCATCATCGCCTGCGAGATCACCGTCACCGGCCCGAAAAAAGACCTGCACAGCGGTGTCTTCGGCGGTTCCGTCGCCAACCCGGCGACCGGCACCGCGCGGATGATTGCCGCGCTGCATGACGACCAGGGGCGCGTGCAGATTCCCGGCTTTTATGACGATGTTCAGCCGCTATCGACCGCCGATCGCGCCGAGTTCGCCGCCCTGCCCTTCGTGGAAGCCGAGTATCGGAGCGAACTGGGAGTCAGCGCGGTTTCCGGCGAGACAGGCTTCACTACGACCGAACGCCGCTGGGCCAGACCGACGTGCGAAATCAATGGCTTGGTCAGCGGTTACACGGGTGTGGGGCCGAAGACGATTGTGCCCTCGAAAGCGACCGTCAAGATTACGTGTCGCCTCGTCCCGAACCAGAACCCCGAAAAACTGCTCCAGAGTTTGGAGGCCTTCCTGCGCAGCAAGCTGCCAACCGGGTTGACGATGGAATTCACCAGTTTTCACGGAGCGCCGGGCTTTCTGATGGATCGCAGCAGCCCGTATCTGCAGGCGGCGTCACAGGCGATCGGCGAAGGATTCGGCAAAGCTCCCGTCTTCATCCGCGAAGGGGGCAGCATCCCTGTCGTAACGACCTTTCGAGAGATTCTGGGAGTCGATACACTCCTGTTGGGCTGGGGGCTGAACAGCGATAATCTGCACAGTCCGAACGAACATTTTTCACTGACCAACTTCCAACGCGGCATCCGCGCCAGCGCCGCGCTGTGGGGTTGTTTAGCCAAATAGTTCCGCATCACCAGTCCGACGTGCAATCAAGGCGGCTTACGCCTTCCCTGTATTCATTTTTTCCGACGATCACTCCGAGGCAACATGCTCGATCTCCAGTTCATTTGCGACAATCTCGAAGAAGTCAAAACCAACTGCGCAAACCGCGGCGTGACGGTCGATCTGGAACGGCTCGTCGCGCTCAAGGAACAACGCGGCCGGTTGATCACCGAGACCGATGCGACCCGGCATGCCCAGAAAGATACTTCAGCGAAGATTCCCAAATCCGACGCCGTGACCAAACCGGCACTCATCGAACAAGGCCGGCAGTTGCGCGAAAAAGTCGCGCAACTGGAAACCGAATTGCAGCAGGTCGAAGTCGATTTGCGCGATGTCCAGATGCAGATCCCGAATTTGACCCATCCTGACGCGCCGGTCGCCAAAGACGAATCGGGCAGCGTCACCGTGCGCACCTGGGGCGAGAAACCGAAGTTCGATTTCGCCCCGCTCGATCATGTGGCGATCTGCGAAAAGCATGACCTGTTCGATCTGGAAGCCGGCGCGCGGGTCGCCGGACATGGATTTTACTTTCTCAAGAACGAAGCTGTCCTGCTGGAGTTGGCCCTCATTCAATACGCCGTGCGAACCGCGCTCAATCACGGCTTCACGATTTTCAGCACCCCCGACCTGGCCCGCATGGATGTGCTGGAAGGAACCGGTTATCAGCCGCGCGGCAACGAAACTCAGATTTACTCCATCGCCAATACTGATCTGTGCCTGGTGGCGACCGCTGAAATCACGCTCGGGGGGACACTGAAAGATCAGATTATCGACGAAGCCAAACTGCCGTTGAAATATGCCGGCATCTCGCATTGCTTCCGCACGGAAGCCGGTGCCCACGGCAAAGCGACTCGCGGCATCTACCGCGTTCATCAATTCACTAAAGTCGAAATGTTCGCCTTCACTGCCCCGACGCTGGAGGCTTCAAATGCTGTGCATGCAGAGATTGTCGCTGTCGAAGAAGAAATCTTCCAAGGCCTCAACATCCCGTATCGCGTGATCGATACCTGCACGGGAGACCTCGGTGGCCCGGCGTATCGCAAGTTCGATCTTGAAGCCTGGATGCCCGGCCGCAACGAGTTTGGCGAAGTCACCTCAGCCTCGAACTGCACCGATTTTCAGGCCCGCCGTCTGGGAACCCGCTGCCGCAGCGCGGAGAAAAAAGGGAACCAGTTCGTGCACACGCTGAATGGGACCGCCATCGCCGTCACCCGCGCGATCATCGCCATTCTGGAAAACAATCAGCAAACCGACGGCACGATCACTATCCCCGAGGTGCTGCGACCGTGGGTCGGCAAAGACCGGATCGGTTGATCCCTACGCTTGCGATTTCGCAGCGCTTACGACATCTGTTACAATCGTTTCTCAATCCCCGTCCGCTAAATTTCTCCAGACGAGTCCTCTCCGATTCACCAGAAAGTCGACCTGTATGTCCGCCGATGATCTCGCCGGCTACTCCGATGACGAGCGGAGAAAACGCCTGAATGCCGTCAAGTGGTATCAGACGGGCAACGCGGCTTTGTCGAAAGGCAGCTTCGACTATGCCGTGGAAATGTTCAGCAACTGCGTGAAGCAAGTGCCCGATCATTTGCACTATCGTCAGATGCTGCGCGGGGCGGAATGCAGGAAATATCGCGATAATAAAACCGGCGCGAGCATGGCGTTTCTGCGCGTGACCGCCGTGCGCGGGAAATCAAAAAAAGCGCGTTTGCAAAAAAACTGGCGCGAACTCGACATCGCCGGCGAGGAAGGTCTGTCGATCAACCCGTGGGATGCCCACTTCAATGCAGATGTCGGTGACGCCGCGGTCCATCTCGGCTGGCAGGAAGTGGCCGTCTTCGCATTTGAAAAGGCGGTCGAGTCTGACCCCAAGAACAAGGATTATCTGCGTTCATTGGCCCGCGCCTATGAACAGCGGTCGCGGTACGCGGAGGCGATTTCGATCTGGCAGCGCGTGCAGCAGCTCGATCCGCTCAATACGGAAGCCCGGTCGAAGATCACCGGCCTGAATGCCGAGGCGACAATTAAGCGAGCCGGGTATGAAAAAGAAGGTGGCGTGAAGCTCCCCGAAGTCTTGCAGGGCTACGAGCAGTCGGTCAAAGGCAACGCCGCCGATCAGAATTCCGCCGCGGCGCCGGGGGAATCGGCGGAGGACGACTTGCGGCACGCGATCCGCAAAGACCCGGCGAACGCGGGCAATTATCTCAAGCTGGCGGAACTGTACCGGAAAGACATCCGCTACGAAGAGGCCATCGAGATCTATCAGAAGGCGTTGCAGGTGACGGGCGGCGACCCGAACGTCCGCGAGCGGTTGGAAGATGTGCAATTGGAAATGGGCCGCCGCAATCGCGATCTGATCAAACAAGCGGCTGCGAATAGCCCGCAAGACGCGGCATTGCAGCAGCAGGCGCTGGATTCCGCCAAGGAAATTCTCCAGCAAGAGATCACCGTCTTCACCGCGCGGGCCGAACGCTATCCGCAGGATTTGCGGATCAAAGCGGAACTGGCGCAACGGTATTTTCAAAGCGGCCGATCCAATCTGGCGATTCCCCTCTATCAACAGGCCTCGAAAGACCCGCGGTTGGAAGCCGTCGTGTTGGTCAGTCTGGGCAAATGCTTTTTGAAAGAACGCAAGAATGATCTGGCTGAGTTCCAGTTCAAGCGGGCCGTCACCAAGCTGAACGCCAGCGACCACCTGAAAGTGCTGCTCGATTGCCACTATTACCTCGGGCGATTGGCGGAGGAATCGGGCAGAACGGCCGAGGCAATCACCCATTACAACGAGGTGATTTCGCTCGACTACGATTATAAAGACGCCCGCGGCCGCATGGAAAAACTGCAAGGCGACCGCGGCCCCGCCGGGGAATTGCTGGACGACGTGTAATCAAAGCCCGGCGTCGGCGACACCGGGACCGGGAAACTTTCGATGCCACACAAACGATGGAATGTCGCGATCATCGGGCTGGGCTTCGGGGCGGAGTTCATCCCGATTTATCAGCAGCACCCCGATGCCCACATGTACGGCATCTGCCAGCGGAACGCGGTGAGCCTGCATAAAGTCGGCGATGAATTCGGGATCGCAAAACGATTTACGAAGTACGAAGACGTGCTTGCCGATCCGCAGGTCGATTTCGTCCACATCAATTCGCCGATTTCCGAACACGCGCGGATGTCGCTGCAGGCGCTCCATGCCGGCAAGCATGTGATGTGTACGGTCCCGATGGCGACAACCATCGAAGATTGCGAACAGATTTGCGATGCCGTCGCAAAGACTGGCAAGAAATACATGATGGCGGAAACCGTGGTCTACAGCCGCGAGTTTCTGTTCCTCAAGGAAATGTACGCCAGGGGCGAACTCGGCGAGATCCAGCACCTCGCGGCATCACATCCGCAAGACATGGATGGCTGGCCGAGTTACTGGGAAACGATGATCCCCATGCACTACGCCACACATGTCGTCAGCCCGTGCCTGGGATTGCTTGATGGTTTGGCGGAATATGTAAGTTGCTTCGGTTCCGGCACGGTGCGCGAAGAGATCCAGAAAAAGTCGGGCAATAAATTCGCTGTCGAAAGCTGCCACATCAAGGTGAAAGACAGCGAGGTCACGGCCCACATCTGGCGGTTCCTGTACGATGTCGCCCGGCAATATCGCGAAAGTTTCGATGTCTACGGAACTAAACGCAGCTTCGAGTGGTCTCTGGTGGAGCACGAACCGCACATCATCCACACGGCGAAGAAGCCGGAACCGGAGATTCCGTCGAAAGTCACCGTGCCCGATTACGCCCACCTGTTGCCCGAACCAATCCGCCGATTTACGCAGCCGGCCGAAATCCACGATTCGCAACACCTGAGTTTCATCCAGGGGGGTGGCCACGGCGGTTCGCACCCGCATCTGGTGCATGAATTTCTGTCCGCCTTGCGCGACAACCGCGACCCGTGGCCCAACGCGACCCAATCCGCCAACTGGACCTGCGTCGGCATCTGCGCCCATCAGTCGGCCCTGCGGGGCGGCGAAATCGTGCGCTTACCGGGGTTTACGGTGGGAGAATAATGAACTCGATCCGTTTGACACTTGCGAAATTTGTGGCCAAGCAACAACTGGTTACAGTACGTCGTCCATTCGGCGATGAGATG